>SXGT01080309.1_pt1 | contig 14641 bp, 13 predicted proteins | sample 3176221 | NCBI WGS metagenome assembly SXGT01 (sample SAMN11356862, study PRJNA531348) | freshwater metagenome | isolation source: freshwater sample F1-120 | place: China: Fuxian Lake, Yuxi | collected 2017-12-25
CCGTCGCCGTCACTGCGGTTGACCACAAAAATCCCGGTGATCACAACCACGATGATGACCAGGGCCAGCAGGAACGGTGTCGCGGTGGGCCGGTCCTGATCGTCGGGTTCCTCGCTCACGACTGCCAGAGCCTACGCAGCGACACCGCGGTGCGCTGCGCGCGGTCCCTGGCGACGACGACGTCGGGAGCCGTGGCGACGGCGGCCCCCAACCGGTGCCTGCCATCGGTCTCGTCGAGCCGGTCGAACAGCAGCACGTCGCTCTCGGCCACCGCCAGCGCCTCGGCGAGCACCCCGACGATCTCGGACTCGGCCGGCACGGGCGTCCGGCCATCGGCATAGCCGATCTCGGCGGCACCCGGCGAGATCATGATGGTGTCGGCCGTCAGGCCCAGGATCGCCCGGGCGTGCAGGTCGAACTCGGAGAGCCGCTGGGTCCGCACCGTGAGGAACGCGTTGTCGACCGGCCGCGGCCGGACCGTCGAGAAGTACACCTCGTCGCCGCGCACCAGCAGTTCCACCGCGAACACCCCGCGCCCGCCGAGCGAGTTCACGATGCGGGCCGCGATCGACTTGGCGGCATCCAGCGCGGCCGGACTGAGCCGGTGCGGCTGCCAGGTCGCCAGCGTGCCGTCCTCGGCGACTCGGTGCCCGATCGGCTCGCAGAAGTGCACGGCGGGCCCGGTGGGGCCGGTGGTCCGCACCGTCAGCAGGGTGACCTCGTCGTCGACGTCGACCACCGTCTCGGCCATCACCCGGTTGGGGGTGCTGAGGTGACCCACCGCGATGGCCCGGTTCCAGGCCGGCTCGACATCCTCGGGTCGCAGCAGCACCGAACGGCCCTCGCCCGGGGTACCGGCCACCGGGGTGACCGCCAGCGGGAACCCGGCGTGCTCGGCGACCGCGGACAGTTCCTTGGCCGAGCCGGCGAACCAGAACGGTGCGGTCGGCAGGCCGAGCTCATCGGCGGCCAGGCGGCGCAGGCCCTCCCGGTCCAGGCTCAGCCGGGTGGCGCGCGGCGTGGGGAAGACCTCGGCGGTCTCTGCGATGGCGATCAGCGCGTCGGCGGCGACCTCACCCGCTTCGACGACGACGTAGTCCGGGTGCTCCCGCTCGACCGCCGCGCCCAATTCCTCGTGATCGTTCATCGGCACCACCGCGCTGCGATCGGCGACCCGGTGCGCGGGTGCGCCGTCGTAGCGGTCGACCGCGACGACGGTCGCGCCGAGACGCTGGAAGGACAGTGTCAGTTCACGACTCACCTCACCGGACCCGAGCAGCATCACCACCGGTCTTGCGCGCTCTTCAGCATGTCTGGTCATCGCTCACCCAGCCTGCCAGATCCTCAGCCGATCCGGCTGTCGACATAGCACCATCGCCAGGACTCGCCGGGCTCCGCCGAACGCATCACCGCGTGACCGGTCTGCCGGAAGTGTTCGGTCGCGTGCTGATGCGGGCTGGAATCGCAGCATCCGACGTGCCCACAGGACAGGCACATCCGCAGATGCGCCCACGCGCCGGCGCCGTCGCGTGCGCATTCCTGGCAGCGTCCCGGGGTCAACGGCTCCGGATCTACGATGCCTACTGCGTGGTGAAGATGCTCGCAGGAAACCGGGGCTGCCGCAGCTGCCGCCGAACGGCGTCGGGAACTCTTGCGCATGTGGAACAAGGATAGGTTGACGCCGTGGCAGCGACACTGCTGGCAGTTCTGGTGGCCGCGGTCCTGCTGGCCGCGGTGAGCCGCCGACTCGATATTTCGGCGCCGCTGGCACTGGTGGTCGCCGGTCTGGTGGCCAGCGCGATCCCCGGACTCGACGAGGTGGAACTCGACCCCGAGCTGGTGCTGTTCGTCATCCTGCCGCCGCTGCTGTGGTCGGCGGGGCTGGAGAGCAGCTATCTCAACATGCGTCGCCATGTGCGCTCCATCGGGTCGCTGGCGGTCGTGCTGCCGCTGATCACCACGCTGGCCGTCGGGGTCGTGGCCTATCACGTGGTGCCCGATTTCACGCTGGCCGCGGCGCTGGTGCTGGGCGCGATCGTGGCTCCACCGGACGCGGTGTCGGCGACGGCGGTGGGCCGCCGGCTCGGACTGCCGCGGCGCATCATGACGCTGCTCGGCGGGGAGAGCCTGCTCAACGACGCGACCGCGCTGACCGCCTACAAGGTGGCGCTGGCCGCGGCCATCGGGGCATCGGCCGGCTGGGTGTCGGGGCTGGGCACCTTCGTGCTGGCCGCCGCCGGGGGCGTCATCGTGGGCGTGCTCGCCGGGACGGCCATCACCTTCATCCGGTCCCGGCTCGACGACCCGTTGGTCGAGAGTGCCATCGGCCTGGTGGCACCGTTCGTCATCTATCTGCTGGCCGAGGAGGCGCATGCCTCCGGTGTGCTGGCCGTCGTCGTCGCCGCCCTCATGCTCGGTCAGCGTTCCCCGAGAGCCGGGTATGCCACCCGGCTGCAGGACGACGCGGTGTGGAAGGCCCTGCAACTCATCCTGGAGTCGTTCGCCTTCCTGCTGATCGGACTGCAACTGCCCGGAGTGGTGCGCCAGCTGTCCGGGCTGTCCGCGGCGGCGATCGTGCTCTCCTCGGTGGCGGTGCTGGCCACCGTCATCGTGGTCCGGATCGCCTGGGTGTTCGCGTTCACGTATCTGCGCAACCCACGGCCGGCGGCCGGCGAGGTCTTCGTGGTGGCATGGGCCGGGATGCGCGGGGTGGTGTCGCTGGCCGCCGCCTTCGGTGTGCCGTTGACGACGATGTCCGGTGCGCAGTTCCCGGGCCGGCCGCAGCTGGTGTTCCTGACCTTCGTCGTGGTGGTGGGCACGCTGCTGCTGCACGGCCTGACGCTGCCGTGGGTGATCCGGCGGTTCGGCATCCACAGCGACGACGCACAGCGCGATGCGTTGGCCCAGGCCGCGGCGCAGGACAAGGCGGCCCGTGCCGCGGCGGACCGGCTCGACGAACTGCTCGAGCTGCATCGCCCCGACGGGACCGCCATCCAGTCCGGCGCGGTCACCGACGATGCCGCCGAGGTGTTGCGCAGGTGGAACACCGCCCGCCGCAACTCCGCGTGGGAGCGGCTGGGCCGCGGCGAGGACGAGATCGGCGAGAGCCCGGCCTCGGCGTTCCGCCGGTTGCGATTGGAAATGCTTGCCGCCGAACGCGATACCTTCATCGCCGAGCGCGACGCCGGGAACATCGATGATGAGGTGCTGCGCGAGGTCCTGCGCGGCCTGGACCTCGAAGAGGCCACCCTCAATCGTCGTTAGCGGCCCGGAACTCGCGCATGGCCCCGATCAGTGCGGTGAACACGCGATGCGCGGCATCGAGATCGGCGTCGGGCAGACCGGCCAGCGCCTCGGAATTGATCCGTTGCAGCGGGGTGAAGAAATCGGTGGCCACCGCCAGACCGTGATCGGCGTAGCGCAGGATCACCTTGCGCCGGTCATCGGGGTGCACCTCCCGGCGCAGATGCCCCGACGAGATCATCCGCTCGACCAGATAGGTGATCGCCGCGGCCGAGGTGCCCATCAAGGCGCGCAGGTCACCCGCGGTCAGCGGAGACCCGGACGATTCGGCGACCATGATGTACAGCAGGGCACGAAAATCATTGGCGGCCAGATCATTGCGGCTCGCGAACTCGCGCCCTATCTGATCCGATTCGGCCGTGAGGGCGCGCACGTCGCCGGCGATGAACCCCTCAAGTTCTTCCCGCTCCATCCGTCGAGCATATCGTTCACTTGATTAATCGTTAAGTTTCTGAAATATTTGGCTCATGTCCAGTCTCATCTCCTGGCTCGTGGCGTTACTCGTGATCGTCGCCTCCGGCGCCGGCCTCGGCCTGCTCAGCGGTGGGGACTCCGCCTCGCAGTCGCCGGTGGCCGTGCCCGCCGCTGCGGAATCGGCCCGCGCCGACGCCCTGCGGGCCGAATTTCCCGGCGGCGACAGCGCTCCCGCCATCATCGTGTTCACCCGGACCGACGGCGGCCCACTACTCCCGGCAGACGTCGCCGCGGCAGGCCCCGGCGCGCAGGTGTCGCAGGACGGACTCGCCGCAGTGTCGGTCTCCCCGCTGTCGACCGACCTGTCCGGGTTCGCCCTCAATGACGCGGTCTCCGAATTGCGCACCCAGACCGCCGAACGGCTACCGGAAGGCCTGCAGGCGCAGGTGACCGGCGGCCCGGCCTTCGGTGCCGATATCGCGAATTCCTTTGCCGGAGCCAATATCACCCTGCTCGCGGTGACCGCCGCGGTGGTGGCCCTGCTGCTGATCATCACCTACCGCTCCCCGGTCCTGTGGCTGGTGCCACTGCTGGTGATCGCATTTGCCGACCGGGTCGGCTCCGTGGTCGGCACCGCGGTGGCCTCCGGTCTGGGCCTGAACCCGGACGGGTCGACGGGTGGTATCACCAGCGTGCTGGTGTTCGGCGCGGGCACCAACTATGCGCTGCTGCTCATCTCGCGTTATCGCGAGGAGTTGGGCCGCTGGGCCGATCACCGCGAGGCGCTGCGGGTCGCCACCCGCGCGGCCGGCCCCGCGATTCTCGCCAGCAATGCCACGGTCGTGCTGGCGCTGCTCACCCTGGCCTTCGCCACGGCGCCTTCCAACCGCAGCCTCGGCGTACAGGCCGCGGCGGGCCTGGTGGTGGCGGCCATCTTCGTACTCCTGGTGTTACCGCCCTTCCTCGGGCTGTTCGGCAAGAAACTGTTCTGGCCGTTCATCCCACAGGTCGGCGACGAGGCCCTGACCGACAGTGGGCTCTGGCACCGGGTCGCGTCCTGGGTGGCGGGCCGTCCGGGCTGGGTGTCCGCCGGCGCACTCGGCGTGCTGGTCGCACTGTGCTTCGGGCTGGTGGGCACACCCGTCGGATTGTCGCAGACCGAGCAGTTCCGGGTGCAGGCCGAATCGGTCAGCGGCTACGACACACTGGCCCAACACTTTCCGAGCGGACTCACCGATCCAGCCCTGGTGATCGCACCCACCGCCGACGCCGCCGCGGTCTCGTCCGCCATCACCGGGGTGCCCGGGGTGGTGTCGGCCCGGCCGGCCGGAGAATCGAGCACCGGCCTGAGCCAATGGCAGGTGGTCCTGCAGGCCGAGCCGGCCTCGGATGAGGCGTTCGAAACCGTTGATGCGCTGCGCAGTTCGGTGCAATCCGTCAGCCCCGACGCCCTGGTCGGCGGGTCCGACGCGAAGGCACGGGATGCGGCGTCGGCGGCTCAGCGCGATCGCATGGTGGTCATCCCCGCGATCCTGGCCGTGGTGCTCGCGGTGCTCTTCGTGCTGCTGCGTTCCATCTTGGCCCCACTGGTCCTGGTGTCGGTGACGGTGCTGAGCGCACTGGCCGCGCTGGGCATCGGCGGCTGGGCCAGCGTGCACCTGTTCGGTTTTCCCGCCCTGGACAACAGCACTCCGCTGTTCGCATTCCTGTTCCTGGTGGCACTCGGGGTGGACTACACGATCTTCCTGGTGACACGGGCACGCGAGGAGACACCGGAATTCGGCAACCGGGAGGGCATCGTGCGCGCCGTGTCCGCGACCGGCGCCGTCATCACCAGTGCCGGCATCGTGCTGGCCGCGGTGTTCTGCGTGCTGGGCGTGCTGCCTTTGATCGTGCTGACGCAGATCGGCATCATCGTCGGCCTCGGTATTCTGCTGGACACCTTCCTGGTGCGCACCGTGATCATCCCGGCACTGTTCACCCTGATCGGTCCGCGCATCTGGGCTCCGGGGTTGCACGCCGAACGCTAGCGTGGTGGCCGTGGAGTCACGGACCGTTGCGACGCGGCTGGGTCGGCTGCGCGTGCAGACCGCCGGGTCCGGTGAGGCCATGCTGTTCTGGCCGAGCCTGTTGATGACCGGCGATATGTGGGGCGGGCAGGCCGCGGCGTTTCAGGGTGATCACCGGGTGATCCTGGTGGACCCCCCGGGGCACGGTGGCAGCGAGAAGCTCTCGGGCACATTTACTTTCGACGACTGTGCGCAGACAGTACGGGATGTACTGGACGGGCTGGGCATCGAGCGGGCGCATGTCATCGGCACTTCCTGGGGCGGCATGCTCGGCGGCACGTTCGCCGCCCGGTACCCGGACCGGATCGGGCGGGCGGTCCTGATGAACTGCACCGCATCACCGGCCGGGCGGCGGCAGCGTGTCGAGTACGGGCTGCTGTTGCGGACAGCGAAGCTGCTCGGCGGTATTCGCGGGCCGTTGACCGGACAGGTGCTCAAGGCCTTCCTCGGGCCGACGACGTGTCGCGACCGGCCCGACGTGGTGCGGTTCGTGCGGGACGCCGCGCGCGCCGTGGACCTGGAATCCAGCGCCTGGGCGGTGACCAGTGTGGTGCCGCGGCGGCCGGATCAACGCGCACTGCTCGCGACGGTGCGCACTCCGGTGCTCGTGGTGGCGGGCGCCGAGGATGCGACCTTCCCGGTCGCCGAGACGCTGGAGATGGCCGACGCCATCCCGGGTGCGGCGAGCGCGGTGCTGGACGGCGTCGCGCATCTGGCCGCCCTGGAGAATCCGCGCCTCGTCAACGCGCTGATCAAGGACTTTGTGTTCAACGCGTAGCGTGTGTGCATGACAGAAGCAGCAGTTCTGCCGCCGGTCCACATGCGGCGCAACGGCTTCGACCCGGTGCCCGAACTCGGAGCGATCCGCGACGGAACCGGCGTGCAATCGGTCGTCAGCGCCCTCGGCAACACCGTGTACCTGGTGACCCGGCACGACGACGTCAAAGCCGTTCTCGCCGATCACGAGCATTTCTCCAATGCGCGGCCACCGGGCTTCACCCTGCCCGGGGCGCCGGAAATGTCCACGGAGGAACTGGCCAGGACGCGTGCGGGGAATCTGCTCGGCCAGGATCCACCCGAGCATCAGCGGTTGCGCAGGCTGCTCACCCCCGAGTTCACCATCCGCCGGATGAAGCGGCTGGAGCCCCGGATCACCGAGATCGTCGACGAGCACCTCGACGCCATGGCGGCCGGAGGTGCACCCGCCGATCTGGTGGCCGAATTCGCCTTGCCTGTACCGTCATTGGTGATCTGCGAGCTGCTCGGTGTGCCCTACGGCGACCGGGATGACTTCCAACACCGCTCGGCCCGCCAGCTCGATCTGTCGCTGCCGATCGCGGAGCGCATGCAGCTGCAACAGCAGAGCCGCAGCTACATGCACAGCCTGGTGCAGCGGGCCCGGAAGGCGCCCGGTGAGGACATCCTCGGCATGCTCGTGCGTGAGCACGGCGATTCGCTGAGCGATGACGAGCTGGTCGGCATCGCCGGGCTGCTGCTGCTCGCCGGGCACGAGACCACGTCGAACATGCTGGGGCTGGGCACTCTTGCGCTGTTGCGCAGGCCCGACCAGCTGGCTCTGGTGCGCGATGATCCGGATGCCATCGGGCCCGCGATGGAGGAGCTGTTGCGTTGGCTGTCGGTGGTGCACCATGCCATTCCACGGTTCGCCACCGCCGATGTGGAGGTGGCCGGCGTGGCCATTCCCTCGGGTTCACTGGTCTTCGCGTCGTTGCCCGCGGGCAATCGCGACCCCGCGTTCATCGACCGGCCCGACGAGTTGGATGTGCGCCGGGGTGCGCCGGGGCACCTCGCATTCGGCCACGGAGTGCACCACTGCCTGGGTGCGCCGCTGGCCCGGATGGAGATGCGCATCGCCTTCCCCGCTCTGTTCAAGCGCTTCCCCAGCCTGGCGCTGGCCGAACCGTTCGAAGATATCGAGTTCCGGGACTTCCACTTCATCTACGGACTACGGTCACTCCCAGTGAGGTGGTGACGATGAAAGTTGAAGCTGACCAGGACTCCTGTATCACTGCCGGCAACTGCGTGATGGTGGCCGATGCGGTGTTCGATCAGGACGACGACGGCGTGGTGGTGGTACTCACCGACGAGGTGCCCGCCGGCGAAGAGGAACATGCCCGCGAGGCCGTCAAGCTGTGCCCCGCGTCGGCGTTGAAGCTGCTGGATTAGTTGTCCAAGCTCAGCGAGTAGTGACCGGGCCTGCCAACGCACCGATCAGAAGCACCTTCGCCGACGTGACCACGGGTGAAACCTACTCGAATGACTTATCCACAGCCTGAAAAATGCTGCTGCCAATGTCCGACCAGGTCAGTAGAATCGCACATATGTTCGAAGTCTTGGATCGTGGCGCACTCGCCGGGTTGAGCGATGAGGCGCTCATCTCCGCGGTCACCACCATGACCCAGGCCGAGGCTGTGGCGGCCGCGCAGCGGCTGGCGTTGATCGGCGAAGTGATCGCCCGCCAGTGCGATGACGAAGACGATGTGGTCGCCCATCAGGTGATCGATGGGTGGGCGTGGGCGCAGGCCGCGGTGTCTGCGGCCTGCAACCTGAACCCTCATGCGGCGTCCAAGCAGATGCGCATCGCCCAAGCCCTGCGCGACCGTCTACCCCGCACCGCAGCCCTGTTCGCCGAGGGGCTCATCTCGGCGAGGGTGATCGATGCGATCACCTGGCGCACCCACCTCGTCGTCGACGAGGACGCGCTGGGGTTGATCGACACCGCCATCTCCGCGGAAGCGGGCGAATACGGGGCGCATTCGGAGAAACAGCTGATCGGGGCAGTGGATCTGTGGGTGGAGAAATTCGACCCTGACGCCGTGGTGCGCTCCAAACGCGCCGCGAAAGACCTGTATGTCGAGTTCGACGACAAGGATGACCCCAACGGGGTGGCCTCCTTTTGGGGGCGGCTGCGGGTCACCGACAAGAAGATCCTCGAACAACGCCTCAACGACCTGGCCGACACCGTCTGCGGCAACGATCCCCGCAAGCGTGGGGAACTGCGCGCCGCCGCGCTGGCGGCATTGGGTGTGGTTGGCCCGGCCCTGGAGCGCCTGACCTGCGAATGCGGGGACACTGAGTGTGCGGGCAGCGGGAAAGACCCACGCGCGGGCGCACTCACCATCTACGCGCTCACCGACCAGGTACCCACCGCCGGTGAAGACCGCCCCCGCCAGACCACCCCGGGCAGTGCCGGCACCCCAGACTCCGAGCCAACCGCGACCGAGGCCGCGCCAGAGGAAAAGGAGCAGGCCGCCGAGCGCGAACCACAGACTCCGGCCGCGGAGTCAGAACCCGCGGAGCCCGCTGCCCCCACCGAGCCCGACGCGCCCCCCGCGCCCGCGGCCCCCACCGAGCCTGCCGCGCCCGCGGCCTCCAACCCGAGCCCCGGGGTGATGCTCGATGGCGCCATCATTCCCGCCGCCATGCTCGCCGAACTCATCGCCGGCGGCGCCACCATCAAACCGCTATCGGAGATCGCCGAGCTGCCCGCCGAACCCCGATACCGGCCCTCCACTGCGCTGACCGCGTTCGTCCGCATGCGCGCCATGACCTGCAGCTTCCCCGGCTGCAACCGCGCCGCGCATCGCTGCGACTTGGATCATCTGACCCCGTGGCCGGCAGGGGCGACGCATCCGGGCAATCTCGGGCCGCTGTGCCGTCTGCACCACTTGATCAAGACCTTCGGCGGCTGGACACCCACCGCCCAACCCGACGGCACCACCCACTGGAGCGCACCCACCGGGCACACCTACGCCAATGCTCCCGGCGCGGCAATCCTGTTCCCGCACTGGAACATCCAGACGCCCATCCCACGAAAACGGGCCATCACCCTGATCAACGACACCGACCGCGACACCAAGATGCCGGTCCGACAACGCACCCGCGCACAAGACCGCGCCCAACGCATCACCACCGAACGCGCACACAACCAACTCCAACGCGCCCTCGAACGCGCCGAAAGTGACAGCGACCCACCCCTTTAGCGCTCTTTAGCGGCTGGGCTCCTCTGGGCCGTCGTGGTGCAGGTCGATCACTCCGGCCCGCGTCAGGAGAAGCATGCTGACCACCAGAACCCACAGCGGGAAGGCCAGCACCACCCACATGGTGACCCCACCGGAGATCAGAAGGCTCACCGCCACAAGGTAAGTCACGATGACCAGCCAGCGCGGCATCAAGCCGGTTCGAAGCCAGATGGTGGCCAGCGAGATCATGAACACCGCCCCCATCCGCAGTGCATAGGTGGTGGTGAGACTCTCGAGCATGCCCTGACCGAACACCGCGAGTTCATCGCGGACGGTCACATCCGGCAAGCCGACCCTGGTGGCGACCAGCCCCGCACCGACGGCCGACGACACGAACATCATTGCCAGGAACAACAATCCGCTGCCGATGAACACAGTGGAGAAGAACTTGTCCTCATAGCTGCCGAAACCGTCACGGATGACGCCGATGAACCAGAGGAACGTGATGCCGGCGAACGGCATCAGCACCGAAGCCAACTTCAGCTGGCCGCTCGCCCCGGCGATCCACTGCGATCCGTGCTCGGCACCCTCGGGCAGGGCAGTCCGGATCAACGCGAGCGCGGTCCCGAACAGCAACGCGAACAGCACACCGGCCACCGCCGCCGCCCGCGGCGTGCTGAGCTTGCGAAGGTGCCGGTCCGACGGGTGTGTGGTCACGCCGTCATGGTGACACGACTACGGCTGGCCGGGGAGCAATCTGATCATGAGGCCATTGCTCTCGGCGAGCACATTGCCCTCGGCGTCCAGCAATTCGGCGTTGACAAACGCCTTGCGGCCCTCGGCTTCCCGCAGCCAGCCACGCACCGTCAGCGGGGTGTCGATCGGCGTCACCCGGCGGTAGTCGACATGCAGGAACGCGGTCCGACTGATCGGCCGGCCCGTCGCATGGATGACCATGCCGAACACCGAATCGAACAGCAGCGGCAGCACACCGCCGTGCACGGCCTGGTTACCACCCACGTGAAAGCGGCTGAACTGCACCGTCAGCTCCACGCCGTCGGCCTCGAACGTGGAGACGCGCCACGGCGGCATCAAAAGACTGCCCGCACCGGGCAACGAAGGCACCCGGTTGGCCGGCCCGACGCCCTCGGCGGCCTGATGCGGTTCGAGCAGCGCCACCAGTTCCTCGGCACGGTCCGCAGCAGCGGCCCAGGTGTCACCATCCGGGTTCACCGACACCGCCAGATCCTGCGCTCGGCGCATGGCGGTCAGGAAACGCTCGAAACCCGGCCCGGGATCGGCGGCCTCGAACAGCGGAAACCCGCCGTGCCGGTCGTATTGCGGGTCGACGCGCCGCGGGTCCAGGCCGAAATCGGTCACGCCAGGATGTCCCGGCGCACGATGGTCTGCTCCCGTCCCGGGCCCACGCCGATGCACGAAACGTGAGCTCCGGCAAGCTCTTCGAGCCGCAGCACATAGTCGCGCGCCTTGGCGGGCAGATCATCGAACTCGCGCGCCCCGGAGATGTCCTCCCACCAGCCGGGCAGCTCTTCGTAGATCGGCTCGGCGCGGGCGATATCGGCCTGGGTCATCGGCATCTCGTCGGTGCGCTTGCCGTTCACGGTGTAACCCACGCACACCGGGACCGTTTCCAGGCTGGAGAGCACGTCGAGCTTGGTCAGGAAGTAGTCGGTGATGCCGTTGACGCGGGTGGCGTAGCGGGCGATGACGGCGTCGAACCAGCCGCAGCGCCGCGGCCGGCCGGTGGTGACACCGACCTCGCCACCGGTTTTGGCCAGGTACGCACCGTGCTCGTCGAACAGCTCCGTCGGGAACGGGCCCGAGCCCACCCGGGTGGTGTAGGCCTTCAGGATGCCCAACACCGTGGTGATGCGGGTCGGCCCGATGCCCGAACCCACGGCCGCGCCGCCCGCGGTCGGATTGGACGAGGTCACGAACGGAGAGGTGCCGTGGTCCACGTCGAGCAGGGTGCCCTGCGAGCCCTCCAGCAGCACCGTCTCGCCGTTCTCCAGCGCCTGGTTGAGCAGCAGGCGGGCATCGGCGATGCGGTGCTTGAACCCATCGGCCTGCTCCAGCAGCGTGGTCACCACCTCGTCGGCGTCGAGCGCCTTGCGGTTGTAGATCTTGACCAGAATCTGGTTCTTGAGCTCCAGCGCCGCCTCGATCTTCTGGGCGAGCAGGCTGGGATCGAGAACGTCGGCCGCCCGGATTCCGAGGCGCGCGACCTTGTCCTGGTAGCAGGGACCGATGCCGCGACCGGTGGTCCCGATCTTCTTGCTGCCCATGTAGCGCTCGGTCACCTTGTCGATGGCGACGTGATACGGCATGAGCAGGTGTGCATCGGCGGAGATCAACAGCCCCGACGTGTCCACGCCCCGGTCCTCGAGCCCGGAGAGCTCGGTGAGCAACACGCCCGGGTCGACCACGACACCGTTGCCGATGACGTTGGTGACACCCGGGGTGAGGATGCCCGAGGGGATGAGGTGCAGCGCGAAGTTCTCCCCGGTCGGCAACACCACGGTATGACCCGCGTTGTTACCGCCCTGGTAGCGAACTACCCATTGCACACGCCCACCGAGTAGATCGGTGGCTTTACCTTTGCCCTCGTCGCCCCACTGGGCGCCGATGAGCACGATTGCCGGCATGGCATTTCTCCCGCTTAAAGTGATGCAGCCGGTGACCCACCCTATCCGAGCGGAGCCATAGGAGAGGCCTTGACCACCACAAACGGCCGGCCAGATTGCGCAGTGTTGTTGTTCGGCGGGCGTCGACCACCCCGCGCATTGGGCCATCTACCTGCGGTGACGGTGCAGGAAGCCGGTCAGATCAAGGCCGCTGTGACCACCCGCCGCATCGTCGTGATCGGCGCCGACTGCGACCTCGCGGCGGTGCTCACCACCCTGTTGAAGGCCGAAAATCTGGGTGTCGAGGTGGCCTACGTACCCCGCTGGCGCACGGCCGCCACCCGCGCCCACGGGCTGCCGACCGGTCGGCGGGCGGTCCGCGCGGCCCTCGCTCACGCCGCCACCCGGGTACCGCTGATCCGCGACGACTCCGGGCGCGCGCTCGTCGGTGCCGGGCTGTGGGTCGGTGAGACCGGGCTCGACAAGGGCACGCCACCGGCCACGCTGCACGGCGAGGCGGTCGTCGATGACACCGTGCTGTTCGACGGCGAAGCCACCGCCGTGCGGATCGAGCCGATCGGGACGATGCCCGGGCTGCGTGCGGCGGTGCTGTCCCCGCGTATGCGGCCCAGGCGCTGGGTGACCGGGCGCGCCGCGCAGCTCGGGACCACCGGAGCGCTCGTGGTCCGCGACGGTGACCTGAGCACCCGCACGGTGCGGCGGTCGACGTTCTACCGGCACACGGAGGGCTGGCTGGCCGTCCGGTGACGAGCCGCGCAACCCGGTAGCGTCGAAACGTGAACATCCGTCCGCTGCACCAGTCGGTTCGACCCAGCCCGATCTTCCTCGGGATCGTCGTGCTCACCCTCGCCGGCGGCGGGCTGGCCTGGTTCTGCGGGGACGCCATCGAGCCGCTCTCCTATGCCGCGGTGTTCGTCCTGGTGGTCGCGGGCTGGCTGGTGTCGCTGTGCCTGCACGAATTCGGGCACGCCTACACGGCGTGGAAGTTCGGTGACCACGACATCGCGGTGCGCGGCTATCTGACGCTGAACCCGCTGAAGTACTCCAACCCGATGCTCTCGCTCGGCTTGCCGCTGCTGTTCATCGCCCTCGGTGGTATCGGGCTGCCCGGCGGTGCGGTCTATGTGCGCACGGGTTGGATGACGGCACGGCAGCGCACCCAGGTCAGCCTCGCCGGCCCGCTGGCCAACGTGGTGCTGGCGGTCCTGCTGCTGACGGCGGTGAGCGTGTTCTACGACCCGGCTCATCTGGTGTTCTGGGGCGGTGTCGCCTTCCTGGGCTTCCTGCAGGTGACCGCGGTGCTGCTGAACCTGCTGCCGATTCCGGGCCTGGACGGCTACGGCGCCCTGGAACCGCACCTCAAACCGGACACCCAGCGCGCCCTGGAGCCCGTGAAGGGCTGGGGGTTCCTGATCCTGCTCGTCGTGTTGCTGGTGCCGCAGCTCAACCAGGTGTTCTTCTCGGTGGTGTTCTGGTTCGTCGACCTGTCCGGGATCAACGGCTCGCTGGTGTCGATCGGCGGCGGACTCACCCGGTTCTGGTCGGCCTGGCTCTGAGTCTTGCAACATATGCGACTTTGCGCATATATTCGGCTGCATGGGAGCTGGACACGACCACAGCCACGGCGGCGGTGACACGCGCGTCGGCCGGATGATCATCGGCGCGGCGATCCTCGCCGCGTTCTTCGTGCTGGAACTGGTCACCGCGCTGTGGATCAACTCGATCGCGCTGCTCGCCGACGCCGGGCACATGCTGACCGACCTGGTCGCGATGTTCATGGGCCTGACCGCCGTGCTGCTGGCCCGCCGCGGATCCACCTCCGCCGCCCGCACCTACGGCTGGCACCGGGCCGAGGTGTTCACCGCCGTCGCCAACGCCGCGCTGCTGCTGGGTGTCGCCGGATTCATCCTGTACGAGGCCTTCGAACGCCTCGGGGATGCACCCGCCGTCCCCGGCGTGCCGCTGATCGTCGTCGCCCTGGCCGGCCTGGCCGCCAACGCCGTCGTGGTGCTGCTGCTGCGCTCGGACTCCGAGCACAGCCTGGCCGTCAAGGGCGCCTACATGGAGGTCGTCGCCGACACCGTCGGCAGCATCGGCGTGCTGATCGCCGGCATCGTCACCGTCACCACCGGCTGGCCGTACGCCGACGTCGTCGTTGCCGTCCTGGTCGCCCTGTGGGTGCTGCCGCGCGCCTTCGCCCTCGCCA
>SXGT01124670.1_pt1 | contig 14641 bp, 5 predicted proteins | sample 3176221 | NCBI WGS metagenome assembly SXGT01 (sample SAMN11356862, study PRJNA531348) | freshwater metagenome | isolation source: freshwater sample F1-120 | place: China: Fuxian Lake, Yuxi | collected 2017-12-25
ACAGACGACGACGGCGACGGCGTCACCACCAAAGCGGAAGGAAATGCGAACACCGACGGGGACGGGCTGTCAGACTTCCGAGACACCGACGATGACGGCGACGGAATCCCCACGCTAACTGAAGGTGTCAACACCAATACCGATGGCGATGCCTATCCCAACCGCCTCGACACCGACGACGACGGCGACGGAATCCCGACCGCCAGCGAGCTCGCCGAAGGCGTCGATCCGCTGGACACCGACTCTGACAACGACAGCATCGGGGATCGGACCGAATGGGGCGACGACCTCGAAGCCGCACCGCAGGACACCGATAACGACAAAACCTCGGATCCCTTGGACGACGACGACGATGGAGACGGCCTCTCCACCCAGTTCGAGGGCGATATCAACTCGGACGAAAACCCCGAGTTCAACTGCGATATTCCCGACGACGACGTCAGTCTCCCGGACTACCTGGACACCGACTCGGACAATGACACCAAGCCGGACTCCGAGGAAGGCGCTGACGACGACGACAACGACTCACTCCCCAATGACGTCGATTGCAACGACGAAGACGGGTGCATCGGCGACAACGACAGCGACGGCCTCGGCAACTGTGACGAAGGAAAGGCAGGGAGCAATCCCTTTGATCCCGATACCGACGACGACGGCTTGCTCGATGGCGCCGAAGCCGACGAAAACGGCGTAGCGTACGACTCCGACAACGACGGTACTTCCGACCTTTTCGAGACAGACGACGACGGCGACGGCATCCCGACGGATCAAGAAATCGGCCTGAACTCCGACGATGACGACATTCCGGATTCCCGAGATACCGACGACGACAACGACGGCGTCCCCACGCTCGACGAAGGTTTGGTGGACTCGGACAGCGATGGGGTCGAGGACGCCTACGACGAGGACGACGACAACGACGGGATTCTCACCGCCGACGAACTCGACGGTGGCGAGCCTCGAGATTCGGATCAAGACGGTTGGGACGACCATGTCGACGCCGACGATGACGACGACGGCATCCCCACCCGGCTGGAAGTTGGCGTTTCCGATCCGCTCGATCCGGACGACGACGGCGACGGCGTGCCCACCATCGAAGAAGGTGCGGCGGACCTCGATGACGATGGAAAGCCGAATTATCTCGACACGGACTCCGATGGCGACGGCCTCGTGGACGCCGAGGAGTCCGGGGACTCCGATTGCGACGGTTTGCCGGACCTGGTGGACGCGGACGGCGGTCCGTGCCCGGACGATCTGCCCAATCCCAACGGCAACTACGTCGGTGAAAAGCCAAGCCTCTGTGGAACCGTGGATCCGATCTCCGCTTGGCCGTTGCTTGGAGCCCTGCTCTGGCGGCGCCGAAAGCAGAAAAAGCCGCTATAGCAGCGGCTTTCCTCTCACCAAGGGGAAGGAAGTTTCGCGTCTCGGAGCGGCACTAGCCGACCGTTAGATCCCGCGCTTCCAACCAAGCCCGCTCCACCCGGGCAAATTCCTCCGCATCTACACTGGTGGCTTCCCGGGATTCCAAATCCTCCGAAGATCCCCATCCCACCAGGGACTCCTCCGACGAAGGAAGTGAATCAAGCATTTCAGGCCCCAAAAGCCCAAAAGCCACCGCTACCACCAAGGGATGCGCACCGATCTTTTTGATCGCCATGACGACCTCACCGAAGGATCCATAAGCGATCCTCCCCCCTTCCCGCCACCGCGGTGACGAACCGCGACAACCCCAGGCGGTTGGTGACGAACGGAACGCGCGCCGGCTGAAATAAAACCTGCCGCACCGGCGTCTGTACAACGCCCGGAGCCACACGTTGTTCACCCCCACACGTCGACAGACTCTTGGCGCGCTGATCGGCGTTATCGGCGCGGGACTCTCGCTTTGGACGCTGCGGTCCACCTGGCCCGACCGCCAAGCCTCCACCGATCGATGGGATCACTATCTCCCAATGTCGGGGAAAAAACTCTTCCAACTCACCTATACGCCTGGTGTGGGGTATTCGGTACAAAACCGCGGGGCCGATTGCGAACAGACCGAAGTTGGCCTCGACGAGGAGCTTCGCTGCGACGGACGCCGGTTCTACATTCGAGAGGCACTCGGTCGCCACCTGCTGGTGCTGGAAGGCATGGCCATCCCCTTCGAAAGCACGATCGGTACCGGCCGGGACGCGGATTTCGTCTGGCCTTTACCGGGGGTAGCAGCGAAAGCATGGCGCACCCTGCCCCCGGATCGGTGCGCCCCGGAGGGGACCGAACAGCCGATCGCCTGCATCGAAAATCTTGGCGGAGACGCCTCTCTCGTCGTGGACCGCTCGATTCGTCAAAACGACGCGCATCCGTTGCCCGCGACGCGGGTCGCCCTAAAACAAGGGCAGATACTCGCCCTCGACGAACGAGACCTGCTCTGGGCCGGCCATGTGCCGTTGCGCCCCCGCGCCGAAAAAGGGCTTCTGCTCTGGTCCATTCCCGCCGAGGACTGGTCTAGTCTCGGCGGAGATCGCCGTTGGATGTCGCTCGAACTTCCGCAATGGCGGCTATCGGACGTCGACACCTCGGCCGTGGAAACCCACACCTTCTGGTCGCGCACCGCCGCATTCCGAAACTCAGCTTTTCCCCTGGCATGGGACACGCACCTCCTGGACCGGCGGGTCGAGTTCGAACAGGAGGAGAAGCTTCAAGCGTTCGTCGACCACCAGCTCCTCTGTTACGACAGCGTTCACCAAAAAATGCGGTGGAACCTACGTACAGGCAAGGGGTGCGATGGCGTCGCATCGATTCAGCCACCCGCCGGGCTTTACCGGGAAGCCGAACAAGCCGCTTACCAGCCCGGCATGAGCCGCATTCTTGAGCTCACCGATGCGAGCCTATCCGTTTTACCGGAACAAACTCCCGATCCCGCAGCGATGGTGTTCGTGTTCGACTGGGCGTGGCAACGCACCGACCACGGAGATCGCCGGGTTCCGACCGCCGTCATCGGCGTTCGACCGGGCTCCACCCGCAACGGGCCGCCGCCTCCGGTGACCAAAATCTCCAGCTCTGACGAGTGTCAGCTCGCCAAACAACCCGCCGCACTTCCGCCTATCCGCGTGAGCGAAGGTTCCACCTCGTCTTACCTTGAGGTTACGGGCGGGACCTTGCTCGCGCCCGGCAGTCGGCTCCTGCTGCCCGCCACCGGTATTCTCTGCCTCAACCCTGGAGCATCGACCGAAGGAATGACGCGTTTGGAACCGGGAGCGAGTGCCGCCCTTGCCCCGGCGCCGAGCGTCTACACCCTCGGAAAACTCCAAATACAAACCAGCAAAGCGGGCTCGTTACGCTGGTGGTCTCCCGACGCCTCTACGCCAAAGCTCAAAAATTCCGACGGTATTTGCGTACAATTCAACAAGGCTGCAGTCTGGACAGCCGCGGCCGTGGGCGACATCACCCAGCTCAGAATCGGCGAGACCATCGCCGAAAACGCCTCCATTCCGTTGGCGGACGGGCAGAGCCTTCATATCGGTCCTCCGAATACCGCTGTTGAACTACGCTTCCACGACGCCGCGGACAAGGATCTCGCTGCGGTCAGCCGAGTTCAACAAGACCACATCGAACGCCTCTACCCCTTCGGCGCCGATCTTTCGCCGTTGATCGGGTACGGCACCACCGCCGGCGGAATTGAAGGTGCCACCGAACGCCAGCGCTGGAACACCGCAAAGGAAGCCTGGATCAAACGGGCATGTGGCGAGCCCACTCCCCCCGCGCCCGGACTTGACCTCACCCTGCGCGGTGATTTGGAGCGAATTGTCGCCGGAGAGCTCGCCGCGATGGCCAACTCTTGCAAGAACGGAGATCCGCGTTGCCCGTCGTCCGGCGAAGACGTGACCGGATCCGCCGTTCTCCTCGATAGCCGCTCCGGGGCCATCCTAGCGGCCGCGAGTTTTCCAAGTTTTGAGCCAAATGATCCTGTTCAGGTCGAGCAAGTGGAGCAAGCACTGCGAACGGCCGGTCCCACGGGCATCGTTCGACTGCCAACGCTCGAAAACAAGGCGTTCTTACGAGCTAATAACGCTGGCTCGGTCTACAAGTTGGCGACCGCCTACGCCTTGGCCTCCGCCGGAAAACTAGGCGAAACCGGGCCACTTTCGCCGAGTGTGTCCTGCACACGGTTTGCGATCTACTCCGCATCGGCGGCTCCCTACCTCACACCGAGCACGACACCCGATGGCACCCGCAGCCAGCCTTGCGGAAAGCGCTCGGTGATCCTTTCCGAAGGCGGAGCACAGTTCCACGACGCCTTCCGATTCTCGATCAACCTCTATTTCGGCCTCGCTCCGTTTGCACTGTTACCTGCGTCGGACGTGCATTATGGCGCGCCGAAGCACATCTCCGATCTCGGCGAGCCGCCGCGCAATCCCCACCAAGACAAGGCTGGACTTTGGCTTTGGACGCACGGCCCCCCCGATCACCTGCGGGCTGATCTGGGGCTTACGCTCGCACCCGAATTCGACGTAAGTACCGACCTCAACGAAAATAACGCATATATCAGCAATTTAGTCGCACTTGGGCACCGATTTCACTACCCGAGGGCCGGCGGAGGCACGCTCTACACTCAAAGACTCAGCGGCGTGGCCGACATCCATTTCCCCACCGCCGAAAGACCGTGGCTTCCGGGCCTACAAACCGGTGCCGCCTTCCGGTATCCCTCCATGGTCGGCCCGCAAGCGTACGCCTTCGAAGGCGTGCCCGGTTGGGCCTCGCGTGAGCTCACCTTGACCCTTCACAAAGGCGACGACGCCGAAGAAACAGCCTTCACCGCCGCAACCTCCTCTATTCGAGAATATTCTCGATCGGCCTATGGGATGGGCGGCGTGGAGGCCTCAGCGCTGTCGTTGGCGGTGATGGCCACCCCTATGGCGAGGCCGGACGGATCGGCGATTTCTCCCTCCATCTTTCAAGACACGGTCCTTCCGTTGGGAAGGATCCAGGCACCCACGCTCGTTCGTGAAGGCCGGGAACCGATCGAAAGCGCAATGCGGGCGGTGGTTTCCGAACCGGGCAGCACAGCGTACGGCTACTTCTCCAAAGACATCGCCGAGCGTATCGGAGGTAAAACCGGAACCTTTGAGATCGTCCGCGGCCGCCATACCGATCCCGCGCCAGCAGCCAGCGCGTTTCGCCGCATCGCCGAGCACGGCTGCGGGATGATCGGCGTCGAGCCAAAGGCGGACGACTGGAAGCAGCTTAAATCCTCTCTCCTCCGGCTTTCTCCCCGCCGCCAAAAGAACCTCCCCGTCTATGTAGTCAAGATACTTGACCAATTATCGGCATCGCCACCTCCGCGTGGATTTGCCGCCTCCGCTTCACTTTGCCAGGATGGAGCGCTGAATCCTGGAAGGCCGGGCGTGGGCATAACCGTATCGAACGTCGACGCCGGACAGTGGTTGGACGCCCTTCAACGTGCGCTACCCAGCGACGACGACGACGATTTGGTCGAGGGCAGCTCGTTTATCGCGGTGGTGTTTGACGGACTGGCGGAGGCGTCGGGTCCTGGCAAACCTCCCCCCGGCCAAGGTTGGGTTCTCACCGTCATCATCGACGGGCACCCGACCGGTGCAAAGCGGGCGAGCGCACGCATTCTGGAACGGCTACGACAATACACGCTTGCACGTCGCAGCTCAGGAATTGAATGAACCGCGTCGATCGACGTCCACCGCCGCGGGGGGCCCGATGATTCGCCTCGAGGTTTCACCCACCGCGATCCGGCCACTGGGGTTCTTTTCGGCAGATGAGGCTGAGCACGCCATCTTTATGCTCGGACGCTGGCTGCCTACCGCCCGAACCCAACGCGTGCAACAGTGGATCCCCTACCGCGATGGCCTGTTGCGTATCTTAGAGGAAGCGCTTCCGAAGGATACTTTTGTCGTGCAATGGGATCCAGATCGCGAGGTCTTCGAGCTTCCGATCGCCGGGAAGCGGTGCACCCTCCGATTCCAGTCCACAGAGGCCGTATTTGAAGCAATCGAAGGCGAGGCCCCCATACTTGCCGCTGACTCCGATTTGCCCATTGTAACGTACGCTCACGTGAATGGACCGCAGGTTGAGGTGGGTTGCGTCCTCCCTCCCGGTGCGCGCCTGTCCGCCAATGGGATCCTGGGAAGTCCCAACGGGCCCGGGTGGATGTTTGCGATCCCCACAGACGACGACATCGATCTCGCGCTGGAGTCCAATCTATACATCGACGAAAATACTCGATGGAGCACTACCACTCGAGCTCGCAGGCCAACACACTTCACCAGCGCCGAATGGGTTTCGGACGGAGCCCTCGGGCCCGGCACCCATCTCACCGCCGTCGTGCTCTCCCCCGCCGATGGGCCGAGCCTGCTGGAGCTGCGCCTTTCCAGCGGAGCTTGGTCAAAGGAGATCGTGGCGCGCCGGCAGGGTGCGCGATGGAGCCTGTCCGTTCACCTACCGGAAAACCTCGATCCAACACTTCCACTGCAGCTCTCCACACCGCGCCAGGCCGCCCCCATCGGCCAGTGGAAGCTGTCACCGGCCCCCTTCCACGGCGTCTGGAAGCTGTCCACCGACCACGCCGGAAACGCTCAACCGCCCGTCCTTAGCCCCGAGTTCTTTCACACCCGTGCCTCCGACTGGCAAGCCGCAGGTCCGCTGATCGAGCTTCCTGGCGCCCACCCGGCCCCCTTCATCGACGACCAGTTCCAGCCCCTGATGCTCCAGCCCGACATCCCCCTTTGGGATTCGCCGTTCTTGGCGACAGTAGGGCCTTTCATAGCCTGGATCCCAGGTTATCCCCTACTCGAAATTTCCGACCGCGACGGAAAGGCCCCGTCTCGGATCGCTCTGCGTGAGCTCGCGATCACCGCCGATCATCGAAGGGTTGCGCTTCGTTTGGAATCCGGCCAACACCGGGGCATCTTGCTCGGTGCCACACGAACTCCCCCTGGAAAGGAGATCATTGGGTCCAATGGGCGCATTCCGGTGGCGGAGTCGCACCGCACACTCGCGCTTTGGTTTCGCGGCTGCTGGCTCGACCTGAGAGTCGCGCCCACGGCGGACGGCTTAGACCTGTTGCTGGAGCAACCCCTGCCATGCGATTCCCGGCTTGGCTGGGATGTTGCGGCATTTCTGCCAATGAATGCCTGGATGGCCAACGGACGCGTACTCTTGCGACAGGGAGCCACCTTCGCTAACGCAGAAATGTCCGCGCAAACCTCCTGTTGGAACGGTCTTCTGTGGCGATGCGACCGAAACGGTTGCCTGTTCTTGGGTTGGAGGCTGGAACCCGCGTTTTTGTCTTCGCCCCAAACGCCTTTTGCCGCCTATGGCTTTCTTCCTGGAGTACCTAGCGTTTCGAGCATGGCCGAGGTTCGCCTGTTCACCCGGAACGCCTGATGTTCTGGTTTTCCGACGCTTTCGCGCAGGAGGCGAGCTGCCCCCCCGATTCTCCACCGGCACTGGCGGTCGTGCTGTGGGATCGAGTCAACCCCGCCAGCGAGTTTTTCGGCTTCGAAATTGGACGTCGCTTTGGTACCCGCCAATACGAAATGCGCGAGGACTTTCTCAACGCAGCACTTGGTTTGGAGGGTTTCCTAGAGCCGGGCGACCAAATCAGTATTTTCCCACATGGGTTCAGCACCAACCGCATCGCCAAATTGGCGGCATCCAAACAACCCGGTGATCTGTATACGCCACTGAAGGGAGCATTCCCCGGCGGCGCGGATCCAGTTCAGCCGGTGCATTGGACCCTTCCGGGTTGGGATCTTCGTCCCGCGCTCTCCGAGCAAATTCAACGAAACATCACCTTCCCACTCCTTAACTCTTGCGACGACTGCCCCGACGAACGCGGTCGCACCGGCGACGATGCACAGGAACGCGACACCTCGCAGCCCTGGCTCCTCACCCACAACGCGCTCGCCGCGGCGTATGTCGCCCAAGGCCTCGACCAACCCTGCAAAACTCCCGACGAGGTGTACCTGGTATGGGTCACTTCCGAGGCCGATCTCCCCGACTTGGCTGAAGCCCTGGCGACCACCCAAGCCGAGATCGGAGGCAGCGCTGCAGCCTGGTTAAAAGGACTGGAAACCGCCTACTCTCGCGAACTCGTCAGCACTGGACGACACGTGCAGGTATGGCGAATCCACCGCGCCGCCAGCCGGATTTCCGTTCCGACCTGGCAGACCACCGACGGAAAGCGTGCTTCTATATCGCAAAATGCCTTGTGGCATCCGACGTTCGCACAGGTGCCGGAGCCGGAATGGTTCCTCGATTGGCCCTCCGGATGGACGTTGGAGTCCACCCAAGCCAAGCTTCGCAGTTCCGCGGATGATCCCGGTATTCCCGTGCCACTGCGCATCGAAGCCGCCCAAGTATGGATCGCGGATCCAGCGGCGGTGCGCGAACAAATCCTCAACGCCACCTCGCAACTTACGTTGGACGACCCAACGCTCACGCCGACGATCGATACCACCATTCGGGCCGTGCCGCCGCCCGGCGCCCTGTTTGGCTGGACCCCAGTGGCCATTGCCGAAACGACCGATGTGCCGTCACCGCCGATGCGCATCACGTACGCACCCCTGGAGACATGGCAAGTCGCACTTATGGGCGGAGGAACTGGACTCACGGGTCTGTTATTGGTTCAACAGGTGTGGGCCCGCGTACGACGGCGGAAACTCCACCTTCAGCTCGCGCTGGAAGGCCCTGACCACATTGACCTGATGCAGTTGAGAGACAAACGCGACTTCCGTCAAACAGTGGCCATCCGAGTGACCGACGCCAGCGGTTACCGGCCGCGGCGGGCCGATCTGGAGGTTCGCGTTTCCCTGCAGCTGTTTCTCCAGCCGGAAATTCCGCTGCGAGAGGCAAAGAGCACTGAGTTTCAACGCCTGTTTGCCGCAGTTCCATTCACGCGCACCGAAGACGGTTGGTCGATGCGGATGCGCCAACCGGGCGGGCGCATCAACGTTGACATTGAAACAGCTCATTCCTCCATCGATTTTGGACGAATTCGACAGGACGAACTCACCCTCGTGCATGCGCTCCGCATTCAGGTGCGCGACTCCACCAAACGCTACGAACTCCTCGATGAACTTCGATTTCTCCCTGTTCATCTAAAGGCAGTGCCTGGCCCCGCCGAACCCGCGGCCCAACTGCAGATCGCGCCTTCCTGCCTCGCACGCTGGCTAGAACTGCAGTGCGTAGGCGTCGATGACCCCACATGGCGCGGCACTCGCCGTGTCGATATAGGCTGGTTGGTCCTTGAAAATCCAGCTCGCCATGCCTACACCCCGCTCCCCGTTCGCATTCAGATCGCCCGAGCCGTCGGAACCTGTCGCGCCGAGGGTTCTGACGATCCTCCGCTTTCGGTGGCCGTTCAATTTGAAGCATCGGCCGCCAAGGTCGACTGGGAACTCGCCGCCAATGAACGCGCCCAAATCCTGGTTCGCATAGAACTTCCCGACGAAATGCGCCGTCCCGAGCGCACCTTGTGGGTGATCACGCTGGAAATCGAACTCACAGCCGAGGACGGCAACCATCATCCCCCGCCCTTACCCAAGCTCAAGCGTTCCTTTCGGGTGCGAACCGCGGGACGCTCGCGCACGATGGTGCTGGACTTCGGCTCCGGTACCACCCGCATGTTGCTTCAGGATCTGGATGAGGAGCGATGGGGGTTTTTGCCACTGTCCGACGATGGACCCGATCTGCCGGCCGGGGTGGTGATCGATGGACAGAGCATATGGTTTGGAAAAGAGGCCGATCAACATCGGCTCACGCCCGGCGCTCGCTATGTAGACTCGATCAAGGCGATGGCCTTCCGGGGCGGCCTGAACACCGACGTACAAAGGTGCATGGCGGCGCTGCTGGCTCACTGTCGAGCGCGGATGGAAACCCCTGGTCTGGAAGGCTGGCGTGGCAACGAGAGAATCGCTCTTGCTACCGGACCCCGAGATCAGCTGGTGGTCCTGGTTCCGAACGAGTCACCGCCGTCCTACATCGAAGCCCTGCGGTCCGGCATTGCGGCGTCTGGGTTCGCAGGGGCCGTGGTGTTCTTGTTCGAAGCAGAGGCTAGCGCCCTGTGGTGGTCCTCTGTCGTTTACAGCATCCCCTCGCAGGTTTTCGACGAACTCCCACGCCGAATTCGCATTCTTCTTGTGGACTTTGGGGCCGGCACCGCGGACGCCGCCCTCGTGGAGGTGGAACGCCCCGTAGGTGCCTCCTCCGAAAGCATACTCCGAAAGCAACGATTAGACATACTCGCCACCGGTGGGGCCGCCGAGGCAGGGCGCAGCTTAGACGAAGCACTGTTCGCGGCATTCACCGAGGGGTGGTTTGGTAAATCGTGGTCACAGCTCGATCTTGAGGTTCAACGCCGGTTACGACCCGAACTGGAGCGAGCAAAATGGCAGCTCAATACCCCCAAGCGCGATGTGTCGCTGCCGTTGCCTGACGGGCGAATCTTGGCCGCCACCACCGATCAATTGGCCAACTCCGACGCTTGGCAGACCGTCGTCCGTCGGGTCGTCCGAGGCCCGCTCGAAGTTTTACTCGGTCGGTTGCCCGCTCACGCGCTCAGCGGTGTTCACCTGACCGTGCTCACCGGCCGCGCCTCCCAAGCCAAAGGGCTGGTTGAAGCAATGGATCAAGCGGTACAAGCCTACGGCGCACCAGGTGGCAAGGTGATGCTCGCCGAATCGGCCGCACTCAAGGCCGCCGTTTCGTTGGGGGCCCGTCTGTACGCACTCGGGCTGTGTGGCGACTTCTCTCCCTCCCACCATGTGTTTCGCGATCGCATCCTACTGGTGTTCCGACAACCCCAGGGCGAGGTGGGTTGGGTGGAACTGCTCGCCGCGCAAACCCCCTTTCAGGGAGGAGCCATTGTGGGAGCCTGGATGCAGGTCCCGTCCTGGGAAGCCGCCCGACTGGTGCAAACGTGGATGGTTCCTACCGAATCCGGAGCGCAAAAGCCCTGGGAGTTGGACCCGGTGGCACAAGTGCGCCTGTTGAACGGCGAAACGTTGGACCGCGAACATATGGTTCCCTCGTGGCGAATCATTCCTTTCGATGCCAATACGATTTCCTTCACCAGTGGGTCTGTGGACGACCTGCACGCGCGAATTCGCGTCGTGGTAGATCTGGATGGACGGGCAACTCTGGAATGTGAGGCGCAATCCCATGTCCGCGATTGATGTACCCGAACCCGGTTGGTGGCACTCGTTGGTTCGGAGCATACTTCGGCTATTTTCGGCGGACGAAACTGAAAACCGCCCCGCCCTCCCGGCGCCGTCCACGCACACCTTGCCCGCTCTCAGGCCCCCACCGGGCCGCCGCGAATCTTCGCTGCCGAGCGAACACGTCCGGATCTGTATTGACTTTGGAACATCGAATTCCGCGATTGCCCGCGCCGTTCTCGGTGGGCAACCCGAACTGGCTACCCTGCAGGCGGACGTTCGCCAGCACCGGAAGTTCAACACCGTCGACTCGGATATCCTCTGGAAGATCGGCTCCCCCGCCACCCTTGGGGCTATTGCTCGCCTGATGGACCGACGCAGATCGGATGATCGCGAAATCTACCGTTCACTCAAGCGCATGTTGAGCGACCTTCGCCGAAAGGAAGACAGCCATCTACGCCTGCGATTCCGCGTTGAAGCGCTAATCGAGGAGCTGCTTCTATTGGCGCTACAGCCGGCGTCAGCCGGAACGGTAGCGGCTCAGGCGGACCTCCAGGGAAGTTCGATCGAAGATATCGCCAAAAACTTGGGTGTCCCAGGACTCACAGTCCTTACGCCGGCGGTCATTCATGGCACCCTCGACCTCTACTTGTGCGTCCCGAACGCCTTCGGTACCTTTGAAGAAGAGATCCTTCGCTCAGCCGCGCAACACGCCGGTGAAAGCGTACAACGCCGGATCTCGGATGATCCCCATCGCACAACCACAGTGGTGGTACATCTGATTCGGGAGGCGGAAGCAGCCGCTTGGTGGGCCCTGCACGAACGGCACCTCCGCCATCGGTCCGCCCAGCCGTTGGTGTCACGGTGGCTCGTGTTCGACGTCGGTGCGGGAAGCACCGATGCAGCGATCGTGTCCGTCAACGCCGATGGGGATCCTGGCCACAGCCCCGAGGTTCGGTCGCTCCTGCACGCGGGAGTGGCCTTTGGAGGTCACGATCTTGACGAGCTTTTTCTGCGGCTGCTCGCTGAACGCGCCGGCGACCTTCCACAATTAGACAAGAAGCTTGTCGATTCCTCCTCCTCGCGCGCCATCGAATTGCGCGCTCTGGCAGACGCAAAAGAGCAATGGTCCAATGATGTCGCGCAAATGCTCGCACGCTGGCCCGCGGAACGCCGGGAGGAATGGCTGAGCTGGATTGCGCAGCCGCAAGGGGCCATGCCGGGCGTCGACGAGCTACCCGCATTCCGTCCAGCTTCGGACATTTGGCCGGAAATCAAGGAAATCAGCGGCGCTCATTGGGGAGAGCCCTATGCCCGCTTTCTTCGAGGCACCACCATTGGGGTATTACGGGCGTTAGTAGCACAGTCCCCGCAGGCCACCGTAGATCAGGTGATGCTCTCCGGTCGCGGAAGCCTGCTCCCCGGGCTGGGTGCCATGGTGGCCCGCGAACTCCTGCGGCTGGGTTGGATCCAAAACGCGGATCAGGTGCAGCCGATCGCCGACCCCGGCGAGCCACTAAAGCTCGCTTGTGTCCTAGGGATCGCCGTTGCTGCATCCCACTCGGCGATTCCACAGCGGTTGCCGCAGCGGCTCACCGACGACATCTCGTTGGGTCGCCACACGCCATTGTGGGCCAGAGGCACGCGTTTTGATTCGTCCGTGCTCAACGCGACCATTCGCCTGGACGCACACTCGGGCCCTCGCCGGCTTGGATTTTACCAGTTTCGTTGTCCAAAAGAGGTCGCCGAGGCGATCGGATCCGCCACGCTCTGGGAGCATCGACATCTCGGCTCGGTGGAACTCCACGTGTACACGGTCATGGACCTGATGGCCCAATACCACACCCAAACCGGTGCCTTGTCGTTGTTCAGATTCGATCAAAACCAGGAATGTTTCCCTTTGACACTTGAAAACGACCCTATCGTCGACATCGGACAAAACCCGATCAGCGGCCTTCCTTTTGGGTGGATCGACACATGATCACACTCTGGTTCTCCCTCAGTTATGGCGCTCCTTACGAGATTTGGTCCTCGCTCGAAGGGGTATCATCGCCCCCGACGCCGCTCGTAGCGCTCAGCGACACCCAACGCAAATGTAACGGCGGTGAACCCGCATTCACCGCCCAAAGTCCAAGCAACACGATTCCCGGTTGGTGCCCGCCCGACGGCTGGCCGGGCACCCAAATGCGTTTTGCAGTCACTCCCTCCATTCCCACCGACGCCGATCCCGACCGTCCCAACGAGCGGCAAGTCAGCGAAGCGTGGTTGGCTCCGATCGGTCGACAGATCATGCCGTTGGATACGGCATGGCGCGCCTCGTATTTTGTCGGCATCGGGCCCGGAACCGACACCCAAAGGCTTCCCGAAGGCTACGACACCCTCCCCGCAGAGGCGTGGTCCTGGTCCAGTGGCACCTATTTCGCTATCCTCGCCGACTCTCTCGAAGTTCCCTTGGGCTACCTCGCCGCGGGAGCAACGCGCTGCGCGTTGTTGGGCAGCCACGGAACCCTTCGGTTTGAGCGGCCGTGCTACCTGCCCGCCGACACTCAAAGCGCTGAATTATTGGTATTTTCGAGCCAGCCGTGGGGCCACGTTGATCGACCCTGGTGGGTGGTCGCGTCGGTGCCCATTGAACTCCCAGACCCAGCGACCACCGCTGTACAAGCCCCCGCCTCCGCCCCTTCTCAGGTACCCTGGCTCGCCTTGCTGCTCTTACCGCTCGGGTTCGCACTTGGCGTGAGCGCAGGTTGGTTCTTACGAAAACCTTCGGCGTCGCCCGATGAACCCACGGAACCCGAGGCTCCCCCGCCTCTCGCGTTCCCAACGCCGCGAGAACCCGCCCCCGTGGAGGCCGCCGAACCCGAACCCCCCGCTCCCGACGACGGGATTTTGGCGCACACCCCCGAACCCGCTCCATCCCGACCGGCCATCTCTCGGCTGGAAGCGGATCCATACCTGCTAGCGCAGGCTCAGCTGCTGGAAAAAGCGCCGCACTTTCGCATGCTCGCGGGATGGTTGGCACGAAATGACTTGGTGGACGCACACGAAACGCGCGTCGCCGAACTGTTGGATGAAAGTAGGGAGTTGCTGAGCCGCGCTCGAGCGCAGCGGATTCCACGGGGGTATCTGGAGTCTTGGAACAGCCTGCTCGTCGACGTCGATCAGAAGTTGCAGACGTTGTTCCTCGTTCGCCAGAGCCTGAATTTGATTCTGCAGGATCCTGGTGCGGCGCGGCACAGCTCTCCCGAGGTCGCTGCGGCGTGGAAGCTCATGCTGCCGCACACCGACGTGAAAGTGTCCGACAAGGGCGCCGCGCTCGCAAGTCAACTTCGCGTAGACCTTTTGCGTCTTTCGGTAGGTCCCGCCATGGGCTTGGCGCAGTTCCAATACGAGGGTTTACCCCTCGAGCTTCCCGCGATCGCCGGCACACAGAATGAAGAACTTGCGACAATGGCACTTCAAACCGCCTCTTTAGC
>SXGT01566238.1_pt1 | contig 14639 bp, 13 predicted proteins | sample 3176221 | NCBI WGS metagenome assembly SXGT01 (sample SAMN11356862, study PRJNA531348) | freshwater metagenome | isolation source: freshwater sample F1-120 | place: China: Fuxian Lake, Yuxi | collected 2017-12-25
CAGGCGGCGATGGAAGGCTACGAAGTGGTCCGGCTGGAGGACGTGCTGGACCAGGCCGACCTCATCGTCACCGCCACCGGCAACAAGGACGTCGTGACGGCCGACAACATGAAGCGCGTGAAGGACAAGTGCATCATCGGCAACATCGGCCACTTCGACACCGAGATCGACATGGCCGGCCTGGCCAAGGTTGGCGGCGTCAAGCGCGTCAATGTCAAGCCGCAGGTGGACGAGTGGGTGTTTGCCGATGGGCGCAGCATCATCATCCTGGCTGAGGGTCGATTGCTCAACCTTGGCTGCGCGACTGGCCATCCTTCGTTCGTGATGAGCAGCTCGTTCACCAACCAGGTGATCGCGCAGCTGGAACTCTTCACGCGGACCGCGGAGTATGCCACTGGCGTCCATGTCCTCCCCAAGCGACTGGACGAGGAAGTCGCCCGGTTGCATCTGGGAAAGCTGGGCGCTCGCCTCACGGAGCTGTCCGACAGCCAGGCTTCGTACATCGGCGTGCCCAAGAACGGTCCGTACAAGGCCGACCATTACCGCTATTGAAGATGGATGCCCGCCGCGCGGGGCGTGGGCGGGGCGGGCCAGGTGCTCGACGAAGGTGAGTGCAGGCAAGAAACAGGGGTGCGCTGCAAGGCTCACCCCCTTTTTCTGCTAGTTGGCTTGCCTTTCGGTCGTCACACGCTACCCTTGTGAGGTTGGAGATTGAGGGTGCGGCGGTTGAGGGACCGCTGCGGACGGGTCTAGACAACCCAGGTTTGAGAGAGAGGAAAAGGACCATGAAGAGTTGTGCATATCTGGTCGGCTGTTCGTTGGCTGTGGCTCTGTCCAACGCCGCGCTCGGTCAGACCTACAGTGGCGGCGGGGGAACGATTGCCGACTCAGTTGGCCTTCCGGCTTCCTCCACCTTCCAAATCATCGTTGGCACCGGCGCGGGGACCGTCACCGGCCTCGACGTGGTGACGCTCATCGGGCTGACTCACAGCTACGGCGGCGACTTGAGCGCGCAGCTGCGACACCAGGGCGCCGACGGAAACTGGGTCTCGGTCGACCTCTTTGAACGGATCGGCTATCCCACCTCCGGGATCTACGGCGACTCCAGCAACTTTGGGGGCGACTACTCCTTCAGGGACTCCTCGATCTCCAGCATCTGGAACGCGGCCTCGGCCGTGGGAGATGCTCAGGCGATTGCCGCCGGCACCTACTTCGCCTCGCGCGATGCAGGCATCCGTGTGAACATCGCGGGTGCCTTCAACGACATGGACGCCTCGGGCATCTGGGAACTGGTGATCACCGATTCCCAGCAGGACACGCAGGGGGCACTTGGCGGCTGGCAGTTCACGGTCGGAACCGTGCCCGCACCGGGAGGCATCGCGCTCCTCGGGTTGGCCGTTGGTCTTGCCGGGAGGGGGCGACGTCGACTCGCGTAGCGCGCCGACGTCTTGGGACTTGAACACATTCGAAACGGAGAGATCGTCGTGAAGAGCAGTTGTTCCACCATCGCGTCCGTCATCATTGCAGGATCCACGGCGCTGGCCTCCGAGGCCGGCATCGCCCACACCTACTCCGGGCCGGGCGGAGCGATCGCCGATGCGCCATCCAACACGGTCCCGGCGTTCACCATCTATTCGATGGAGGTGACCGACACGTTCACCGTTGACCAGCTTGCAGGGGTCACGGTGCACGGCCTGTCCCACGCCTGGGCGGGAGACGTCTCCATCACGTTGTGGCACGATGGGCTCGAGGTCTCGCTGGTGCATCGTCTGGGATGGACCGGGGGTTCGTTCTTTGGCGACTCCAGCAATTTCCTCGGCGACTACACATTCAGCGACAGTGCCACCGGCGACCTGTGGACCGCAGCCGATGGCGGCGGCCCGGGCTACGACATTCCCGGGGGCGACTACTTCGCGACGGGGCTTGACGGTGCTCTGGTCTCCGTCGCGGACGCCTTCCACGGCCACAGCGCCGCGGGGACGTGGACGCTGATGGTTGGCGACTGGGGCCCAACACAAACAGGCGCGATTGACGGATTCAGCTTCACCGTGACGGCGGTTCCGGCCCCCGGTGGAATGGCACTGCTGGCCCTTGCAGCGGGTTGCGCTCGCTCGCGTCGACGCCACTGACAGATCACCCTCCGCTCCGGGAACCCTGCGCGGGCCTCGATGAGAGTCGAGGCCCGCGCTGCATTGCGCGCCGCTCCGATGGTCGAGGCATGCCCGTTAGACTCCCCGCCCCGATGGCACGGAAGTCAACACCCCATCAACGCTCCATGGTCGCCCCGCCATCCCACCGGCCGGAGACGGGTGGGGGAACGAAGTCGTCCAAACGTCCCGCGAGCCGCCAGACGAAGCGACCGTTGAGAACCGCGAAGAACAGCGATCGGCGCGAGCTCTATGAACTCTCGGTGCAGGAGCCCACAAGCGAGGTCACGTTCTTTGATCGCGTGTATCGAGAGCGGAATCGTCGACTGCCGCGAACGCTGCGGGAGGACTTCTGTGGTTCCGCCGCCGTGAGCGCCGAATGGGTGCGCCGCCGGCCGGGCAACGCCGCTGTCGGAGTGGACCTGGATCCGGCGATCCTGGCGTGGGCCGCGGAGCGAGCCGTGGCGCCGTTGACGCCAGCACAGCAGCGCCGCATCCGGCTGGTGCGCGGGAATGTCGTCCGCGTGAACGCTGGTGAGTTCGACATCCTGGCGGCGCTCAACTTCTCCTATTCCGTCTTCAAGGCCCGGAAGGAGCTGGTGAGCTACTTGGCGCAATGCCGGAAGCGGCTGTCGCGAGGCGGACTGCTGGTGATGGATTGCTACGGCGGAAGCCAGGCCCACGCCGAGGTTCGGGAAGATCGCATCTTGGATGGGTTCACGTACGTGTGGGACCAGTCTCGTTACAACCCGATCACCGGTCACGTCGTGAATCACATCCACTTCGAGTTCCCCGACGGCAGCCGGATGAACCGCGCCTTCACTTACGACTGGCGGCTGTGGTCGATTCCCGAACTCCGCGATGCGCTGGCCGATGCCGGATTGAGCCGATCCACCGTCTATTGGGAGGGCACCAACCACCGCGACGGCACGGGCAACGGCAAGTTTGACCCATCCGAGCGCGGCGAGGCATGCGAGGGTTGGATCGCCTACATCGTCGCGGAGCGGTGATCGATCACTAGGATTTGTGTCCTGTGCCGATCGCGTCATTCCCAGCCACGTCCCTGCAGCCGCTCATCGAGGAGCGGTTGGTCGGGGTCATCCGTGAATTCGAAGAGGAACTGGCCAGTCCCCATCCGCCGGTGGCGCGCCTGTGCCGGCATGTGGAGCGGTACCGCGGCAAGATGCTCCGCCCGACGCTGGCGATCGTGAGCGGGTTGGCGGCAGGAGGGGCCGCGGCTGTTGGATCTCGGCACGAGCGGCTGGGTGCCGTGCTGGAACTGATCCACATGGCTACGTTGGTGCACGACGACATCCTGGACGAGGCCGACGTGCGGCGTGGCGGGAGGACGGTGAACGCCGAGCACGGACTGGACGCCGCAGTCCTTCTGGGCGACTACCTGATCTCCAGCGCGTTCCATCTGTGCTCGCGGCTCGGTGACCCCTCGCTCAACGAGGAACTTGGCCGCGTGACCGGCGAACTCTGTGCCGGGGAGCTGTTGCAGCAGGAGGCACGTGACCGGCTGGATCTCCCGGAGGGTGAACTTGTGGAGATTCTCCGGTTGAAGACCGGTGTCCTGATCGGGGCGGCTGCCCGAACCGGCGCGCGAGAGGCCGGCGGGTCGCCGACGGTGGTTCGCGCCATGGAGGCATTCGGCAGCGCGATCGGCATCGCGTTCCAGATGCAGGACGACGTCCTCGATCTCCTCGGCACTGAGGCCGATGTCGGAAAGTCCGTCGGCCGGGACCTGGCCAAGGGGAAGCTCACGCTTCCCTTGGTGCTGGCGCGGGAGCTGTCAGGCCCTCAGGGCCGCGCGAATCTGGACGACGCGGTTCGGGCGCACGACGCGATGACGGTCCGCCGGCTGGTGGCAGCCACTGGCGCACTGGAAGCGGCACGCGATCGCGCAGCCGCATTCGTCGAGTCGGCGCGATTGCAGCTCCGTGAACTCGAGCCCAGCGATGCCCGTGAGGTGCTGGAAGCGATGGCCGCAGCGGTCATCAGTCGCTCGCGCTGATGGCCCGGGGCGCCTGTGACCGGGAACGCAGGACACTCAGTCGCCGATCACTTGCGCTTGGACGCCCAGGTGTCCTTGCGGTGTGCCGCAGGACCGGCCGGATGCAAGGCGGCCTGCTGCTTGCGGTTGGCCTGGACGATTGGTCCAAGCACGGCGTCCGTGAGGGCGGTTGGGTGGCCTTGCCATCGAACCTTCCAGTCGCCGCTGACCACGAAGACGGTCGGGTATCCCGTGACGCCGAGCGCCGAGTGCATGGACTTGCCCGGCGATATCGCCAGTCCGTAGGCGAAGTCACGGACCTTGAGCTTGTACTTGTTGCAATCCTGCTCAAAGTCACTGTTGGTCATGCCAGACACGCCAACGCAGACCACGTCGTCCATGTAGGCCCGCTGCATCTCATTCATGTGGGGGATTGCTGCGCGGCAGGGGCTACACCACGGCTCCCAAAAGTCCAGAACGACGACTTTCCCGGCCGCATCGGCGACAGGATCCTTGGCCCAGCGTTCGACGGCCATTTGCGGTGCCTCGGTACCCACCATCGGCCCGGCCGTCGCGTGGTCGGGGTACGAAATCGTGGAGGCGTCGGCCGGCGGTGGCGCAGCCGGGCGCTCGGTGGGCTTGTCGGACGCGGGATCGAACGGTTCCGCCAACAGGGCCTTGACTGCAGTGGCCGCGCCTTCGACGCTCAAGCCGACGGCCCGCACGTCGCCCCGCTTGTCCACGGCGATCACGACGGGGTCCTTGAACAGCCCCAGCGAGTCGCACCACGCGCCGTCACCATCGACAGCGACCGGGGCACCCCACGGCTTCCGCTGCGCGGACCGCGCGGCCTGCTTGGCGCCGTCCGGCGTGTGGAGCGCGAAGAGCAGCACCTCGGGGCTCGCGGCCAGGTCGCCCAGCGACTTCTGCAACGTCTCGAACTCCCTTCGAGACGTCCCGCCGCTCCCTGTGTTCATGAAGATCGCCACCTTGCCTCGGAATGCGTCGGGACCTGGCGCGGGGGCATCCAGCCAAGACACGGTGGAAGGGGGCTCCGGAAGCCGGAATCCGACGAGCCAATCGGTAGCCGTACGGTCCGCTGCATCCACCTCGGGGTCCAGCAGCGCAGGGTCAAGGTCCTTGCAGGATGCGGAGAGATCGACCGCTGCCTTCTGACCAGTCTTTGCCGGCTTGCTCGCAGCGGGCTTGTTGGTCGCGGGCTTGTTGGTCGGGGACTGTGCCGACGCAAGAGCGGACTGCAGGAGCGCAGCGGCCAGGATGACGGCGATGGTGCCGCGTCCGATGCCGCGTCCGATGCCGCGAACCGATGGAGCCACTGGAGCCACTGGAGCCGATAGGTCGATCGTGGGCATTCCGAAAGTGTAGGCGAGGCCCGGCCCGCTACCACACATCGTTGTCGATCAGCCGCACGGAATCCAGCCGCACGGCGACCAAGGCCTGGCAGGTCCCACGCACGGCAGCGGTGCTTGGTGGCACCAGGCCAGTGCGCTCACGGATCTCGGCGTACTGCACGTCCAACCCGTGTGCTCGGAGCACGGCGGCCATCGCCGCTTCGGCGGCGGCCGGCGTCAGCACGACCTGCGCCGCTTGCAGCGCACGAACGATCCCGAGCGCTCGTTCACGGTCGACAGCGGAGAGGAATCGATTGCGGCTGCTCATGGCGAGCCCATCGTCCTCCCGGACCGTCGGACCCCTGAGAATCTCCAACGCGCCAAACCGGTGCTGCGAGCTGGCGACCAATTGTTCGATCACGCGCAGTTGCTGAAAGTCCTTGGTTCCAAACACGGCCGCGCTGGGGCGGCAGAGGTCAAAGAGTCGGGAGACGACCTGCACCACACCGGCAAAGTGACCGGGCCGGAATCGATCCTCCAGTTGCGGTGCCGTGGCGCAGGCGGGCAGTTCGATCGACCCCGCCTCTCGGAGGGCCGCCTCCGTGCCGCGCGGAAACACTGTTTCGACGGGAGGAGTGAACACGGCGGCAGGTGGGGTGGGGAGGGAGCGCAGGGCAGCGAGATCGGCGTCGAGTGTTCGCGGATAGCGCGAGAAGTCCTCGCCCGGCCCGAACTGCGTCGGGTTGACGAAGATCGACACAACCACGTCCACGCCCCGTGCCGCGGCCTGATTGCAGAGCGAGAGGTGCCCCTGGTGGAGTGCTCCCATCGTGGGGACCAACGTGCAGCCCGTGAAAGCGAGCGCGTCTTCGGCCGATTCGATGATTCGCATGGTGCGGGTGGGGACGGTAGCGGCCACGCCGAGGCAAACATTGGGTTTCCAAGTTTTTCGCGGCTAGTTGCGAGTGGCTCGCAAAGTGTCGGGCTGGAACCTATACTGTGGAACGCGGTGAAGGAGTGTGGAAGAAGGTGCACCCGTTGCTTCCCGAACTCGCCGCCATGATTATCGGACGATCGAGGTCCATCGACTCGCCTGACACGCCCGACACGCCGGAGCACACCATGAGCAATCCGACCGCCATGATCTATCTCGACAACGCCGCGACCACGCGTTGTGACCCCCGGGTTGTCGAGGCGATGCTGCCGTACTTCAGTGAGCACTTCGGCAACGCTGGGAGTCGGAACCACCGATTCGGCTGGGAAGCTGAGGACGCCATCGAGAAGGCTCGCGAGCAGTGTGCGTCGCTCATCGGGGCGCAGCCGAAGGAAGTCATCTTCACCTCTGGCGCGACCGAGAGCAACAACCTGGCGATCCGTGGCGTTGCCAACCTCTACGCAAAGGCACCTGCGGGGTCGCCGGGGCGGGGCCACGTCATCACTGACATCATCGAGCACAAGGCGGTCCTCGACCCGTGCAAGAGACTCCAGCGCGAGGGGTTCGACGTCACCTACCTCGAACCGAACGCTGACGGGATCATCAGCCGCGAGATGGTGGCGGCGGCGATGCGGCCGGACACCATCCTCGTGTCTGTGATGTGGGCCAACAACGAGATCGGCACGATCAATGAGGTGCCGCAGATCGGGGCGTTGTGCCACGAGCGCGACGTCATCCTTCACACCGATGCCACGCAGTGGGCTGGGAAAATGCCGGTGGACGTCGAGGCGGATCACATCGACCTCCTCTCCTGGAGCAGCCACAAGATCTACGGGCCCAAGGGTGTGGGCGGGCTGTATGTGCGCCGCCGACGCCCGCGCGTTCGACTGGAGGCGCTGGTCGACGGCGGCGGGCAGGAGCGAGGCATGCGCTCGGGCACGCAGAACGTGCCGGGAATCGTGGGATTCGGGAAGGCGTGCGAACTGTGCGCGGCCTCGGGTGACGCGGAGCGCCAGCGGCTGCTCGCCCTGCGGAACAAGCTGGAGGCCGGCCTCACCTCGGCGATGGACGTCGTGCAGGTCAATGGCCACCCGACCAAGCGGGTGCCGCACATCGCCAACATTTCATTCGGGTTCGTCGAAGGCGAGAGCCTGATGATGGGCATCGCGGAGATCGCGTGCTCGAGCGGCTCCGCCTGCACCAGCGCCAGCCTGGAACCGTCCTACGTCCTGAAGGGGCTCGGCGTCGGTGACGACCTGGCGCACTCGTCATTGCGGCTCTCGTTCGGCCGATGGACGACCGAGGCCGAAGTGGATCATGCGATCGTGTCGATCACGGCGGCGGTGAATCACCTGCGGGCGATGAGCCCGCTCTACGACCTTCACAAGGAAGGGATCGACGTCAGCAAGATCGAGTGGCAACAGCACTGAATCATGCACGCGGGCCTGCGCCCGCCTGAGACACGCGGGATCAAGGAGCACACCATGGCCTACAGCGACAAAGTCATCGACCACTACCAGCACCCGCGAAACGTCGGCGCCTTCGGCACCTCCGGCGAAGTGAAGGGGCGCAAGGACGTCGGCGTCGGAATCGTCGGTGCCCCCGAGTGCGGCGACGTGATGCAGTTGCAGATCCGGGTGACACCCGAAGGGCGGATCGAGGACGCCAAGTTCAAGTGCTTCGGTTGCGGTTCAGCCATCGCCAGCAGCAGCTTGGCGACGGAGTGGATCCGCGGCCGGACCGTCGATGAGGCGCTCACCATCAAGAACACGCAGATCGTGGAGGAGCTGGCGCTGCCACCGGTGAAAATCCACTGCTCCGTGCTGGCCGAGGATTCGATCCGCGCCGCGATCGAGGACTGGAAGAAGAAGAATCCCGGCGCCACGCCCGCGTCCGCAATGACTGCCGCACCGACTGCCGCACCGACAGCCGTACCCGCCACCACCGCCTGACCAGCGCAAAGGAACCAACGATGCCAGTGACCGTGACCGAGACCGCCGCTCGTGAAATCGACTCCATCATTGACCAGCAGGGGCTTGATCGCGCCAAGATCGCGCTCCGGATTGGCGTCAAGGGAGGCGGTTGCTCCGGTTTTTCCTACATCCTGGATCTCACCGAAGTCACCAAGGAGAGCGACGAGCTGTGGAACTTCGAGTACAACCGGCGCGCACCCAAGGAGTCTCCGGAGGGGGCGATTGGCGATCCTTTCACGGTGCGGGTGATCTGCGACCCGAAGAGCTACCTCTATCTCAATGGGACGACCGTCGACTTCAAGGATGAGGTGATGGGTCGAGGGTTCGTGTTCAACAACCCCAACGCCACGTCCACCTGCGGTTGCGGGTCTTCGTTCTCGGGGTGAGGCGGGAGGTTTCCGGCCACCCCGTTGAATTGATCAGATTCGACCAAAAAACCGTCGTTTTCGATCAGCCCAACGGAGGCGGTCGGCCAGACGTCGATCAGCCCAACGGGGGCGGTCGGCCAGACGTCGATCAGCCCAATGGGGGAACACGCCCGGCCTCGTCCGGATACATGACACCATGCACCCAGGCCGCGGCAATCGCGCCGGCGAGCTGACTGGCCACGTACAGGATGAGCTTGGCGCTGGGGAGGGCCCCCATGGCGACCAACCCGGTGCCGACGGCCGGATTGAAGACCGCGCCGGAGATCGTGCCCACGCAGAGCGCCCCGGCGAGGACCGCTCCCGCGATGGCGAAGGGGAAGTACTGGTTGCCCTCGGTCGCCTTGGTGGCCGCGACGTTGAGGATGACCGTCACCAGCAGAAACGTAAAGATCCCCTCAGCCACGATGATCTGGCTTGATCCGGCCAAGACCAGCGGAGCCGGCGTCGCCCAGGAGTCCATCAGGGTGCATGTCAGTACCGCGAGATAGGCCCCGAGGAGCTGGGCGATGATGTACCCGATCATCCGCCCGGCATTGATCCGGCGCCTGAGCCAGGCCGCGATGGTGACCGCCGGGTTGAAATGGGCGCCGCTGGCGTGGCCAAAGGCGCAGACGCAGACGCAGAGGACTGCGGATACGGCGATCGGGGCCCACTCCGCCGGGGCGAGTCCGCCGACGACCAGCCCGACGACGAAGACCAGGAAGTAGGTGCCGATGAGTTCAGCGAGGAGTGGCCGCATTGGTCGGCGGATGGTATCGACGCTGTGGGCAAGCTGATGCCGGACGGAGCAGCAAGCTGAAGCGCCACCTCTGGAAAAGTTGGCGTTCGTGGCGGTCTCGAGTTGAAAAACTCCGCCGGCCTGTTACGCTCCGGGCGTGGGTTACTTCATTCGGCGTGGCACGGAAGCCGCCAAGGGTCCATACCCTGCGTCGTTGCTACGCCAACTGGCCAAGGCCGGTCGGATCAAGTCGACCGATGAAGTGATGCCCGAGGGTGCGACGCGCTGGTATCGAGCTTGGCGGATCACCGACTTTGGATTGGCGCGCCCGGAAGGTGTCGTCGCGCGAGTGGGGCCGGGTGGGTCCGTGGAACGGACTTCCGACTCGGTGAATGCGTCTCCGAGGGCTGCGGGCACCACCGCTGCGCTTGAGCCGCCTCCGCTCCTGCAGGCCGTCGCGACGTCTGGCTCCGAAGCAATCGTTGTCTCGACCGGCACCGCCGACGCGGTTGTTGCCGATGCCAGATTGGCGGATGCGGTTGTTGCCGATGCGATTTTGGACGATTCATCGGAGGGTGAGCCGGCGGTGGCCGATGACGGAGAGGAAGTCGCCGTGCCATTGCGAGGAGCGGTTCAGGCGCCCGCACACCCGAGATCACGACCAGCATCGCCGACCCCACGTGTCCCATTCCGGCTCGTTGGCGCGGGACCGGACTCGGTCGACGATTGTGAAGTTGCTGTGGATGGAGTCGCGGAGGCCGCCGCTGCCGCCGCCGCCGCGGCAGCTCGCCCTCGCCCTCGCCCCGCCCGCGGCACGACGCAACCGGTCGGTGCCACGGTCGACCTCCTCCTCAAGCAGACGCTTGAGATCCAGGGACTCAAGACCGATCCCGAGCCGGGCGAGAAGCTGGTGGGGACGATCGCGCAGGACCCGACAGACGTCCTCGTATGCGGATGGGGGGCGTTTCTCTCGAAGCTTCGCGGAGCGGTCGTCGCCACAAATCGGCGGATCTTCATCTGCCGGCCACGCGGCACGGGCATGGAGTATCACGCGCTTGAGCTCGACTCAGTTGCACGAATCTCGCTGGAGCAACGGCTCATCTGGCGGCGGCTCCTGACGGTGATCGCGCTGGTGGCAGCCGCCTTTGGCCTCGGTGCGTGGGCTGCGTTTGCGAGGACGCCGCTCAACTATGCGATGGCGGCCGAGGGGGCCACGGCGTTTGGCATCGCTGCGGCACTCACCATCGTCGCCTGCATCATGGCTGGCCGAATGCGGCATCCGGCGCTGGTGGTGCGATGCACGGAGGGATCCGCGCGCGAGACGTTTGACCTGCCTTGCCAGCGCGCCGATCGTCACGTCGTGATGCGAATGGCCGCGCTGGTGCGGCGGGCCGAGCCGCGCGAGGCGCACGATGCGCGCGGGCTGGGCGGGGTCGTCGGCGAACTCGATGCTCCGTTGACGGAACGCACTGAGCGCGACAGCCGAGGTCGCCGCCGCAGCATCGTCGAACCCTCAAGCGAGCGGACAGCCAATGATTCGTCCCAGTGGGGCGACGTCGGCGAAGTCATGCCGCTGGAGGACTACTTGAAGAATCGCGCCGCGGGCTGATCCGCGGGTTGATCCGCGGGTTAAAGTGCGCTGATCAGACGGCACCGAGCCGGGCGAGCGCTGCCTCGGCGTCGCGGCAGAGTGCCACCGCCGAAATCGGCCCACCAACGGCACCGCGCATCCAGGCATCCGGAGTCAATCGACCTTGGCTGGTGATCCGCTTGGTCTCAGTCGCCAAATCCCGGCCCCGCATGTGCGATCGGATCTGGTGGGAGATGATGTGTCCCAACGCGTAGTCCGGGAGGTAGAGCGGATGCGCGATCATGTGTTGGTAGGCCGCGAGGAGCCGATACGGGTCCGGGCCAAAATCGCGTCCGAAGTAACGGGACCACAGTTCGTCGGCAAGTCGAATCACTTCGCTGCGGAGCGCTGCCGCGTCGGCGTCCGGGTGTGCATAGAGCCATCGCCAGGCCGACAGCTCCAGCAGTCCGGGACCGGCGATCTGGGCCGTGGCCTGGAGTGAGTTGATGGCCTCGAGGTCAAAGTCCAGCTGTTCGTCGTCGGTGGAGGCCAACCCGAGCACGCGTCGGCCGAGCGACTGGTAGAGGAACGCGAACGCTTCCGTGCAGGCGGTATTGGGGACGCCGCGCAGCGCCGGGCTGGGCGCGTAGTAGCAAGAGCACAACTGCTCGAGGTTGTGCCCCAGTTCATGCATCGCGGTATCGAAGCCATCCCAGCCGAGGCAGTCGGGCAATCGGCTGGTGCGCAGCCATGCCCCAAACTGCGCCATGGCGGGGCGCATCGCGTGGCCGGCCCCCTTGCAGATTTCCACCTGCACGCGAGAACCCAGCAACTGCGCATCCTCGGCACTCCAGCCGAGTCCGCGGAGCACGTCGGGAAGGGCAGCCTGAAGCGCCTTCTCGTCCTTGAATCGTTCCGTCACGGCGGCGTTCATTTCTGCGGCCGGCCGTGCCTCGGCAAAATCCTCGAAGTAGACGTCAAACGACTCCAAGGGACGCCCGATCTTGGCCCGAAGGAAACTGGCCAGCGCCCGCCGGGCGGGGTGTTCCAGCAACGAGATGAGCAACGCCTCGGCCTCGGCCTCCGGCACCTCGCGGGCCAGGTCAAACTTCCGCGACATCGCCGTGGGGTGGTCAGGATGGTGTCGATCAAACTCGCGAGCGAGGTGGAACTGGTCCAGCCATCGCTCGTAGCGAACCAGGCCGACCGTGTCCGCGGCCATCACCGGCGAGCCACCCAGCGTGTCCGCGGCCGGATCCCAGTCCAGCGTGTTGGTTCCGCCCATGACGGTGGCCGGCACGCTGGACTCGATGTGGTGGCGCATCACGTGCATCAGCGATCGCTGCCGAGGCGCACCGCGCACGGGGCCATCGCCGTACTGGGCCTTCACCTCCTCGCGCACGAGCCAATGGGCGATCAGCCTCCGGCCAGCCGGCATGAATCGCGCCCCTTCCGAGACAACGGCCTCGACGGGAATGTGGAAGTCATTCACGAACTGGCTGCATCGATGACCAACCACACGCGCCTTGTCCGAGAGTTCCTTCGGGATGCGAGGCCCAAACGCCTGCACGATCCGAGTCTCGACCCACTCGTTGGTCGACCAATCCGCCCCGTCCCTGATCATGGTCGCGAGGTCACGCTTGGGAAAGTTGAGCAGCGCCAGGAAGGCCAGCTTTTGCTGGTACACCTGCTCGGAGAGGTCGGGGGCCGGGTCGAACATCGCCAGGATGTCGTCGATTCCGGTCATTTCGTCACCGCGAAGATCGCTCCATCGGCGGAGGTTTCGGCGAGCCTCGTAGAGGTGGCCCCAAACGCTTTCCAGCGCCTGTTCCAGCCGCGTGCGGAGTCGACCCAGGTCCGTGGGATCAGCAACAAAGTGCTTCTCGATGAATGCTTGGAGGGCCGCCGAATCGCCGTCTGCCGGCACCCAGGCGCGGCTGACCTGGCGAATCCCGCGGTGGAGTCGTTCCCGGGAGGCCTCCCCGACGCGGCTCAGCAAGCCGCTTTCAAAGGCGTCCATGGATTCGGCGGCGGCGCAAGCGGTGACAGTCATCCGCGGGAGCGTAGGGCATCATTGTCTTCCGCGATGGCTACGATGGCCACGCCCATCCGATGGCCATGCCCGGCGAGACCATGCTTCCAGACACGCCACACCCGAGCACGGGGGACCTGTTCCCCCGCACCGAGAGTGGGTATCTGCTCGAAGCCGTGCAAGGCGGCGACGGCCGGCTGGCCGCCCGGTTCGTGATGCGCGTGTACCTGCGTCCATTGGCCGGGTACTTTTCGGCGACGCGATTCTCCACCCTGGGAGATCCGAACGACATAGTCGCTGGATTCTTTGCCGACCGGCTGGGGCGGTCCGACTGGATTGCGCGATGGTTCGAGGAGCGCGCGCGATCGGGGATGCGGTTTTCGAGGTGGATGATGACTTCTTTCAGCCATTACCTGCTCGAGGAAGCCCGCCGCCGGAAGCGAGATCGCCGAGTCCCTTCGATGGACCCGAAGAAGATCGAGGATTCTGATTTGCCCGCGGCACAGGAGCTGGAGGCGGGGGCGCGAGCATTCGAGCGAGGCCGGGCCGAGGGCATCCTGGCCGAGGCGATTGCCCGTGCGCGCGAAGCCGGGGCCGCGGTGCCGGGAGACGCATCGCTCGCGATCTTTGAGGAGCACTTCCTGGGCAATCGACCCTACGCGACCATTGCGGATGAACGAGGGCAGGACGTTGCCCGCGTCAAGGTCGCCGCACGCACCGGCGGGCGTCGGTTGCGCGCGTACCTTGTGCAGGTCTTGCTCGACGAGGGCATTGAAAAGGCCGATCTCGATGAAGAGATCGGCCGATTGATGGAAGCGTTTGGGAACTGAGGCTGCCGCGGCTGAACTCAGTTCGCGGCCATCTTGACGGCCTTCGCGCGAGCGTCATCCAGGTTGCCCACGTACATGAAGGAACCTTCCGGCAGGTCATCGCCTTCGCCGTTGCAGAGACGCTCGAAGGAATCGATGGTGTCCTCAAGCTTGGTCGTGACGCCGGGATAGCCGGTGAAGACTTCGGCGACATAGAAGGGCTGGGAGAAGAATCGCTCGATCTTGCGCGCGCACGACACGGTCAACTTGTCCTCCTCGCTGAGTTCGTCAACGCCGAGGATGGCGATGATGTCCTGCAGGTCGCGGTAGCGCTGGAGGATGCCCTGCACGCGGCGGGCCACTCGGTAGTGGCGCTCGCCCAGGATCTGCGGGTCAAGGATGCGGCTGGTGGACGCGAGCGGATCGACGGCGGGGTAGATGCCCTTCTCGGCGATCTTGCGCTCAAGCACGATGAACGCGGCCATGTGGATGATGGTCGTGGCAGGCGGGGGGTCGGTCATGTCGTCGGCGGGAACGTAAATGGCATGCACGCTGGTGATCGCGCCCTGTTTTGTCGAGGTGATTCGCTCCTGCATCGCACCCATCTCCGTGGAGAGGGTGGGCTGGTATCCCACGGCGCTTGGCATGCGGCCCAAGAGCGCGGACACCTCGGAGCCGGC
>SXGT01269400.1_pt1 | contig 14638 bp, 19 predicted proteins | sample 3176221 | NCBI WGS metagenome assembly SXGT01 (sample SAMN11356862, study PRJNA531348) | freshwater metagenome | isolation source: freshwater sample F1-120 | place: China: Fuxian Lake, Yuxi | collected 2017-12-25
GGAAAGCTTCGACCGCTGCCAACGCCGGACAAGATCAAGCCAACGTGCTTGTTTGCCGACATCCAGACGTAGTCCCATGGGGCACCTCCTTTGGCCCCCATGCTACCTGACCCCGCAAGGTGGGTTTGTCGGACGGATACAGATATACAGCAATGTCGGGATGGCGTTCGTTCTCGTAGTCCGGGATCAGTAATTTGCACTCCATACTACCGAAGATAGCGTGGATGGCGCCGGGATGCAGCGCCCTATAGTTGTGCAACCGATCCTTGATGGCAATAATCTGCATCCCAGGCGGGTAGTTAGCGACCTCGGACACGGCCAGATACCCCCTTGCCAGTTCAGCCAACCAGGCTTCTTCGACCTTGGCGAACTCAAACGCTTTGAGCGACATCTTACGGCCGTGTTCGTAAGGCCCGATTTTCGTTTTGGATCTTGCAAGGATTATGTCAGGATCGCCTCAGTCTCGTTGAGTTGTCTGGCTGCACTATACGGCGTTCTCGCGATTTCCACAAGGTCCGGCTTGCCTCGCCGGAACTACTTTTGGGACGCCTCCAGCACCGCGCGAATGATCTTGTCGTAGCCGGTGCAGCGGCAAAGGTTGCCCGCGAGGAAGTGGCGGGCGTCGTGCTCGGTGGGGTGGGGGTTCTTCTCCAGAAGCGCCTTGGAGGCGACGATGAAGCCGGGGGTGCAGATGCCGCACTGGAGGGAGGCGCCTTCGAGGAAGCATTGCTGGATCGGGTGCAGGCCGTCCTTGTTGGCGATGCCCTCGATGGTGGTGATGCTCTTCCCCTCGACCTCGGCGGCGAGCACCAGGCAACTGTTGACGAGTCGGCCGTCGAGCATGACATTGCACGCGCCGCAGTTGCCGTTGTTGCAGCCTTCCTTCGCTCCGGTCAGCTTCAATTCGTCGCGCAGGGCTTCGAGCAGGCTTTGGCGGGGTTCGCAGAGGAACTCCGTGGTTTTTGCGTTGATGGTGCAAGTGACGTGAAGTTTTTTGGTCACGGTGATAGTCCTTTGCCGTTTACGTTTTGCGTTCGCGTGGCGCCATGCGAGCGCTAAACGCAAGCCAGGGTTATTTTCTCTTGCTCTCGAGTTCCTTGAATTCGCGGATCCAGATGTTGCGGAAGCGCACCGCGTCGCCGTGGTACATCAGGACGATCGGCAACTTGTCGGCGTGCTTGGTGTATTTCGGGGCACGATCAAAAGGAGTGTCTCCCTGTAGTTCGAAGTGATTCTGCACGAGAACGCCGTTGTGGAGCACGGTTGCATAGGCCGGCTTGAGCAGCTTGCCGTCGTCGGCGAAGCGAGGGGCGGACCAGATGATGTCGTAGGATTGCCATTCGCCCGGCTTGCGGGAAGCATTGACGAGCGGCGGATGTTGATTGTAGATCGATGCGGCCTGGCCTTCGAAGTAGGTGGGGTTCTGGTAGGAATCGAGTACCTGGATCTCGTAGCGGCCCCCCATCAGGCCGATGCCGTTGTTGCCTCGGCCTTGCCCCGATCCCTTGACGACCTTCGGAGAGGCCCATTCGATGTGAAGCTGGCAATCACCGAAGCCTCGCTTGGTTTGGATGGCGCCTTTGACAGTGAAAGCGCCATCGTCATCGACGGTCCACTTGTCGGCGCCTTGCCACGCATCGAAGTTCTTGCCGTCGAAGAGCACCATCGCGTCGGATGGGGCGCTATTGTTAACTCCCGGCGTGACGACGGGCGGTTCGGACCAGACGATGCCGCTCATGTACCGGCCGGCCAGGACGGCGGGCACGATGGCAATACCAAGCAAGGCGACGAAGAGTGACTTGCGGAACACGGTTGAGGGTCCTTTCGCGGTAGATACCGTAGCCTTTCGGCTGCGGGCGTGAATCAAGATTTTGCACGGTCGATCGCGATGGCGAGCGCTCGTTTTACCAGCACGCCGACGAGATGCCTGCGGTAGTCCGCGTCGCCGCGCATGTCGCTGATCGGCTTGGCGACGGCTTGAGCTAGGGAGGCTGCTTTCGCGATCGAAGCGTCGTCCAGCGTTGTACCGATGAGGGCGGCACCAGCGTCGGCAACCAGCAGTGGTGTCGGAGCGACGGCCGCGAGCCCGATGCGCGCTGCGATGCACTTCGATTTTGACGCATCCAGTTGAACCGACACGCCGGCGCCGACCACGGCGATGTCCATCTCGTTTCGAGGGATGAAGCGGAGGTACGCAGCGCCAGATTGCTTCCCGGGAGGCGGAAAGCGGAAGCGGACCAGGAATTCGCCGCGTTGCAGGACGGTCTTGCCCGGGGCGGTGCAGAACTGTTCGACGCGCACGCTGCGAGTTCCCTTGGGGCCGGCGATGTCGCATTGTCCTTCAAGGGCAATCAGGACGGGAATGCCGTCGGCTGCCGGCGAGGCGTTGCACAGGTTGCCGCCGAGACTCGCTCGGCTCTGAATCTGAATGCCGCCGATCAAACTGACCGCGTCTATCAGGCCTGGATACTCCTTGGCCAGGGCCTTGTTCTCGTAGATCAAGCAGCACGGCACCGCGGCGCCAATGACGAGGCCCTTGATTGGATCGCAGGTCAACTCATTGACATCAGGGACGTGCTTGATGTCGATGATCGAATCGATGTCGCGCCGGCCCTCGCGGACTTGCACGATGATATCGGTCCCGCCGGCGAGGATGCGAGCCCGATCCCCCTTGTCGTTCAAGAGGGCGGCCGCGTCGGCGACCGTTTTCGGGGCGGCGTAGGTGATTTCTTTCATCGGTTACTTCACTCCCACCATGACTTGGACTATGTTATTCGGCGAATCAACGCCTTCCCAGTAAAGGTAGGCTTCACGCTCTTCATTCGTTGGCGTCAGCCCCTTGTCGCTGATCGAGCGGTAGATTTTCTGCCAGGCGTCGCCGATGCGGGTGGCCGGACCGATGTAAAGTATCGTCGCACATTTGAATTTCGGCAGCTCGCGCACTTTGAAATCACCGGGCGGCTTGGTTCCTTCCGTCACAAAAAAGCCGGTCTCCATCTTGAATTCCTTATCAGGGGCCGTGTGGGGAGCACCGTAGTAATAGTGCATTACCGGACCGAGCAACGGCTGTTTGTTCTCGCTGGCGCCCTTGATCATGGAGCCGAGCGTTGCGCTAATCGGTTTGCCCATGCTCTTGAAATCCGTTTCAATGCTACCGTAGAAATAATGCCTGGCGGGGATGGTCTGGACCATCATGGTCCCAATCGTCGGCTCATTCTTTTCCTGAGCCGGCGCGGCGTCGGCAAGAAAAGCCAGGGCGGCCAAGAGCGGCAAACGGCGTGCGATGGATGACATAGCGGAATCTCCCCGTGCGAGCCCCAGGAATCGCTCCAATCATCCTGGGGCTTTGCACCTCAATCACGAAGCTTGAAGCTCACATACTTCGTTTCCAGGTACGCTTCCAACCCTTCGTGTCCCAGTTCGCGGCCGTAGCCTGATTCCTTCATGCCACCAAACGGGCACTGCGGCGTGGCCGGCACGGGGTCGTTGATGCCGATGATGCCCGCTTCGAGCCCCTCCGCCATCCTCCAAGCGATGGTGAGGTCGTTCGTGAAACAATACGCAGCCAGGCCGTACTTGGTGTTGTTGGCGGCCTTGATGACGTCGTCGAGGTTCTTGAAGTCGACGAGCGGCATGACAGGGGCGAATGGCTCCTCGGTCATGATGCGGGCGTTCATGGGCATATTCGACAGGATCGTCGGCTCGAAGAAGTAACCCTTGGCGAACTTGTCGGAGCGCTTGCCGCCGGCGAGGAGACTGGCGCCGCACTTCTTCGCGTCCTCGATCAGACTGATGGTGCCGTCCATCGCGCGTTTTTCGAACATTGGGCCGATTTCGATGCCGGCATCGAGTCCGTTGCCGACCTTGAGCTGTTTGGTGAACTCGACGGCTGCTTCAGTGAATTTCTTCTGGACATCTTGATGCACATAAAAACGGCTCGGCGCGATACAGACCTGGCCGTTGTTGCGGAACTTTCCCATGACGGCAAGCTTGGCGCCGATTTCCGGATCGGCATCAGGGAAGACGATGAACGGAGCGTGTCCGCCCAATTCCAGGCTCAATCGCTTGACCTGGTCCGCGGCGCCGCGCATCAGTTGCTTGCCGACTTCCGTGGAGCCGGTGAAGCTGATCTTGCGCACGATCGGATTCTCAAGGAATTCATCGGCAACCTCCTGTGCGGGGCCCATGACGAGGTTAGCGACGCCGGCGGGCAGGCCCGCATCGATCAGGCATTCGAACACCTGTACGAGGCTCAGCGGCGTTTGCGTGGCCGGCTTGCAAACGATCGTGCATCCGGCAGCAAGTGCCGGAGCGATCTTGCGTGACTGCAGCGTGATCGGGAAGTTCCACGGGCTGATCGCACCGACGACGCCGACCGGGTGTTTGAGAGTTACGTGCTTTTTTCCCGGCACGGAGTTCGGGATTAGTTGGCCATAGGCGCGCTTGCCTTCTTCCGCAAACCATTCGAAGGTGTCGGCGGAGTGCAGGATCTCCGCCTTGGCTTCGGCCAGTGGTTTGCCTTGCTCCATGGTAAGGGTCTTGGCGATGACATCAGCCCGCTCGCGCATGAGGTCCGCAGTCTTCTTGAGTACTTTGGCGCGGTCGAATGGCGTGAGTTTCATCCAGGCGGGCATCGCTTTGCCGGCGGCTTCGATAGCGCGCTTGACATCGGCCCGGCCACCCAGGGCCATATCGACGATGATTTCTTCGGTCGCCGGATTGATGATGCCTACTGTTTTGCCGTCCTGAGCGGCGCACCATTGTCCATCGATGTACATCTTTTTGGAAGTCGCCGTCGCGGCAGCGGTTGCCATGGGAAGCTCCTGCGGTGTTGGGATTCGTGTCGGGGATTATTGTAAGGTCGAAAGGCGGGATGACGAGAGTAGGACCTGGCAGATTGCCATCGGCAAGCAAATTACCAGTCGCGTTTGTCGATTTGGGCGGGCATGCGCTGCAGGAAGGGCTGCGTCTTTTGGCCTGCCTTGTTCCAGCCGTTCCCCTGGATGGTGTCGCCGGTGACAGTCGTTTGGTATTCGCTGTATTTGTTGACCTCGAAGTGGAGCTGGTTGCCGGTCAGTTTCCAGGAGCCTGGGCTTTCGCCTCCTTTGCCAAAGCCGTAGGTCAGCGTGCCGTCGGCATGAAAGGTGATTTGCTCGCCGTCGCTGAAGAGCTTGCCTCGCCAGGTGGTGCCGATCAACATTACCAGCGGTTGCGGTTTCGACGGCTCGGTGGGTACGTAGAGCGGCCGCGCTGGGACAGCCTGCGCAATGCTGAGCGCCAGGGTGAACCATGCACACCAGCCGATCATTGCCCGTTTCATGGAAGTGCTCCGAGAGGAAGAGTTTCGACACGTTGCAGGCGAGTCGGCCAGCGCTTGCCAGTGACGTTCCAGGATTCACCCAGGATGACGCCTCCCTGGATGACGCCGCGAAACTCACGGTAGCGCTTGTTGAACTCGAAGTAGACGTTATTACCATCCTGCGTCCAGGTTCCGAAGGATTGCTGGCCTCGGGTGTAGGAGAGCTTGCCGTCACTGTGGAAAAAGAGGTTGCGGTCAGCGGATTCGGTCCCCGCCCAGGCGGTGTCACGCAGATTCACCAGAATTAGTGCCCTGTGCGTATCGGGCGGCACATACAGTGGCCGCGCAGGGACAGCGAACGCCAGGCCAAGGCCCGCTACAACGCAACCAAATGCACCAGCGACGTAGCGGAGCATGGCACGGCCTCAAGCGATTGGTCATTTGACGCCGATGACAGTACGCTGCATGATGACCGTAGTCTTCATGCCGGTATTCACCATGAGTTGCTCACCGACAATGGTGTTGGCGTCCTTGACGACGCCGCGGAATTCGAGCGTCTTCTTCCCCTTGATCCCGATGTGGTGATCGAAGTAGATCGTTTGGCCTTCCAGGCGCCACGAGCCGCGGTTCTTGAAGATTGTGGGGGTCGCCGATTTGTAGCTGATGGTTCCATCGGCTTCGAAGACGTAGGTGCGTGCCGCAACGCCGTATTTCCCTAGCCAGGCCGTGCCCACGAGATTGAGGAATACGACCGGGGCTGGCTTCGTCGTTTCCGGCGGCTCATAGAGCGGCCGGGCCGGATGGGCCGAGGCCATAGTGCCGACGGCGATTGCAAACAACACGAGCACCCAAACGAAATACCGGGTCATGGCAAACACTCGCTTGAAGGAGTCTGAATGCGGCAGCAGACCTCTCAGGGCCTATTTGCGTACGCGGTTCAGTAGAATCTGCCAACGCAACCCATTCACATTCCAGGCTTGCCCCTGGATGGTGTTGCCCTGGATGACGCCTTGGAATTCAGCATACTTTTTGTTGGTTTCATAGTAAAGCGAATTACCTTCCACTTTTCACGTGCCGACGCGGTAGGTGTTTCCGTTGTAGGTGTAGTTGAAGGTGCCGTCAGGCTCAAAAAGAACGGTCCAGTTCGCCTTGATGACGTCGTTATAACCAGACCAGGTGGTGCCACGCAAATCGGGCGTTGCCGGTGCCGATGGGGGTGGTTCGTAGGGGCGCCGGGCTGGGACTGCGTTGGCCACGCCAAGCATGGCGAGGAAGCAAACTATCGAGCCAGCGAGGATCCGTGTCATGGTCAACGCCCATCGGGATTTGCCTCGGAACGCGGTGCAGAATCGAACCACTGGGGTAATGCCGCGGCCAATTCTTCCACAAACTTGCTGCGCGGCCAGACGACGTCGATGCCCGCATCACGGGCTCTCTTGAGTGTCGCGACATCGACATGCGAGCCATAGCCGACGACAGTCGCTTTCGTCTGATTGCTCTGGGCAGCGCGTACAAGTTCTTCGAAATCGAGGCTCTCTGTCTGCAAATCGACGATAACACATCGAGGTTGCATTTGCACAAACAATTGCAGTAGTTCGCGTGCTTTTTTCACCACGCGCAACGTCAAGCCCTGCGCGCTTGCCTCCCCGACAATGCGGCTGGTGAAAATCAGGTCGTCGCAGAGAAGGAGGCCGTCATGCATGCGTGTTCCGCCAATTTTGTTTAGCGTCCGCAGGGGCGCCACGCAGGCGCTGAACGAAGAGGATCAAATCGCCTCGGGCCCACGTTCGCCAGTGCGGATGCGGATGCAATCCTCCAGCGGCAGGATGAAGATCTTGCCGTCACCGATGCGGCCTTCCGGTCCGGTGCGGCCTGCTTCCATGATGGCGTTGACGGTTGGCTCCACGAAGTCCTCATTCACCGCCACTTGTAGCTGGACCTTGTTCAGCAGGTTTACCGTCAGCTCATGGCCGCGATAAATTTCCGAATGTCCTTTCTGTCGGCCGAACCCACGGCAATCGATCATAGTCAGGCGAAAAACCGCGACCTTGTTGAGCGCCTCCTTGACGGCTTCGACTTTCGACGGCGGAATGATGGCAACGATAAGCTTCATGAGTGGAACCCTTGGCAAGGCGTGCGGGAGAGATGGCATTATTTTACGCGAGAATCAGCAAGAAATCACGTCGGGTTGACTGGAAGCCGTTTTTCTTCAGCGATCATGACATGCGCGACTGCCAGCAGCAAGAGCGGGAATGACACGTCGCGATAACGAACTTGATACCAGTCCTGGCGATGGCGTTGGCCGACGAAAAAGTACTTGAGATCGGCATCGACGCGATCGATGTCCGACCATTGGGCGTAGAAGCGGGGCGCGGTCAGGCCGGCGCGGTCAAGCATCACCTCGCCGAACTTCACGCTTTCGCCATCGAAGAGCCGGCGCAAGGTCGGCAGAAACTTGGCGGTACTGAGCTTGATCTCGACGTAGTCCATCAACGGCCCGACCGAAGGGTCCAATGCCGGAGAGGTCTCGGTGGTTTTGCCTTGGACGGTGACCACGAAGTAGGGACGCCCGGTTTCCTGGTTGACCTGAAAATCGTCGACTGCTTCCCATGCGCAGGCGTGGAATCGGCCGCCGCGTTTGCGAAGCAAGCCATTCTCAAAAATCCACAACGTGATTGGGCGCCGCTTGCCTCGAAAAAACACGAGCCAGGTTCCGAGCATCATGAATGGACCGCCATAGAACAGACCCATGAATACCATCGCTGCAATATCATCGCCGCGCGGCGGCGCCATGAAGCTCATGATGCCGCAAGCAAGAAATGCTGCGAGGGGGCCTAGAAAGAAGAACCAGCCGACCGCCAGGCTGACCCACCCTTCGCCGGGAACATGAATCGTAGCCAAGGGTTCACCGAATTGCTCCACGGCATCAGGCGAGTCGGCGGGTAGTGGTCGACGTACCGCATCATGGAGGTCTGGCAGTGGCCTGGTCGCCAGTTCCATCAACTCGCGTTGCACCGTCGGTGCGTTCGCGCGAAAGTCGTCCCAGTCCGCGTAGGGCTCCGTACGTTGCTCAGGGGCCAATTGGGAATAGCGTGGCGTCCACTCGGCTTCGACTTGAGGCTGAATTGCCTGCGTGACCGGCGGCGGTGCCTCGGAGGTGACGTGCGTTTCCATCATCGCGATCACTTTTCCACAGCGCACGCAAAACGCCCTCGCCAGGTCGTCCGGCACGCTCACGGGCTCGTTGCAGTGAGGGCAGATGACGGTTCGCATGCTGTAGATCTCGGTGCGACGGGATAGCTGAACATGCTACTTTTCGCTAGGTGCTACAATGCCCAGGTCCTTGCATATGCCACGAACTGTTGCCGTCTTGATTTCACGATGGCGGAGAATTTGTGATTCTGCTCCAGTGGCCGGATTTTGCACGATCGTGTGCCGACCTCCTTCACGCACAACGATGTACCCGTGGCGGCCCAGGTGTTTCAGAAGGCAACGCCGCTTTATTCCTCGGCACCTGCCTGCACGCGGATCTTGAGTTTGATCGACTCGACCACGACTGCCGTCTTGTCGCGTGCGCGCGGGTTAGGCTTCGGCAGGGTTTTGCCTTTTTCGAGTTTGTGTTCCGCCATCAAGCAGAGCGCGTCGCGAATCATCCTGCGCGCGTGCGAGAAGTCGCGCCCCTGGGAGATGGTGCCGGGAAAATCAAGGACCCGGGCCATGTACCAGCCGTCTTCGATCTCATAATATGCCGCATGATATTGAAGGATGTTGGCTCCTTGTCACCGCTCCGGAAAGACTCGCCATGACGTCATCTTAACATTCTACGCGCTGCTGGGAACATTCTGGATAGTAAGAATTCGCTGTTTTCTACGCTTCGCGCTGGACGCGCCCATGTGGTGTGGTACGATATCCGGCAACAGAATCGCCACTATTCCCCCAGAGGACCAGCACCATGAGACGTTTCGCATTCGCTACTCTCGCCCTACTGGCTGCTGCCGCATTCGTGCAGGCAGACGAGGGCAATCCCGGTTTGAAAACGATCGAAGCCATCCGCTTCGGGCCGAAGGGCTTGCTGCTGATCGGCGGCGGCGCGAAGGTCGTCACCGTCGAAACCGGCGACACCAAGCAAGGGGCCTGGGACAAGACCAGCATCGACAACGTCGATCAACTTCTCGCCGGCAAGCTCGGCCTGGCGGCGAAGGACATCGAGATCACGCGCATCTCCGTCAATCCGGCCTCGAAGAAGCTGTATGCCGTGGTGCGCTCGCTCAAGTCGAATCAGTCGGTGATTCTGACCGTTGACGGCGCCGGCAAAGTCGATGAATTCTCGCTGGAGAAAGTCACTTTCACGGCGTATCCGTTGATGGTGAAAGAGAAGGCCGTCACCAAGGTCACCGACCTCATCTGGGCCGGCGGCCGCATCGTCGCCGCGACTCAGGCCACCGATACTTTTGCCTCGCGCGTCTTCACCATCTATCCCGGCAAGGGCTCGACGAGCTTCTACACCGAGACGTTTCACACTGGCCACAATGCGGTCGAGACCAAGGCGCCGATTCGCTGCCTGATGACGTACGAAGAAAACTCCAAGGCCAGCATCGTCGGCTCATTCACCTGCACCCCGCTGGTCCGGTATCCGCTCGACGACACGCAGCCCGATGTTAAAGTCAAGGGGACCACCGTTGTCGAACTCGGCCAGGGCAACACGCCGCGCAGCATGTTCGGCTATGAAAAGGACGGCAAGAAGTTCATCCTCGTCAACGCGGGCCGCAACAACAAACAGCCCGCGCCGAAGATCGGCTTGCCCAACGCCTACTGGTGCGCCAAGGTCGATCACAGCTTGCTGAAAGAAACCGTCAACGTGGACAAGGACGCCCCGTGGCGCGTCGGCAAGGGCTCCGCAACGCTCACCGATCGCGTGTTCGTGGCCAAGGAGTACTTCGGTACGCTGCATATGGATCAGCTCGACAGCAGCCGGGCGATCGTCATCCGCGATCTGGATAAGAAAGTTAGTCTCAATGTGTTGCCGTTGCCGTGAGAGTACGGCGAGCCGAGTTCCGTAAGGAACCGGTTGAAGTGCCAAGCCCTTGCGTGCTTCAACCGGTTCCTTACGGAGCTCGGCTCGCCACTTCTTGTCCATTTGGAAGGGAATGTGCATCCATGAAAACCTGCCATTTTCGCACCATTGCAGGCTTTCTGGCGATTGCGATTGCCTTGCTCTCGACCGGCCGACTCTCGGCGGGCGTGGAGGACGCGAAGGCGGAGAAAGCTATCAAGGCCATCGGTGGACGAGTCGAACGTGACGACAAGGCCAAGGGAAAGCCGATCGTCGAGAATTTTTTTTTCAACGAGAGTCAAGTAACGGACGCGGGGCTAAAGGAGTTGGCCGGCCTCAAAGACTTGACGCACCTCCATCTGCCTTTCACGGAGGTGGGGGATGCGGGGTTGAAGGAACTGGCAGGCCTCAAGAGTTTGTTATTACTGCGCGTTTCGTCCCCCAAAGTCACAGACGAAGGGTTGAAAGAACTTGCTGGCCTCAAGGGATTGCTTTACCTCGACCTGGGACACACGCAGGTGACCGATGCGGGAATGAAAGATCTTTTAGGCTTCAAAAGCCTGCAGGGTCTGGAACTGGGGGGTACGAAGGTCACCGACAAAGGGCTGAAGCAGCTAGCCGGCCTCCGTGGCTTGGAGGACCTTGGCCTCTTTGGCACCAAGGTGACTGACGCAGTTTTGCCGGTGCTGGTTGGTTTCAAGAAATTGCAAAGACTTGACCTGGATAGCACCAAGGTAACCGACGCGGGTTTGAAGGAACTCGCCGGGCTCAAGAATCTGAAGGTTCTGAACCTTGGCGGTCCAGGAGTTACGGACGCGGGGCTGTCGAAACTCGCCGCGCTCAAGAATTTACAAATCCTCGAACTCCGGGAAACAAAGGTCACCGACGCCGGTGTGGCGAATTTGCGCAAGGTCTTGCCGAAGTGCGAGATTCAACGCTCGAAAGAAGAAAAACAATGACCGCTTTTCTTTGCCTGAGCACGCTCGTTCTCGCGCAGATGCGCGACCCCGTTCTGAGCTTTCGTACCAACGCCGACAAGGGGCGTGAGATCGTTGCCAAACTATCCGGGGATCTCGCCGGCAAGTTGCCGAAGGGCCGGCTCACGCAAGAAGAGGGGCAGGCAGTTCTCACGCTGGCGCTGGTCGATGACAAGACGAAAAAAGCCGGTCCGGCGATGCTCGGCAAGTACGAGCGCAACAACAACGAGTTGATTTTTTCGCCGCGTTTTCCGCTCGGCGCCGGCCAGACCTATCGGGCCGACTTTCATCATCCCGCGCAGCTCGTCACACTTGAATACAAAATGCCTTCGGCGGCTGCCAAGTCGGCCCCCAAGGTTGTAAAAATCTATCCCACTGCCGAAGTGCTGCCGGCCAATCATCTCAAATTCTACATCTACTTCGACCGGCCGATGCGTGGCGGAGTGGACATCTTCAACAAGGTGTTTCTGATCGACGACAAGGGAAACGTCCTTTCCGATCCGTGGCTGGACGATGAAATCTGGGACGAGGAAAACAACTGCCTGATCATCTATATCCATCCAGGCCGCATCAAGTGGGGGGTCGAGCTGCGCGAACTTCTGGGGCCGGTGCTCTTCGAGAAACGCAACTATTCGCTCGTCATCCGCGGCGAGTTGACTGACCTAGAGGGCAACAAGATCGGCAAGGACGTCGTCAAGAAGTTTCGCACGACTCCGGAAGACCGTGTCCGCATCGACTTGAGCCAGTGGAAGCTGTCCGCCCCAAAGGCCGAATCGCGCATGGCGCTGGAATTGACGCTGCCCAAGAGCATCGACCACCGTAGCTTGCATCGGTTCCTGCGCGTGACCGACGACAAAGGGGAATCCATCGAGGGCAAGATCAGCATCGGCAAAGATGAAATGACCTGGCAATTCACCCCGGCCCAACCTTGGCAGGCCCGGGGGTATCGCCTCGAAATCGATGGCCAGCTCGAAGACGTTGCAGGCAACACGCCCGTGCGAGCCTTCGATTTCGACTTGAAGGCGCCAAAGCTGGCGCCGCAGAAGCTGCGATTTGAGTTTCAGCCGCGCTAGGTCGCCGCTTAAGGAGCCGCGCACGAAGTAAGCGGATGGCCGCTGGTCCGCTTACTTCGTGCGCGGCTCTTTCTTTTTCTTCGCCGGCAACTCCACATCTTTCGCCGTAACTGCCACCGGCGCTCCGGCCTCCGGTACCTCGCGATGGGCGGTCCACAGAATGCCGTTCACTAGCGCCTGGCGGTATGACTTCTCGCCGAAGTTCGAATGGAAGTGGCCCAGTACGCAGCCGAACGATCGGCCTCCCTTGGAGTCGGGCCGATCATAAGTCCAGCCGACCGTGTATTCCTTCTTATCGATCTCGACTTTCATGATCGGCTTGATCGCGTCCTTGAAGCGAAGCTGGATGTAGTATTCGTCGCGCAGCTCGTACTCTTTCCAGCCGCGGCAAATCGGATGCTTCGGGTCGGCCTGCATCAGTTTGGTGCTGCGTACCAGGTACTTCGAGAAATCGGTGCTGAACCAGCCGCCCAGGGCGTCGAGCCACGGCTCGCCGGTTTTCTTGTCGGCGCCGGTGCCCCAGTGAATGGCCGTCAGGCCGACGCCATTTTTCAATAGAGTCTCGGCGTGCGCCTTGTTGAACGGATCGAAGAGGACATTGCCGCCGTTGCGTGTGTAAAAGACAAGCGCCTTGACGTCCTTGAGCGTGTCCGAATTCTTCGGCCAGCCGTTGGAGACAACGGTCTCGATGCTCGGCGTCTGCTTCAGGCACTTGGCGAGCAGGTTGCAGTCGAACATGTATTCATGGGTGGCGTAGGGATGATCGTTGTCACGGCCGATGAGGAGAATCTTCGTTTTCGGTTCACCGGCGTCGGCAGGGTGGGCAATCACGATCGCAGCCAGACAGAGCAACAGAAGTCTTGGCATGAGAGAATCTCCGCGGGGAACCATCGAAAAATCGTCATTGCGGGGAGCGTGAAGTTTCGCGGCGAAGCACAAGTTGCTCCGGGGGGATAATCGCGGCAGGAGTCGGTTCTTTAGACTCGGCAGGCTTGGCACAGCCGCATCCGCCAGCGCAGCCGGTCTTGGAAGGGCGCAAGGTGCGCACGGCCCGCCAGAGGATGTACGCGCCGGCACCACCGATAGCGATCCAGGCGAGCGTGATTTGCCAATCCATCGTGCCGTACCTTGGTTCAAAAAAGGGAGCCGACCTGATACGTGACGAGAGCTCCGAGGTAGGCCAGCGCTGTCATATACACAAACGTGAAGATCGGCCAGCGCCAGGCGCCTGTCTCGCGTTTGATAACGACCAGCGTCGAAACGCACTGGCTGCACAGGGCAAAGAATACCAGGACCGACATCGCAACGGGAATCGAGAAGACCCCCGACCCGCGCAGCGACTGCCCGACGCTGTCGCGGTATTCTTCATCGCCTGCGTCTCCTTCCCCTTCGCCGAAGATAATGCCAAGCGTCCCGACCATTACTTCGCGCGCTGGAAAGCTGGCGATGGCCGCCATGCCGATGCGCCAGTCCCAGCCAAGGGGTTTGACAGCCGGCTCAATCCAATGACCGACGCGGCCAAGGAGGCTTTGGGCTTTCCACTGGCTGCGCAACTCGTTGATCTGCTTCTCGTGCGGTTCCAGCTTTTCCTTGGCGTCGTCAATCTGTGTTTGCTTGGCCGCGATGTCCTCCAGATCGACTAGCTGCTTCAACTCGGCCCTTAACAATCTCAGTTGGGCACGAGGCGATTCCAGTGGCTCTTCCAGCCGGGCGATGTCCTGCTCGAAGTTGCCGCTCGGGAAATAGAGCGCCGCCCAGACGAGGATCATGGTAGCCAGGATCAGCGTGCCGGCGCGTCGGAGAAACATCCAGCCGCTATCGATGGCTCGCCGCAGCACAATCGCCAGCGATGGCATCTTGTACAGAGGCATTTCCATGACAAACACCGGCGTCTCGCCGCGCAGGAGCGTTCGTTTGAGCAGGAACGCCATGAGCGGCGCCACGACGATGCCGAGCATGTAGAGCCCGAAGAAGGCCAGGCCTGGAACCCACCAGCCGTACGTGGCGATGGGCAGAAACGCGCTGATCAGCAGGCTATAGACCGGAAGCCTTGCGGAGCAACTCATCAACGGCGCCACGAGAATCGTCGCCAGCCGATCGCGCCGATTCTCGATGACCCGTGCCGACATGATGCCCGGCACGGCGCAGGCCATCGATGACAACAGCGGAATAAACGACTTGCCGTTCAGTCCGGCACGCGACATCAAGCGATCCATCAGTAACGCGGCGCGGGCCA
>SXGT01661394.1_pt1 | contig 14638 bp, 11 predicted proteins | sample 3176221 | NCBI WGS metagenome assembly SXGT01 (sample SAMN11356862, study PRJNA531348) | freshwater metagenome | isolation source: freshwater sample F1-120 | place: China: Fuxian Lake, Yuxi | collected 2017-12-25
ACCAGATGGCACTGGCCGTGACACAGAACAATCATCCTCCCAACAACCTCTCAACAACAACAACCCCCACCACGACGGGCTCCGATGAGATGTGACCAAGAGACAGCCTTGCGAAGCGAGGAGGGGGACAGGGGGTGGAGTGTGGGGGACAGGGGGTGGAGTGCGGGGGTGGAGTCAGGGGGACAGGGGGTGGAGTGCCGGGAGGGAGCGCAGGAGCGCGGCGGCCTCGTCGGCTTTTTCGGCCTCGTCGAGGGCGCGCCATTGGGCCAGGGCCAGCTCGGCGGCGTCGCGAGCGTGGGGGATCAGATCGTAGGCCAGGGCGCGCTCGGCGGCGAGCTGGGCGCACCAGGCCAGATCCGTGTCGACGACCTCGGTCTCGGCCAGGAGGCGCTTGAGGTCGCCGAAGTGCTCGGCCCAGGCGGCCGGGGCGGCGTCGGGGGCGGCGGCCAGCAGCGCGGCGTGGGCGTAGGCCAGAAAGCCGCTGCGGCCGCTCTGGGTCATCCCGGGCAGGATGGACAGCACCTGCGATCGGGCCTCGGCGAAGCGGCACCGGGCCAGCAGGACGAGGGCGAGGTTGATCTGCGCGACGTCCTCGGAGAAGCCGGCGGCGACGCAGAGGGCGGCGGAGCGGCGGTAGCCGGACTCGGCGGCCTCCAGGTCGCCGCGCGCGCGGGCGACCTCGGCCAGCTCGTTGTGGATCTTGGCCAGGCTGAAGGGGTCGGCGCGGCTCTGGGTCAGGGCCAGGGCCTCGTGGATCAGCGCCTCCCACTGATCCAGGGCGCCCCGGCTCTGGGCGATGTGGCCAAGCTGGATGAAGCCGTGGGCCACGTTGACCTCTTGATCGAGGCGCTCCCACAGCCCCATGGCGCGCTCGATGAGGGAGGTGGCCCCCTCCAGATCGCCGCGCTGCTGGGCCGTGCTGCCCATCCCCATCAGGCAGGCGGCCATCCCGCCCTCGTCCCCGGCGGCCTCGAAGCCGGCCAGCGCCTCCTCGTAGTGCGCGGCGGCGCGCGGCAGGTCGCACTGCATCCGCTCGATGTCGGCCAGCCCGCGCAGCGCGCCTGGGCGCAGGCCCACCCAGCCCAGCGCCTCGCAGTGCTCCAGCACCCGCAGCAGCAGCGCGCGGGCCTCCTCCAGCTTGACCTGATAGCCCAGGATCCGCGCCCGGATCACCCAGCACTGCCCCCAGCGCGGATCGACCCTCGGGATTCCGGCCCCCTCCAGCGCCTCCTCGTACACCTCCAGGAGCGCGCGGGCCAGCTTGAACTCGTTGCGCCGCGTGTGCTCGTGGACGGCCTCCATGAGCTGCTCGGCGGCCTGCTCGCACGCCCCCGAGGCCAGCAGGTGGCGACCCCGCCGCTCGCTGACGCCCGGCGCGCCCGGCGCGTGCAGCTCCGCCAGCGTCGCGGCGCAGGCGGCGTGGTGCCGGCGGCTTCGACCGCGCTCAAGCGCCGTGCGCTCCAGGCTCTCGCGCAACATCCCGTGCACGAAGCGCCACCCCCCCTCGTCGCTGAGCGCCAGCCGCTTGTCCAGCAGCACGTCCACCAGCCCCTCCGGAACCTCGATCCCCGCTCGCCCGCACGCCGCCGCCCACTCCACCTCGTCGACCTCGTCCCCGAGCGCCGCGGCGATCTCCAGCGCCTCGCGCTCCTGGGCTGGCCGACCCTCCAGCAGCCGCGCGACCCGGTCGCGCCACGCCACATGGAGGCTGTCCGGCAGCGCCGCGCTCTCATCAAAGGCCAGCACGAAGCCCTCCGCGCCCGGCCGCAGCGCCTTCCTGTGGATCCAGTCTCCGACCAGCTGCACCGCGAAGAGCGCATTGCCGCCGCAGCGCCTCGCCAGCGCGTCGGCCAGCGATCCCTCGATGTCCAGCAGCCGACGGACGAGCTGCCGGGACTGACGCCGCGACAGCGGCGCAAGGTCCACCCGCGAGGCCCCCGGCATCGACACCACCTCCCGCAGCGCCCACCGCGCCACCGGCGCCTCGACCAGCGCCTCGTCGCGCGCCGTCAACACCAGCAGGATCGGGTGGGGCGACCCCTCGCGCTGCTTGAGCAGGTGACCGACCAGCCCCAGCGCGTCCGCCCCCCATTGCACGTCGTCGAGCCACACGATCAGCGGACGCCGCCTCGACAACCTCTCCAGCACCCGCCGCAAGAAGCCATAGCGCGCCGCCGGCGTCTCAAAGCCCCCGCCCTCGCCCTCATCGGCGACGGGGTGGACCAGCTGCGCCAGCGCCCGCCGCGCGTGCTCCCCCTCGATCCCAAGAGCGTCCAGCGCCGCAGTACACCGCCTCGCCACCTCCTCGGGGCCTGCCCCCACGCAGCGCAGGTGCCGCGCCAGCATCCCCCTCAGCCCCGCCCCGGGGCCGGGGATGAGGCTGTGGCGCGCCGTCAGGATCGTCGCCACCCCCAGCGCGTGCGCCCGCTCGCAGAGCCACTCGGCCAGCCGGCTCTTGCCCACGCCCGCCGCGCCCCTCAACACCACCGCGTGCGCCTGACCCTGCCCGCAGGTCGCCCGCAGCGCCCCCCACAGGGCGTCGCGCTCGCGCTCGCGGCCCACCAGCGGCACATGGCGCAGCTCAAAGAGCCCCACCCCAACCCCCTGGAGCTGCGGCGAGGGCTCCTCGGCCCGCGCCTGACGCCAGCTCTTCGGCGGGGCCGGCGGCGGATCGCACGACCCCCGCTGGCCCGCGCCCGATGACCCCACGCCGGCCAACCCCCCAGGCGAGCCCTCGACCGATTGTTTCACGGGAAACATTGCCGGCGGCGCCGTCGTGGCGCTCTCCAGGTGCGAGACGGTCTCAGGCTCCGTCGCGCCAAACAGGCGAGTCCGAACCTGCTCGCCCGGCTCGCCGGCCGCCAGCAGCTCCGCGACCACCTCGGCCGGATCGAGGTTGACCTCCACCTCGACCTCTCCCAGCCCCCGGAGCGCGCGCGCCGCGTCCGCAGCCCGCTCGAAGCGATCCTGCGGCGCCTTGGCCAGCAGCCGCGCCAGCCACGCCTCGACCCCCGGCGGCGCCAGCCCCGCCCGCAGCTCAAGGGCCGGCAGCGGCTCCGTCAGGTGCTTGTGGGCCAGCATCAAGGGGTTGAAGCCGTCAAAGGGCAGCCGCCCGGACAGCAGCAGCCACATCATCACCCCGAAGGCGTACAGATCCGTCCACGGACCGTAATCCCGCCACCGCCCCTCGAACTGCTCCGGCGCCATGAACTGCGGCGTCCCTATCGTCAGCCCCGAGCGCTCCGTCTCCTCCGACTCCAGGATGTGCGCGATGCCGAAGTCCGTCAGCTTCAAACCCGGCCGGATGTCCTGCGGCCCGGCCAGCAGCACGTTGGCCGGCTTGATGTCCCGGTGGATCACCCCCCGCGCGTGCGCGTGACCCAGCGCCTCCAGCAGCCCCAGCCCGATCCCCCGACACACCGACCAGGGCAGCGGCCTGCCCTCCAACCCCTCCAGCGTCCCAAGCCCCGCGTACTCCATGACCAGGTAGGGGCTCCCCGCCGTCAGCCTGCCCTCCGAGGCCCGCTCCACGTCGCCGTCGACCTGACCCTCGTCAAAGACCAGCGCCACGCCCCGGTGATCCAGCCCCGCCATCGCCCGGACCTCGTCCCGGAAGCTGGCAAGCTGCGAGCGCTGCCAGCCCGCCCGCCGCGTGATCACCTTGATCGCCACCGGCACGCCCTGCTCCACGTGCGCACCTCGCCAGACCTCCCCCATCCCGCCGAAGCCCACAGGCTCGATCAGGTCGAAGAGGCCCAGGCGCACCGCGCCCTGAACGCCACCCATCGCTGGCTTGAAGTGATCCGTCATCTGCGCGCTGCTTCGGTGGACGATAGGCCCTGTCGCTGGACCATGCGTGACCGCGAAGCTACCCCGGGAGCCGATTATCTGTCAATAGGTTCAGTGGTCTTTCGCCGGCGAGCTTCAGGCCTTGCCGAGCATCGGGTCGAAGAAGGCCTTGACGTGCGGTCGCCGCGAGGGCTCGATGTAGTCGAAGTTGACCCCCCGATCGGTGATCTCCCAGAACTTGCGCGCCTCGACCGACAGGATCCCGTCCCGGATCCGCAGCAGGCGCTGGGGCGACTCGTGGCCCATGTCGTGCCGGATGCGCTGGGCGAGGTGATCGGCGCCGTGCTCGATGAAGAAGGCGCCCAGGATGCACTGCGCCTTGCGGACGCCGATGAGCGCCTGCTCGCGGTCGAAGCCCTCCGCGTGCTGATCCAGCCTCAGGAACAGATCCAGCAGCGGCACCACGGCCTCGGCGTCCTTGAGGAAGACCGCCTCGCACAGCACCCGCACGTCGTGGGCCGCCGTGACCGTGGCGAAGGGCATCTCCATCTCGTTGGCGCTCTGGCCGTAATAGACCAGGTAGCCCACGATCCGCTGGCACAGCGCAGGCCGCCGCTCCATGACCCGCAGCGACAAGAGCTGGTACTGATACAGGATGTTGTACAGCGCCCGCACGTCGCGCCGGTTGAGCGCGTGCCTCACGTAGGTGTTGAAGAAGCGCACGACCAGCTCCAGCGCCTCGTCGTCGCCGGCCTCCAGCGCCGAGATCCCGATCTGCCGCGTCGAGGCCGAGATCTGGCTGACCACCTCGCCCATCGGCCCCATCGAGCGCCGCACCGCCAGCTCGTACTCCATCAGCGCCCGCGCCTCCACCCAGGTCCCCTGCTCCACGATCTCCTGGTGGAACTCCCTCGACAGCGACAGGAAGCGCGACGCCTCCACCTCCCTCCAGCCCGCGCCCAGGCCCCCCTTGAGCGGCAGGTACTGGCACACGAAGGCCTCCAGCGTCTGCACGCTGTGCAGCGCAAGGCTCCGATCCGTCTGGCTGATGGCCGACATGCAGTTGTCCGAGATGCGCTCGATGGCCTCGGCCACCTGCTGGCGCGGGGCCACCATCGAGCCATCGCCGCTGGCCTCAAGCAGCGAGCGGTGCGCCTGGACCCTGATCCGCGTGATGAAGTTGTTGGGCTGCAAGAACTCGAAGACGTGCCGGAAGTAGGGCAGCAAGAGCCCGAAGTTGATCACCCCGAAGCCTATCCCCACCCACGAGGCCACCAACGGCAAGCGCGCCTCGCTCGCGAAGGCAGGCAGCAACACCGCGTAGACACACGAGATGACCATGAAGCCGAACATCGCGACGTTGATCCGATCGCGCATGAAGAGATCGACGATCTTGGGCGAGTAGCGCTGCGAGGCCAGCTGCAGCACGATCGCCACCACCGTCAGCGACAGCCCCAGCACCGCCGCGAGCATCTCGCCCATCGACCCCAGCGCGATCAAGAGGCCGCCAGCCTGCGGCCCCAGCGGCCCCCCCAACCCCCGATCCGCCCCCAGCGCCACCAGCAGCAGGCCCGCCGCGATCCCCACCGTCGCCAGGAAGAGCCCCGACGCGCGCGCCCGCTCCCCGCCGCCGAGCTGCCCCGCGTCGCCTCCCAGGGCCAGGATCTCGGGGGGCGGCGTCTTTTCGGGGAAGGATCGCATCAAGGGTCCGCTCTCCGTGTTGAGCCCGCCGTGGCCTTTTGCCACGCGATGCTCCACTATCGCCGCGTTCGACCGCTCCGATCAACGCTCCCGAGGGCCGCTCGACATGAATGTGCGCCTTTACCGCCTGACCCTCAAAGCCCTCCTCTTCTGCGTGATCAGCCACGTTGCCGCCCTGGCCCTGACCGCCGCCCTCCTGATGCCGGCCCTCGACATGAGCGTCGACGCACAGCTCCGCGCCGAGGCCGTCGCCCAGGGCCCCTGGCGCTGGCGCCTGGGCTGGATCGCCTGGGAGCTGGCCGCCCTCGGCAATGTCCTCATGAGCGCCGCCCTGGCCAGCCTGCTCGCCCGCACCCCACACCGACAGGGCTTCGCCTGGGCCGCCACCGGCCTCGTCCTCGCCCTGCTGGGCGTCGTGCCCGACATGGCCGGCAACCTCAGCATGATCTTCGATCTCGTCGAGGCCGCGCGCGAGATCCCCCCCGACCCCGCCACCTACGTCGCCATCGAGTCGCTGGCCTTCTGGCGCGTCGGCACCCTGGCCGCCGGCCTCTACACCGCCATGGGGCTCTGCTGGCTCTTCGCCGCCCTCAACGCCTGCGGCGGCTCCTGGCGACACCGCGTCCTGCTGACCCTCGGCACCCTGAGCGCCGCCCTCTTCACCTTCAGCGCCGTCGCCAACGGCCGCGCCACCATGGCCGCCGTCGAGGTCGGCCACTACGAGGGCTTCGAAGTCGGCTCCCTCGCCAACGCCCTCGCCTTCCCCCTCTGGCTCCTGACCGCCCTCTGGATCGGCGTCGCACTGGCACAGACACACCACGCCGCTCACCCCGCCGCCGACGCCCACGCGCGCCTCGTCCGCTGGCCTCACGCCAGCGCCTCCGAGCGCCTCATGGCCCGCGCCGCCAACGCCCACGGCCTTCGCGACCTCGCCCGAGCCCTCACCGGCCGCCTCGCCCTCCCCCAGCTCCGCAGCGACGTCACCGACGTCGTCTTCCTCAACTGGCTCGTCCCCTCCGAGCGCGTCGCCCACCTCCTCCCACCCCCGCTCAAGCTCCACGACCTCGACGCGATGACCGCCCTGACCGTCCTGACCTACCGACACAACCACTTCGGGCCTCTCCTGCTCGGCCCCCTGCGCCGCCTCGCCCCCTCACCCCTCCAGAGCAACTGGCGCCTCTACCTCGCCCCCGAGCGCCCCGACGCCGAACAGGACGCGGTCTACTTCCTGAGCAACTGCGTGGACATGGGGATCATGGTGCCCGCAGCGCGGATCTTCTCCGACGCGCTCCCGGCCCACTACGCCTCCGCCTTCACCCACACCCGACAGGGCGACGTCTGGATCACCGCCATCGACCCCGAAGGCGGCAGCGCCCTGGACCTCCGCAGCGAGGTCATCGCCGTCGGCGAACCCTCCCTCCCGGCCACCTTCGCCCAGCGCTTCGAAAGCTGGACCGACGCCGTGCGCTACCTCACCAGCCAGAGCCGCGTGCTGGCCGTCCACACGGCCTTCGACGCCCTCCACCAGTCCAACATCCACATCCCCATCGACCCCGAGGCCGTCACCCCCGCCCGCGTCGTCGGCCGCATCGAGAGCCGCTGGCTCGCCGACCTCGTGCGCGGCTGCGAACCCCTCGTCTTCGTCGTCCCCACCCTCCAGTTCACCGCCGTCTCCGAAGGCTGGATCGACGGCCCTACGACCGAGGCCCTGCCATGACCATCCGCCCGGCCACCCCGGACGACGCCGAGGCCATCGCCCAGGTCCACGTCCAGGCGTGGCGGACCACCTACCGCGGCCTGATGCCCGACGCCGTCCTCGACGCCCTCGACGTCAACCAGCGCGCCCAGCGCTGGCGCGACATCTTCGCCAACCGGGAGCCCCGCACCGCCGTCCTCGTCGCCGAGGACGCGGCCGGCCGCGTCGTCGGCTTCACCAGCGGCGGCCCCGGGCGAGACGCGGACCTCGACCCCGCCTACGACGGCGAGCTCTACGCCATCTACGTCCTGCAGGATCACCAGCGCGGCGGCCTCGGCAGGGCGCTCATGGCCGCCCTGGTCGAGCGCCTGCGCGCCGAGGGCTTCTGCGCCATGTTCCTCTGGGTCCTGGACGGCAACCAGGCCCGCCGCTTCTACGAGGCCATGGGCGGCCAGCTCATCGGCCAGAAGGTCTACGACATGGAGGGCGCCCAGCTGGACAAGCTCGCCTTCGGCTGGCCCGACCTGGGCGTGGGCCCGCTCAGAGGACCTTGAGATCCCAGCGCCGAGGCACGAGGCTGCTCAAGTGCCCCTCCAGCCACAGGCCGCAGCCGAGCTGAAGGCCCCGGTTGCGGGCCAGCACGAAGCCGGGGCTGTCGATCTCGTCCTCAGGGTAGGGGAAGCGCTCGCGGCTCAAGAAGCGGCGCGCGTCCTCGTCGTCGAGGTGGACGACGTTCTTTCGGGCCAGCCCTCCGAAGATGATCGCCGCGTGGGAGGTGGGCTTGGGGTAGGGCATCCCGGTGCGCAAGAAGCCCATGCCGATGGCCTCAAGGTCGAGGCAGGCGGGGATCTCCAGGCCGCGCCGGGCGATCCAGATCAGCCGTGGGTTGCGCTGGAAGAAGCTGTAATCATTGAAGTCTTGCGGATCGGCGCCGAAGCGCTCGACCCAGTAGCCGACCGGGACCGCCGGGTCGATCTCGTCGAAGCGCTCGCGGGCGTCGGCGCGGCCGTGGGAGGGGGTGATGGCGGTCACGGGCTCACCTCGATCCGGGCGACGAAGAAGCCCCCGGTGTCGTTGTCCTGGGGCAGGTAGCGGCGCGCGTGGACGACGTCGGGGCGGTGCTCCCGGTCGAGCCACTTGAGGACGCCGGGCCGCCCGATGAGGCCGGGGATCTCGAAGGGGACGATCTCGGCGCGCCCCTCCATGGCGTCGAGGATGTCGGTCAACACCCCCTCGTTCTCCTCCGGGGCGAAGGTGCAGGTGGCGTAGACCAGCGCCCCGCCAGGGCGAGCCAGGGCCAGCGCGCGGCGCAGGATGTGGCCCTGGGTGCGCTGGAGCTTGAGGCGGACCTTGTCGGGGATGCCGCGCGTGGCCCCCTTGGAGCGCCGCGCGGTGCCCTCGCAGGAGCAGGGCACGTCGGCGATGACCTTGTCGAAGGGGCCGGCCTCCGTCGGGAAGCCCATCGCGTTGTAGTGGGTCACGGCGGTGTTCAGGACCCCGAGGCGCTCCAGGTTGAAGCGCAGCGCCGACAGGCGCCCGACCTTGAAGTCGTTGGCGATGACCGTGCCCCGGTTCTCCATCGTCAGCGCGGCCAGCGCCGTCTTGTTGCCCGGCGCCGCGCACAGATCGACGAGCTTCTCCCCCGGGCGCGGGTCCAGGGCGACCACGGCGGCCAGCGCGATCTCCTCCTGGATGTGGTAGAACCCCTGGATGTAGTCCAGGGTGGCGCCCAGCGGGGCGTCGTGCGGGAAGATGAAGGCGTCGGGCCGCCAGGTCGAGCGCCTGAAGCTCATCCCCTTGGCCTCAAAGCGCGCCTGGAGCGCGTCGGCGTCGATGCGCAGCGGGTTGGCCCAGGCGCACTTGGGCTGGGGGGTCGCCAGCGCCTCGATGAAGGCGTCGTAGTCCTCCATCAGCGCGCGATATCGGTCAAAGGTCTTGAAGCGCTCCAGGTCCAAGGCGGCCTCCGGTGCTGAGCCCGGCGCATTGACCACGAAGCGGCAGCAGGATGTCAAGGGATGTTCGACTGAGATGGAGAAAGGGGAGGGATTTCAACAACGTGGCGAGGCCTCTGGGTCTGGGCGTCGTCCGAGGCCCCGCTCACGTCGTGCGCTCTCAAGGTAGGGGGCGTGATCCAACCTGTGAAGCGCGAGCTCCATCATCCCTGGTATAGTCAAAAGCTATGGGTCAACGATCTGGCCTGGGAAGGTTGAGGCGCAGGGGCAGCTCGTCGGGCTCGGCGGGCAGCTGGGCCAGGGGCAGGGTGCGCAGGCCGAGGGCGCTGGCGAGCGTGACCTCGGCGTGGAGGTCAAGGAGGAGGGGGTGGAGGGGGTCGTCGGGGTTGAGGGCGCGGGCGCCCAGGGGGGCGTCCGGGGTTTGCGTCAGGGCGTGGAGGAGGGGGGCCAGGAGGGGCTCGGGGTGTCGGGCGAGGGTGTCGCAGGGGGTCATGGTCCCGAGGCTCAGGGCGCCGTCGAGGTCGTCGACGGCGTGCAGAGCGGCGACCTCCTGGAGCAGCAGGGCGCGGTGGGGCGGTGGGTCGAGGAGGTCCAGCGCCTCCTGGCCGCCGAAGATGAGGGCCCAGGGTCCTTCGGCCAGGGCGTCGAGGGCGTCGGCGAGGGTGCTGGGGCGTCGAACTTCGGGGGACATCTGGGGCGTCCTTGGGGCGGCGGTGAGGCCGTGATAGAAGGGCGTGGCGCCGCTTGGCGCCACCTCAGGAGGTTCTCATGGAAGACGTCTTCCCGGTCGAGGTCAAGCTCCAGGAAGCCGAGGGCTCTTTGACGATCACGTGGAGCGACGATCACGTCAGCGCCTTCTCGCTGGCCTATGTGCGGGGGTGGTGCCCCTGCGCGGTGTGCCAGGGGCACTTTACGGGGCAGTGGCGCTACATCGAGAGCAGGGCGCTGGGCCTGAGCAATGTCGAGCCGGTGGGCAATTACGGCATGAGGATGATCTGGGGTGATGGCCACGACACGGGCATCTATCAGTTCGACTACCTGCGTGGGATCTGCCACTGCGCGGCCTGTGATCCGACCGGCGAGCGCTTCGCGGAGCGGGTGAGGTCGAAGTCGCCGCTGGGGAGCTTCGGGCGCTGAGGTCGGCCGCCGGCCTTGGGTGGAGGGCGATCGAGGTCTCCGCCGTGGCTTCGGACAGGGGCGGCGCTTTGGGGCCGCCTTGGAGCCCGCCTGGGGGGGCCGAGCCAGGCGAGCCGATGGCGCCGAGGTCGCTCCGGGCAGGATCAGCCGGTGATGGCGCCGATGACGTCGGTGCGGATGGTCTTGGCGGCCAGCCGGATGGCGCGTTCGAAGGCGTCGGCGTCGGCGCAGGGGTCGATGGCGATGATGGGCTTGTCGTAGCCCAGCAGCGGGGCGCCGCCGTAGCTCTTCCAGTCGGTCAGGGAGGCCAGCGCGTCCATGTCCGTCGAGAGCGCCTGGATGGCGAGGCGGCCCCGGATGCTCTGGGCGCGCAGCGACTCGATCAGGTGCGCGACGACCTCGCCGACGCCTTCGAGCATCTTGATGACGACATTGCCGACGAAGCCGGGGCAGACGATCACATCGGCGCCGCCGCGCGGGATCTCCAGGCCGTTGACGACGCCTTGGAAGTCGAGGTCGTCGAGGCGCGAGAGGACCTCGGCGGCCTCGGCGGCGGCCGGCGGGCCGACCCGCTGGCCGATGCGCTCGCCGAGCAGCGCGACGCGGGGCCGCGGGTTGTGGCTGACGCGGGCGGCGTAGGCGGCGCCCATTCGGGCGAAGCCGACCAGATCCTCGGCGCTGGCCTCGAAGGAGGCCCCCACGTCGAGGATGAGGACGAAGGGGTCCTGGGCGCGGCCTCGCCGTCGCGCGGTGGGGTAGACGGCGCACAGCGCCGGCCTGAGCACTCCGCGGGCCAGCGCGAGGTGCGCGGCGGCGGCGGCGGTGAGCAGGCCAGGGTCGGTGGCGGTCACGAGGGCGGCGCCGCGGTCGGCGGCGAGGCGCGCGGCGGCGGCGTCGACGCTGCGCTCCGGGGTGTCGCCGCCGTGGTGGACCATCAGGCGGGCGGGGTTGTGGGCCAGGCGCGTCAGGGTCTCGGTGATCCGGGCCTCGTCGCCGACGAGCAGGAGCTCAAGATCGCGGTCGAGGCTGGATCGAGCGGCGGCCTGGATGGCCGCTTCGGGCGCGCGCTGTCCGCCGGCCACGTCGATGATGATGGTCATTGGCCCGTGGCGGCCTGGAGCATTCGCTGGATCTTGCCGAAGCTCTCGTCGCAGCAGCGCTCGCGCAGGAAGGCGGCGATCTCGGCGGCGGGCAGCCCCTCGGTGATGCTTCGCTTGAGGGTGTCGGGGGCCAGTTCGAAGGCGTAGCGGCCGAAGGCGCGATCGCTGTCGCGCGAGGCGCCCTCGGACAGCGGGACGAGGCGGCCGATCCGGGCCAGGAAGAGGCAGTCTCTGAAGGGGAGGCGAGGGTCGGTCTCGAGGTGGTTGTCGGCGTCGGTACAGCGCAGGGAGGCGGGGGGAGCGCGGCGCTCGCGGCGGACCTCGAGACAGCGCCACAGGCCCGTGGCAACCCGGCGCCACGATTGATCTTTCTCAAACTGCCGGGCGACCACCTGCCGGTAGCCCTGGGCGTCGGCGCGCTCGCTGCAGCGGCTGGCGATGGTCGCGGCCGGCACCTGGAGCTCGTTGCGGGCGATGAAGTGATCCCCGGCCGCGTTGATCGAGACGGCGCCCAGGACCAGGAAGACGCGCTCGGTCAGGGCGCTGGCCATCGCCGCGAGGGACTCGGGGCTCAGCTCCACGCCGTGCTTTTGAGCGGCGGCCTTCAGGACGAAGCCCAGGCTTGAGTAGGGGTACCAGCGGCCCTCGTCGAGCTGGGTGATGAAGCGCATCACGTCCATCTTGAAGGCCAGCGAGCAGTCCGGCGACAGGCCCACCTCGCAGAGCTCGGGGATCGGGGCCGTGGACTTGAGCCAGGCCGCGCAGAGCGCCGGGAAGCACTCGCGGCGCGTGGCCCCGAGGATCTCCGAGTCGACGCTGCGGATCACCCACTTCCCCTGCTGGGCCTCAAAGAGCCCCAGCGTGGCGCCGTAATAGACCAGATCGCCCCAGTAGTGCTCAGGCCGATCGCCGGCCAGCGCCTCCAACCTCGACAGCGTCCGCTCGGAGAGCCGCTGCGGGGCCTCGGCGCAGGCCCTGCGCTCGGCGCGCAGCTCGCCGGAGTGCGCCAGCAGCGCCAGCGTGGCCAGATCCATCCAGGGCTTGAGCGGCAGGGGGTCGAAGGTGTCCAGCGGGCATGCGGTCTTGTCGAGGGCTTCCGCGATGGTGCTCAGGTTCAAGGTCGCGGCGGCAGGAGGGGCGGGGAAAGTCGAAGACATCGTCACCTCGGCTTGAGTCACCATAAGGCCGCGCCCGGTGCGCCAGCTCAGGCAATCGACCGCCCCGCATGGCCGAGCCATGGGGACGACCCACAACGCATCACCTTGTGGGCTTGTTCCACACAAGGTCGCCTCGCACCACGGGCAAATGTAGATCGCCCGCCACGGCGCGGCAACCCCCGAGATAGCGCCCTCGCAGATTGGTGTCAAAAGTTCTTGACGCGGTACGGCTCTTGAAGTAGGTTTGCCGTCCCTGGAGCTGAGAGGCTTCAGACGTGTTGCGGGGTGGAGCAGCCAGGTAGCTCGTTGGGCTCATAACCCAAAGGTCGCAGGTTCGAATCCTGTCCCCGCTACTCAAAACCCTCGAAGGGATCCTTCGAGGGTTTTTTTGTGCCCGATCCACCACGACCCAGCCCATCCAGCCGCCCAGGAGGCGCCGCGCCGATCAGGCCCCCATCGCCTCGGGCCTCGCCGCCGCCGCCTGCTCCTTGGCCCGGCGCGCCAGGCGCTGCCTGCGCTGGTTGTCCTTCGCCTCGCGCTCCGTCCCCGCGTAGGGCTCATAGGTCCCCATGAGCTTGTCGAACCAGGGGCGAGTGACGCACCAGTTCGCGTCCTGGTTTGGCCCCATGTGGTGATCGTAATGCCACGTCAGGTGCTCGCGCGCCCAGCCCGGGTCCTGATGCGAGCGCTTGTGCACCTTATAATAGTTCCACGTCGAGTAGAGCACCGCGCCGGTGAAGAAGGGCGCCACCGGCAAGAGCGGCAAGTGCATCGCCCCCGTCAGGACCAGCCCCAGCGCCTCCTTGCTCTGCGCGTGCCAGCCCAGCAGCGAGCGCTCGTAATGCGGGTCGATGTGGGCGTTCGTCCTCACATTGCGGTGGTGATCGTGCCAGTGGAAGCTCCAGTAGCTCTCCCGGTTTCGACCCCGACCGTGCAACAAGTGCTTGTGGATCAACCACTCCCCGGCGTTGGCGTAGAGCAGACCCAGCGGGACACCGATCATCGCAGACCTCCCCCCACCAGCGGCCCCACGCCCGGCGCGGGCGCGGCCAGCTCGCCGGTCACCCTCAGCAGCCTAGCGCCCGGCCACCACGAAGTCCAGACAAAAGTGACCCGTCAGTCGGTTGTGGCAGGTTTGCTCAGTGAAGCCTGAAGTCCTGCCGCGCTCGCCGATCGCCCCACGCTCCTCGCACCGCTCCGTTGGGGACGGGCTCGTCGGGTGGGGCTTGGATGCGCGGGGGGGGCTGCGCCCGTTGGGCGCAGGCCTGCGGGCGGACGACAGCGGATCGCAGGGGCGGATCAGTGCGTCGAAGTGGGCCTGTGGATTGGGGTTTTCACGCCCCCTGGTGTCGACCTGGGTCGTGCGCTGGCCTGCGACCGACAGGTCGCAGCCCACCCTGAGCTTGTAGCCCCACCCGACGAGCCCGTCCCCGACAGGGGCGGTGCGAGGAGCGTGGGGCGATACGCCGTCGGCACGATCGTGGCGTGGGATGCCGTGGCGTCGCGGCCCTTGGAACCTTCACTGAGCAAACCTGTCGGTTGCGGCCCCGGCGCGGCGCCGCCGCAGCGCAGCGCCGATCAGCGCCACCAGGCCCAGCGCCCAGGGGATCGAGGGGGCCGGAGCGCCGGGGACGCTGCAGCCGCAACCCTCATCCTTCAGGCTGGAGTCGGACTGATCGGGCGCGGAGGGCTCAGGCTCGCCCGGCAGGTTGTTGAAGCCGGGGTCCTCGTCAACGTCGTCGGCGGGGTCGTTGGGGTCGGTGCCGCGCTCGATCTCGTCGCCGTCGGGCACGCTGCCTTGATCGGAGTCGGAGCTGATCGGGTCGGTCAGGTGAATGCGGACCTCGTCGCCGTCGCTCAGGCCGTCGCCGTCGGTGTCCGGGGAGAGTGGGTCGGTGCCGCGCTCGACCTCGTCGCCGTCGTCGAGGCCGTCACCGTCGGTGTCGCTGTTGAGCGGGTCGGTGGTGCCGTTGACCTCGTCGAGGTCCGACAGGCCGTCCGTGTCGGTGTCCGGCTCAAGGGGATCGGTGCCGCGCTCGACCTCGTCGCCGTCGCGCAGGCCGTCGCCCTCGGTGTCCGGGGAGAGGGGGTCGGTGCCCAGGCCGG
>SXGT01695838.1_pt1 | contig 14638 bp, 12 predicted proteins | sample 3176221 | NCBI WGS metagenome assembly SXGT01 (sample SAMN11356862, study PRJNA531348) | freshwater metagenome | isolation source: freshwater sample F1-120 | place: China: Fuxian Lake, Yuxi | collected 2017-12-25
GCGGAAGGAGATCATTTTATGGAACAAAACCAAAATGACTACATTACACTCGACATGGCCTTTAAGCTCAGGATGCGCGATTACCGGCTCATCCTTGGCGTCAAGCGGACTTGGATTGTCGCCGTAGTGGTCGGTGTGATTCAACTGTTCGTTTGGTTGGTGAAAAAGAGTTGAGTCGGATCTAAGCGCCCGAAAGGGCGCTATTTAGACGGCCAGGCCAGTCCCAATAGCAGAAGTAATGAGGTTAAGCGTCTCTCGATGGGTGCCTTAGCCAATGTCTTTCAGCAGCTCTTCAATTCCTACCTCAAGACTCTTGGCGATTTTGAATGCCGTCGTTAGGTTGACGTTTTTCTGCCCAATTTCGATTTTTTGCCAGTGTTGACGAGATCTGATCGGCATGTCGTCGCCGGTCACCTCATAAACCGTGAGCTTCTTCTTTACCCGAACCTGGCGAATGCGTTCTCCAAATTTTCGCAAAATTTTCTTGTCCGCCTGGGAAATCAGAACTGTTCCTCGCTTCAATGCCAAATGAGCCTCCAAATCAAGCGCATGATCGTATGCACTTGATTTTCCGTGCTCTTTTGGATTAATGTGCGCACGATCGTATGCAGAGCGCGTGGTTGGGCGTTTGACGATCGAAATGAAAGACCACGATTGGCTATGGAAATGGCGGATTCTTTCAGGGTTCAGTCTTGAGCCGGCCGACCATAGGCTTGGCTTTGTGCCCACTGCCCAAACATGCTTCTTGAGGAGGGCCGGCATTGAAAACACTGGAGGTCGCATTGACCGAGAATGGATACGCAGGAAAAGCGCTCGTCGTTGACGACGCCGATGATGTGCGGGACCTGATGACCGTATTGATGAAAACACGGTTCAACTGTCTTGTTGAAAGCGCGTCCTGTATACAGGATGCATGTCAGCGCTTTATGGAAACCGATTTCGATCTCGTTATCTGTGACTTTGAAATCGGAGAGGAGACAGGAGCAGACCTTATTGAGTACCTGATCAAAAGGCGGATTGAACTACCGTTTTTCCTTTATACCGGCCACTGCGAAATTCAAACGCGCGATTTCGATCACTTGGATTATCCGTTGGTCGTGATCCACAAACCGCACTACGACACGCTCTTGACGGTTATCAGCGAAGTCATGACCTGGCCACCGAGGGGCCAGGTCTTTGCCTAAATCTTTGCGAAGAATGATTCAGGTCGTCTTTAAGACGATCATCGACATATCGTCGCTGAGTTCAGCGCCAGCCTGGTACTTTTCTAGGGTGGAAATCACCGATTCCGTGAAGGCGTGGGCTGTTCCGTTGTGGGCAACACTCGTAAAGATCTTTTCAAGACGCCGCTCACTCATCATTTTGCTGGCCTTGTTTTTGACCTCAGTGATGCCGTCCGTTAACAAAATGATCCGATCCCCATTGTTTAGTTTATATTTTGAATCGACGTAAAGCGAACTGGCCTGTTCGCCGAGACGTTTTCCGTTGTTCTCTATTAGATACTCAAGCGAAACTTCGCCCTTGGCATCGCGTGATAAAACAATGGGGGCCAGGTGACTGGCATTTGCATAGAGCACGTCGTGGTGAACCAGATCTACAGACATAACAGCGAAAGTCATCATCAATTCGCCACGAAACGAAAAATGGACGGCGGCGTTGAGTTTTTCCAGGATAACTTTGGGTGAGCGTTCCTGGGCCTTTTCAAGCTCCACCACGGCGGAACGGACGGCACAGGTCAGAAGCGCGGCAGGGAGTCCATGTCCTGTGGCATCGCCGATCATGAAAACGATATGCCCCGGACTCTCATAGTAGTGCCACCAATCGCCGCCGCACTCGCTCGCACTTTTGATGTATCCGCTGATGTCGAAGCCGTTTCCGGTCTTAAACGGCGGTGCGAAAAGAAACTTTTGAACCAGCCGCGCCGTCTCGACTTCCTTTTCAAGCCTGGCCTGGGACGCAGTTTTTTGAATCAGCTGCTTGATCTGAGAAACCATTTTCTTCAAGTTTGCGGAAATGACGCCGGCCTCGTCGGTTCCGGTGTCGTCGAGCGGAATATCCAGTTGCCCTTGCCCAATGAGCTGCATTTTTCGGGTAATCCCCTCGATGGAGGCGCTTAAGCCATCCGAAATCAAGAGGCTTCCGCCGGTGGCCAGGGCGAGCATAATGAGACCGGCGAGCGAGATTTTGATCAAGAGGGGGAGATAGGCGCGCGTTGAGAGGAGTTTTTGCGAAATTCCGAGAACGAAAAAGCCGGTTTCCGGAATCGGGGTCCAACTGGCGATGATACCGTCATCGGAGGTGGACTTAAGCTCAGCGACCGTCGCCTTGCCGCCGTCTTTGGCGAGCCGCTCGATGGATGTTGGGTGCAGCAGGTCTTTGAGCTGAAGGCGTTGATTCGTGAACAAATTAAAGACAGAAAGGTCCTTACTATCGACGACGAACATTTCAAGCGGAGTTGCTCTCTTAAAGAGTTCCAGTTCGCTGTCCTTCGGGGGAAGTAGTTTTTCACCCGAAGCTTTCCATGACAGGCCGACTTTTTTCGCCACTTCGAGTGTGTCCCGAAAAGACGAATCGTAGGTTTCAATAGACTTCGATTTTCGGATGATCTGAATGGCGACCATCGAGAGCGAAAGATCGCCGACGGCGATAATGACGAAAAAATAGAGAATCAGCTTTTTTCGGAGAGTCATTGTACCTCGTCGGGACTCCGTGAGATGATTTGCCTGATGCACAAACAGTTTCGACTTAAATCAAGAGCGAAGACCTATCTCTACTCGGGCTTGTTTTTTATCTTGGCATTTGTCGCGGCCATTGTCTTCTCTTCCGACCGCATTTCGCTGGGCATGATTCCGATCTTGAAGACGAATTTGGTGGAGATTGGGATCGCAAAAGAGGAACAGGGTTCGGTTTTAAGAAGAACAGTGAACGACGTTTTATGGCTGCCCCTCGAAATGGGCACGCGGCTATACGATAGTGACACGGTCTTTACTGGATCTAAGGCTAGATTTCTCGCCCATATCAAAGGCGATTTTGAAGTCGAGGTTTCTGAAAATTCGCTGGTTCGCCTCGGCATCATCGACGGGAAACCCCTGATTGATCTTCGCGCCGGAAGCGTTCGGATTGAGGCCAAGGGGCCGAGAAGTGATGTCATCATGCAAAGAGGAATAGAGAAGGCGGACACCAAGGCCGAGTCCTCCGGACAACAGGCAACTGAGCGAATGACTGAATCGCAGGAACTGCCGTCAGATCCCACACCAGGCACAAAGGTTGATGAACCTCCAGCCGCTGAAAGCGAGGTTCAGAGTTCAAAAACCAAGACACAACCTGTAAAACAAAGAGCGAGTAAATTTCCATATCCCGCAAATGCGACGCTCTTACTGTTTAAGAAATCCGGGACGCTGAAGATTCTTGCTGATGATGCTTGCGCCACCCAATGTTCGATCCACCTGGAGGTCGCGGGAGAGACTCAAGACAGGTCGTTTGCAAAAGGCGAGGCTCCGGAGGTCGGTCTCGAATTGAAGCAAGGGTTTTCAGGAAAGGTATTTTGGAGCTATTCGGCCTCAGGTCAGAGTGGGTCCAAGTTCTGGTTTGAAGTTCAGCCATATTCAAACGACGCGGTTTTGCGGGGGCTAAAGGAAAAGCGCCCTGTTGAGATCACGAGTTTTTAAATGTCGAACAGGTCGTTTGGGAGCGGATTGCCCGTCCCGCTCAAGCGCATCAGGTCATTTCACCAGGCCGTAAATTCTGGCCTTTAACTTGCCCTTGGCTTTAAGCGCGCGCTTTTTAACGAGACCAGCTACATCGCGCTCAAGAGTACGCCGTGGTATTTCAGGTAGCCAATTCACCACGTCTTGCATGGAGAATTCGTCCACTTTCCTGGCGTGAGCCAAAATCTTTCTCTGCCGGGCTTCGGGTGTTTTTCCCGCGCTCTCGCGCAGAAGTTTACGCCCCTCTTCGACCACGGCCTCAGCCGACACTGCGAAACATTCGGCCAGAAACTCAAGGATCGGGTGTAATGACCCGAGCGACCGGCTTTGGCGGATGGCTGCGTAATATCGGTCACGGTTTTGCATGATAGCCGTTTCGCTCGGCACGAACCGCGCTATACGCTGCCCGCCCAGCAACAAAAGGAGGTGCTGCATAAGCCTCATCGTGCGGCCATTGCCGTCAGCAAAGGGATGAATGGACACTGCAATAAAGTGGAAAGCGAAAGCTCTTGTGAAGGGGTTTATCCCCTTCGTATCGTCCAGCCAGCGCCAAAGGTCGTTCAATAAATCCCTGAGTTCATGAGGCTGCGGACAATCATCTATTTTTTCGCCGGTGGCGGCGTTGACAATGGACACGGGAATCGTTCGCACACGACCACATTGACGTTCTTCAATAAGCCCTTGGGTTACGAGACGCTGAAGATCGCACATATCCGCCAATCTTATGGGGCGGGAGTCTTCGATCAGCCGCTCTACATAATCGAGCGCCTCGTGATAATTCTGAACCTCTCTGATGTCTTTTTTGGAGCCGGCTACCCTCTTGCCTCGAAGGACGGCTGTCACTTCGTCCTCTCCCAGCGGGTTTCCCTCGATCTGGTTGGAATAGGTTATGGCTCGCACCTTCGCTTTTCGCACGAGCTTTACCTCTTGCGGGGTCCCCAGGTACTCATCTAAAAAAGGCTTGGTCTCGGCAATTCGCATGAGCAAAGTCACCATGGCGTCGGTATTGATAATCTCATGGGGTATTTTCAGGCGACGAAGCGCGGGATATCTGGCGTCCATGGTTCATTATCCGCCATTTATCCGCCAATGGCAAGATGGCGGATGGAATCAAAAATCTTTTTTCCGCCACTTATCCGCCATCCGACACATTGGCGGATAACCTTGAAGCTCAGCCATAATTATTCAAACGACGCAAGATTACGGGGATTAAAGGAAAAGCGCCCTGTTGAGATCACAAGTTTTTAAACTCACGCGTATTTTGGCCCGCGCTATTTTGAGATGGTGGAGACCACTCTCCTAACCAAATCCGTACTTTAGTCGCGTTTAAATGTAGAAGTCCCAAGACGGTGCGCAAGTCTGCTTATGCGACGTCACTGAATTTCCGATAACTTCTGTATGATAAGGATTCGTCTCGCTTTTATTTCATTGTTGTTAGCAGTGCTCACGGGATGTTTAAGCCAGGAAAGCCCCGTGCCGACCGCGTCGTCCGCTCCGAGTACTACGCCGACTCCAACTCCAACTCCAACTCCAACGCCAACCCCTTCACCCGGATTTAACGGGGCCACGAGTGCAACGAACCTTGACGATACGTCCATCCAAATCAATTGGACGCTAGCCACGAATTCGGCGGTGACGAGATATGACATCTATCAGGTTTCAGGCGCGACCCTCACTTATATCAACTCCATGAGTTCTCCTGCGACCTATTATGTCCACACGGGTCTGACAACGGGCCAAGTGTATTCGTATGTCGTCCGGGCGGTCGGCACAGACTTATCGGATTCCAACCTCTCGTCGGTATCTGCCTTTACCTATGCCGGAATCACCAGTGCCACCGTGACATCGTCAACCTCGGTGACGGTAACCTACCCTGCGGCGGCGGCGGCGGGTTCAATTCTGATCTCCTACAAACCGATGAGAGCATCGGCGACAACTTGGTCAACTTTGTCCGTCTCGCGCACCTCGACATCGCAAGCGATTACGGGACTTCATTCAGGCACGAACTATCAGTTCAAAGTCACAGCGATCAATTCAGCGACGACAGATGGCAATACTTTAAGTCAGACTGTGCAGACGACTTCGCTATCAGCGACCGCGTACAGAGGCGTGATGTTGGTGCAAGCCTATGGCGACGCGCCGGGCGCTCCGACCGGAACGCCGCAAACGCGGCAAGTGAAGGTCACGTGGCCCGCGTTCTCTGGGGCGGTTGCAGGCACGCAATACGCGTTGGTCCGAACCGCATCTGGCGGGACTATCGACATGAGTACGACCACGGCTTGTACATCTTCGACGACGGCGAGTTGCTTGGTTTGCTCTCCGACGGGTGCGGGTGCGCAGACATGCACGGATGTGAATGGAACGACGGCCACAGTGGGAGCGGCACCAACGGTATATGATTACGCCGTGACTTTGGCGCCGAGTGGATGGGCGGAAGAGCTGCCGAGCGCAGGCGATTCACAGTATCGAATCAAAGTTGCTATCCCACCGAGCAACATGGTTTTGGTTCACCGTGACAGCGTGAACTATGAGCAGTGCGCGCTCATGAGTAAAACCACCGACCCGCTGAATCACCAGCGCTGCGCCTATACAGGAATCGGCGGGACTCCCTACAACTCCAATCCTGGAAATGGCGCGCTTGGATTGTCCACGAGCTATTTCGATTTTGGTTACAATCTTTTCGCGGACCGTTGGGTGGCGGCTTGCAACTGGACGCCGCAGACCAACGGCGGAATGTGCGGTGCGAGTGCGACCGCCGGGAATTGTTTTGGTACGGGCGCGCCCGCTGGAACCGTTGGCGTGACCGGGAACGTCTATTACCGAACCGACTCCGGAGATTGCTATTACCGCCAATCGGGCGCTTGGGTTCAGGGGAATAGCGGATCGCTCACGACCGCACAGCTTGCGGCCATGTACACGATTGATCCGACGGCAAATGGTGGTTACAAGCCGCCGTTTGTGACGATCAGTCAGACTCAATCCTACGCTGTTTGCCAGTCCCAGGTTGATGGCAACTACGGAGCGAAACGCCTTTTGAGGCAGCGAGAGTACCGCGCACTCGCCGCCTGGCCATCCTTGTCCGGCGAGCCAGGTGCTCTATCTGATACGAATATCTCGACGGTTGAAGCCGGAGGCGGACACACGGTTGCGGGAAGCTACAATTGCAATAGCGACACCCATACCGGCATCAGCACGGTGGCGGTTGCGAACTTCAATACTACGGCTAACCAACTGGCGCGGGATTCATCGGCTGGGCCGGATTCATTCTTGATCGGTCAGCTCGGGACCAGTAACTGCGTCTCGCGTTTCGGGGCTCAGGACGCGGTCGGAAACGTCTGGCAGTGGGTTTCCGATATAATGACTTGTACTGCGGCTTCCCGAACTTGTGTCGGCAATGCGAGCACTCTGGATTTAGGAAATGGATATGCGTCCGGATTTGATATGAACGGTACGAACTTTGATAACACTCTTGGGCCAGGTGGCGCGGGCGCGACCACTGATGGATGGTATCTTGACGCAGGTTCTAACAGCACGGCGTATTTTAATACGACCTTGGGTATTCCTCTTGTGAACAACAATGGTGGGAATGCGCTTACAACCGCAAGCTGGACAGCTAAATTTCATTCTGACTATTTTTATTGGTATCCCGCAAATGGTAACACGCTGCGCGGTCTGTTCGTTGGGGGCGCTTGGAACGACGGCTCGCTCTCGGGCCGTTGGGCGTCGCTCTGGTACTACGCTCCGTCGGGCGCGAACGTCAACATTGGCTTCCGCTGCGCCTTGCCCGCCGAGTAATTCACATGCCAAGGGCGGCGAAACGCCGTTAGGCGTTTTGCGGACCGCCGGCATCCTTCTATCCCCTATTTCCTATCCTCTCTTCTTCTTCCCGCGAAGCGGGATATTTTTTTGGCTTACCGATATCGGCAACGGCATGCCGATATCGGTAAATAATCAGAAGTTGTACGGCACGGTTACGGCAAGTATCGGCAATCACACGTTAAAGAAAAATTAAGTTTTCGGTAGGGTATGTCTTATGGCATATGATCTTCGGCAACAGTGCGGCAAGATGGCCCGCCTGCAACCGATATCGGCATACTGTTGCCGATGAGTATGGAGCAGCAGTGGTGGAATCATGGGTACTCATCAAAGAAGCGGCATCTATCCTGAACAAGCCGGAGCGCACTCTGCGCCTTTACGCCTCTCAGGGGAAAATCAAGACGAAGAAGCAGGGCAAGTATTGGCTGTTTGAAGTCAGCCGATATGCCAAAAATGGCGAAGCGCCCGGTGGGACGTCATCGCCGCCAGCGCAGGCGACAGAACAACCTGCCGCATTGGCGGCTGGAGGGCGTCCTGTCGATGTACAAACGGACGGACCTCAAACTGCTTCGGCGAATTCAGGGCGACGACGTGACCGGAAATATTCAAGACTCGAAGATCTGGGGGTTTACAAGGATCTTTATTGGACACTCTCAACTGCGGTAGGCGGTGGCGCCAATGAAATCAATCAAGGACTGAAACGCGCGGCGGTCAATCTGGCGCAAGGGTTTTACGAGTACGAATACGGGCGAAAAATAGAGAAATTCAAAATCTGCCGCGATTGTTTGGCGGAAACAATCGTCGAAGCATCACTACAAAGCGACCCGGGGGCAAGTGAGATTCGATCCTTCCTTGAATCGAATGTGATGCCTGGATTGAGCGGCTTGATTCGCAAAATTGAGAAAAAGAGAAAATAGTCACTATGACCGAAGGAGAAGGATTTCGCCTGATCTCTCGCTTTGAGCTCTTTGTCGATGAGCTCATGGACCTGACCAAGAAATTTCCCAAGGGGCAGAAGTATTCACTCGGCGCAAAAATCGACGATACGGCACTCTGCCTTTGTCAGCATCTTTACCTCGCCACCTATTGCCGTGAGATCCGCCAGGACACTTTGTATCAACTCCGGGCAAGAATTCATCTGATGGGTTTTTTACTGAGAATGTCTCACAAGCAAAAGCTCATCTCCCACGGTCAATTCAACAAATTGACAAAGGAGCAATCTGAGTTCGCCAAAATGATCAGCTCATGGATCAAGAGGACGAATGCCCAATGCCATACCGAATGTGGCGAGCCGCGAGGGATGAATGCGCGCTAACGATCTTTTCGATTCCATGCTGGACCCTGTTTATTTGGAAGAGTGCTATAAAAGAGCCGCGCGTGGCAAAAGGGACCGAATCGCCGTCGCCCGATTCGCGACGGAGCTGGAATCCAATATCCATGAGATCATCGAATCGCTCGATACCGAAACTTACGATTTCGGTCCTTATCGAAGCTTCTACGTCCTTGAACCAAAACTGCGTTACATCGAATCGGCATGTTTTCCTGATCGAGTCGTACACCATGCGATCTTTGGTCGGCTCGAACCCCTTTTTGATATGGGATTTTATGAACATTCGTATGCGTGCAGAGCCGGACGCGGTTCGCACGCGGCGATGTCGCAACTGAAGACTTGGTTGCGCAATCCAAACCTTAAGTATTACCTCAAATGCGATGTTCGAAAATTCTTCCCGAGCATCGACCGCGAAATTCTTCTTAAAATGCTTCGGCGGCGAATCGAGGACAAAAAGATGATGAGACTTTTGGAAAAGCTCCTGATCAATGCGCCTGGAACGGGCCTTCCCATCGGCAATTTGACTTCTCAGCTTTTCGCCAATGTTTACCTCGGTGGCCTTGACCTGTTCGTTAAAAGGCAATTGTCGGCCCGGTACTACATCCGCTACATGGATGACTTCATCCTTCTGTGCGAAAGCCAGGAGGAAGCCGAGCGCCTGCGCGTGCAGGTGGAGGTCTTTCTTGAGAGAAAGCTGAAGCTTCAATTGAGTCCGCATAAAGTGCGAATAGATCGGGTTAACCGGGGAATTCAATTTGTCGGTTATTCGATTTTTCCGTGGGCCGTCAGGCTTCGCGGAGCGGCCCTGCGGAGAATTCGGAGAAAAGTATTGAAACGCTTCCGAGCTGAAGTCTTCAAGTCGAACGGAGGCAAAGACCCATTTTCGCTTGGACGAGTGAGGAACTCATCCTTCTACGGAGCCTGGTGTTCTTTCCTCGGTCAGAGTCAATTCAGCACCTACGGATTGGATCTTGTTCAACAAATGAGAGGGGATATCTTAAGGGAATGGAAAGAAAATGGGGGTGAGTCTTAAAGGGCTTTAGGGCATGGATGGCCGCGGTCTGATCGTTGGGGGCAATTGGAACAACGGCTCGAACTCGGGCCGTTGGGCGTCAAACTGGAACAACGCTCCGTCGAACGCGAACAACAACATTGGCTTCCGCTGCGCCTTGCCCGCCGAGTAAATTTCGTTATGGTTTTCGAGTTAGAGTGGATTTACGGACCACGATGGTTTCCGTTAGGATCGGCGTGATCATGTCGCGCCAACTGATTTACAGAAGCTTTTTGCTTTATACTGTTAGGGCCGGAGTCTCTTGCGTCCATGGATCGAGAGAGAGTGCCTTAGACTTTTACAAAAAGACGCACCCACCATGTCTGTGCCGTCAAACGGTGCTGACGAACAACTCGAAGTGGGCGCGGGATCGTGGCAGTTGCCATTTTGGGCCACCGCCCGCCCCGCGCCGACGATTTCTTTCTTTAGGGGTTGACCGCGAAAGTCTGATTAACAAGTATTTCACGAATTCGATCTTTAAACTGAATAGATAAAATGGGGATGGGTTTTTATTTGGGCAAGTGCATATGTCGGCGGTCTGTTCGTTGGGGGCGATTGGGCTCACGGGTCATACGCGGGCCGTTGGGTGTCTTACTGGCGCGAAGCTCCGTCGTTCACGTCCACCTCCGTCGGCTTCCGGTGCGCCTTGCCCGCCGAGTAAATTTCCATGTCAGTAGGTGTACGAACCATAAAATGGTCTCGTTGGGATGAGCACGGGTATGCCGTGCCGCAAGGCTTTTGAATTTTTGATTGGTTGAGGACGGAGTCTTTTGCGTCTACGGATCAAGAGAGCGTGCCTCGGACTTTTACAAGAAACTCATTCTCCATGTCAGTGCTGACAATGTGGCGCCGACAGAAGACGTGAAGTGAGTGCGGGATCGTAGTGCTCGATGAGCATTGAACCATTCGCCCCGCGCTCACGATTTTTCTATTTTGGTCGCTGAGGTCATAGCGTCAAGTTGTTCCAGATTGGACATCAATGCCTTCCATGAACTGTCGAACGTGGAGGCGCCTTCTGGTATATCAACACTTCCCCAAGATCGCTGTAAGATTGCAAGATCGAAGGTTGAAGCTGTGGCCTTAAATGAAGACGGGATGGGTGTTTCTCGTCCTTCGAACGTCTTCGTAATGGCGTTGACCAGAATTCCGAGATCGCATCCGGGAAAAATCAACGGCATGTCATAAATATATTTTGCTCGCGAGTTTGCAGAACCCCTTGAAAAGAGAGCTTCCAGTTTTTCAGCAAAAATATACTCCAAAGGGTAAACCGACCAGGACACAGGCTTGCTATCGGCGAGAATCGACCGCATCGCTCGTTTGTCGGGCACTGATTGGATCGCATCTCCAAATCCGATGTCGATGTGTATTCGCGAAAGCTTTTTGATTTTCTCCGGCTCCTTCGGCGGTTCGCCAACCTGAAACGCACAGGTAAATCGGTAGCCTCCATAAGGCCCTTGGTCTTTCAAATCTTCAAATTTGATATCTCCGTACCAAAGACCGTCATAGAGATCGATTTTTAGGGAGTGTTCGACCATACCGACCACGCTCGTCCGGGAAATTCCAATGGCGAGCGCATCGACGTCGCGAGTGAAACGGGTGGAATCAAATGTCTTGAGGAGAACAAATCCACCTTTATAAACGAGATGCCCGGAAAGGCGTGGGTGGCGCTCAAGCCTCGCGATTGCGCGTTCAAGAGCGACGATGAGTCGCAGTTCGTTGAGAGAAGTCTGCGACGCTTTTGAAAGAACTTTCAGCGAGTCCATGATCTTCTCGGCCTGTAATCGTCTGCTCATGAGAGGGCCTCGATATATGGGAGAATACGATGAGAAACGCCTAGATCTTTCGCCATTTGCATGACCTTGCCGAGTGTCGTCTTTTTGGAACTTATCGCTCGTCTTAAAGCCTCGATGCCGACCTGAGTTCCCAAGCGCGTGCGGTGAGTAAGACAATCCACGAGAGTTCGCTCAAGTGTCGTGATCGCATAGCCTTCAAACTTTTCAACCCCTCTATTCCAGTGAGGGGTTCTCGCGCGAAATATCCGCAATGCGCGGTCAGAAGTTCTCTTGCGGCTAGGAACCATGATCCAGGTTTTTTTCGGAATCACATCCGTTAGGTGATAGTGGGCGAGGGCCGAAATCAGGCATATTGCCGACGGCTTACCAACCCGCAAAGTCGCGATTCGAAACTGCTCCTCATCATTGAAGTCATTGCTCGCGCTTCGATAGATTCCTCTGGCGACCTGTTCAATCGCCCCGCTTGCGACGAGTTTTCCAAGTTCATAAAAACTGACGCCGCTCTGAGCGGCTTGTTTGATTGTAAAGGGTCGTCCCTGTAGTCTTAACGGTAGCTCTTTCATTGTTTTAATAAAATGACGCAAATATTTTTTTGAGTCAATTTATTAAATATAAATAACTGTCCGTTTTTATTGGATAAAATCGAGTTATTGATCTTGATCATCGTTCAGGGTCCATTATAGCTCGCTTACCAGTCAATAGTCCGGTGACTTCTGCCGCCAGAAATTTCGTGAACATTTTTTTAATCGGGACATTGGCCTTGGGTCGCGGCGCCTCCACCGCTTTCTGGTTGGAAACGCTTGTCGGCCACGGCGAAGATCCAGCAGCACCTTCTCATTGCCAAAAGAATTTCTGCCAGGACTCAATGAAATCATCTATTTGGCCGATTTCACTGCTGAGGGAATATTATGTGCTGGCGTTTGAACATAGTTTTGACCGCGATTCTTATTGCAGGCTGCTCGTCGAAGCTCATCGTCCGAAGTGACCCTACGGATGCGGAAGTCTTCACTCGAAGTCCTGGAGCGCAGGAAAAAAATCCTATTGGCAAGACGCCACTTGAAATTTCCACCAGCGACCTTGAAAGACAGACGAAAATTTCCTCTTCATCCGGCGACTATTTTGAATTGATCGTCGAGAAGCCCAATTTTCAAACTGATCGCATTCTCGTCCCGGCTTCCCGACTTGGCTCCATGAAGACGGTGATTTCAGCCAAATTAATTCCCGGAGCCAAAGAGGGTTCAATTGCCTCAGCACTCGTTCAAAACCTATTCAATGCGCAGACGTTTTTAAGTCATGGAGAATATGAGCGTGCCCTTATCGAGGTTGATAAGGCCATTGCCCTTGATCCCAACTTCGCCAGGGCCTATTCCATGAAAGGAAGTATCTACTTTCTTCAGCACAACTACGCGGAGAGTTTGACCTGGTACGAAAAGGCCCTGCAAAAGGACCCGCAAATTGAAGACGCGATTAAAATGATCAGCTTCATCAAAAAGAAGAAAAACGGCGATGCCTCCGAGCGCGAGCCGGCCGGAGACGGAAATTGAGCATGTTGCGACGGATCTGCCTTCTCTTCATACTGCTGCTTACGCTCTGGACGCGAGTTTCGCTTGCGCAGTCGTCGCTGGAACAGGTCGAGCTCCAGACTCGCATTGAAGCGCAGATCACCGAAAAACTTCGCTCGGTCATATCGACGACTCTCGAAAAGGGCGCGTTTGATGTATCTGCCAGCGTGAAGATCGCGGAAGTGATCGACAAGCGGGTAACAGAAAAAACTCAAGATGTGAAAAAAGAAGAAAAGTCACCAGTCCCTTCTGACGCCTCTTTGGGACTCGTCAATGCTGAATTGCTTCTGAAAAAATATCAGGATGAAGCGAAAGAAAAGCAATCGCAGCGGCGTGAGACCATTGAGGGAAAAATCGAAAGAAGATACAAAATCACCGCCATCTCGGTTTCCGTCGGGCTCGATGAGTCACTTGCCGAGGACTACCGTTCGCAATTCAAGCAATGGCTCGTTAAAAAAGTGAAAAGCGATTATGGGGCCATCGCGTCCGCCGACGTCACGGTGGTGAAGCAAAAGCCCATTAAGCCCCAAGTTGAAAAACCTAAGAGCCTGTGGGATCGCGTCTCGGAGATTCAGTTCCTTTTGGGATTCCTGATTATGGCGGCGACGCTTATGCTGCTTCTTCTGCTGTCAAAAATGGTGCTGTCTCGCGACGCAGCTGAGAACCGTCGGGTCTCGATGCAGCTTGAACAGATGCGGTCAGCTCAGGCCCCACCCCTGCCGATGCTACCAGAAAAGAAAGAAGTTCTTCCGGCCCTTGAAGACAAGTCGCCGGAAAAGCCGCTTCAGATCAACATGATGACCGAACTGCGGAGCATTCGGGATCTGGTCTCAAAAATTTCGTTGCTTGCGTTTGAAAATCTCGCTTCCACCGAGGAGCTTCTCTTTGCCTGGCTGGACGCGGGCGAGCGAGGGTGCTTAAAGATCGCATTGATGATCGACTCCATTTTGAGCGCGACACAGCAACAGTCCTCGCGAATGGCGCAGCAGCCAAATCCAATTTCCTCCGATGGAAGGCGTTGGACCTTTCAAGTGCCCGCTGAACATCAGGATAAGATGGCGGCTGTGTATAAGAAAATGGCAAGCTTGGCCCCGGACTCCAAACGCAAGCTTCTCGAAGAGGTCTATTGGGATCTGATCGCTCAAAAAACTCTTGGGAGCAAATTCCTCAGTCAACCGTTTGGCTTCCTGTCGGATCTGCCATCTCAGCAGGTCCGAACGGTTTTAATTGATCAGTCTCCTCAAGCGAAATCCATCGCGGTCTTGCACCTTCCCAAGGATCAGCGTGAAAAATTCATTCAGTCGCTGGATGCCAAAGGCAAGGACGATTTGTGTGTGAACGCCCTTTCCATGGATGACGTGCCGAGTACGGATTTTGTA
>SXGT01119710.1_pt1 | contig 14637 bp, 12 predicted proteins | sample 3176221 | NCBI WGS metagenome assembly SXGT01 (sample SAMN11356862, study PRJNA531348) | freshwater metagenome | isolation source: freshwater sample F1-120 | place: China: Fuxian Lake, Yuxi | collected 2017-12-25
GCCGCGGATGCGACGCTGGCGCCGACCGCGCCGGGACGCGTCGAGGCGGCGGCGCGCGGCTTGCGCGTCGGCAGGCGCGCCGCCCTGATGATCGGCGGCGCGTGCCTGTCCGAACGCGGCCTCGCGCTTGCCCACGGCATCGCCGTGGCGACGGGGTGCCGTGTCTTCGCGCCGATGTCCAACACGCGCATCGCGCGCGGCGCCGGTCGCCCGCCGGTGGATCGCGTGCCGTTCGCGGTGGACGATGCGGTCCGCTTCCTCGGCGACCTGGATACCGTGGTGACGGTCGGCGCGAAGCCGCCGGTGGCGTTCTTCGCGTACCCGGACAAGCCGAGCCTGCTCGCCCGGCCCGGCTGCGCCATGGTGCCGCTCGCGGAACCGGAAGAGGACGTGCTCGGCGCGCTGGACAAGCTCGCCGCCGCGCTCGATGCGCGTCCGGCCGCCGTGCCGACGATCGCAATGCCGGCCGCGCCCGATGCGGGCGCGCTCACCGCGCAAGCGCTGGCGGCCATCGTGGCGACGCAGCTTCCCGGGCAAGCGATCGTCATCGACGAATCGCTGTCCCTGGGCTTCACGCTGTATCCCGCGACGGCGGGCGCCGCGCCGCACGACGGGCTGCAGATGGCGGGCGGCGCGACCGGCGAAGGCCTGCCCCTCGCCGTCGGCGCGGCGCTGGCGTGCAAGGATCGCAAGGTGGTCTGCCTGCAGGCCGACGGCAGCGGCCTCTACACCTGCCAGGCGCTGTGGACCATGGCCCGCGAGGACCTAGACGTGACCATCGTGATCCTCAGCAACCGCGCCTACGCGACCTTGTACGGCGAACTCGCCAAGGTCGGCGCGAAGGATCCCGGGCGCGGCGCCCTCGACATGATCCGGCTCGAGCGGCCGTCGATCGGCTGGCCGGACATCGCCCGGGGTTTCGGCGTGCCCGGCGAGCGCGCGGAGGATGCGGCGGGTTTCGTCCGCGCGTTGGCCCGCGCGCTGTCGACACGCGGGCCGAGCCTCGTCGAAGCCGTGCTTACTGGACCTTGATCCCGGCGTCCTTCACGACCTTTGCCCACAGCCGCGTCTCGTCGCGGATCACCTGGGCGAGCTTCTCTGGGGGACTCGCCACGGCAAGGGTGCCGATGCCGGCGAGCCGCTCGATCACGTCGGGCAGCTTCGACACGCGCACGAGTTCGGCATTGAGCACGTCCACCACGGCGCGCGGCGTACCGGCCGGCGCGAGCAGCGCGCGCCAGCCTTCGATGACGATTCCCGGGTAGCCGGCTTCGGTGAACGTCGGTACGTCGGCGAGGAACGGCGTGCGCTTCGGCCCGGTCACCGCGATCGCCTTCAGCCGGCCGCCCTTAATCTGCGACATCACGCCGGGGATCGAGGCGATCGACAGCTGCGTCTCGCCGGCGAGCAGGCTCGCCACCGACGGCGCGTTGCCCTTGTACGGGATGTGCGTCATCTGGATGCCGGCCTCGCGCATCAGCAGAGCCGTCGCGAGGTGCGCCGGCGTGCCGTTGCCGCCGCTGGAGAAATTGAGCGACTGCTTCTTCGCCAGTTCGACGATCTCCCGGACGGTGGCAGCCGGCGTCGCGGCCCCGACCACCAGCACGCTGTCCGAGCTGCTGACCAGCGACACCGGCGCGAAGTCCTTCTGCGGATCGACCTTCATGTCCGGGTACAGCGACGGGTTGACCGTCATCGCGGTGTCGATCACCCACAGCAGCGTGTAGCCGTCCGGCGCGGCGCGCGCGACGAGTTCGCCGCCGATGTTGCCGTTGGCACCGGGCTTGGCCTCGATCACCATCGGCTGGCCGAGGCCCTGCGACATCTTGTCGACGAAGATCCGCGCCAGCGTGTCCAGCGGGCCGCCGGCGGCATAGGGCACGATCATCCGCACGGGGCGGTTCGGGTAGCCCTGCGCGAGTGCGTTGCCCGCGGCGACGCCCGCCAGCAGTGCGGCGAGCAGCAGGGACTTCAGGGTGTGTTTCGGCATGTCGTCGTTCTCCGGTGCGTTGGATCCATCATTCGGCGTCGTCCCGCCCGCACGAGGGGCAGAACGACCAGGGACTCATGGTTTGCGCATCGCGCCCCAGAGGGTCGGAGCCTTGCCAGCCCGCCCAGAGCCGCTCGGCGGCGGCCTGCGCGCGCTCCCGCAGCGATGCAAAATCGATGCCAGCGATGCGTCCGTTCCGCATGCGGACCTCCCCGGCGACGATCGCGGTATCCACGTCGTCGCCGACGCCGCATTCGACCAGCGTCTTCACGGGATCGCGCACCGGGCCCATGCGCAGCGTATCGCGGCCCGAAAGGTCGATGACGAGGATGTCCGCCCGCGCGCCTGGCGCGAGGCGCCCGAGGTCGTCGCGCCCGAGCGAACGCGCGCCGCCAAGCGTGGCGGCGGAGAACACCTCGGCGGCCGACGCCGCGAGGTAGTCGTGGCTCATCACCTTGCCGTGGTAGGACGCGGTGCGCATGTTGAGGATCATGTCGCGCGGATAGGTGTCGGTGCCGAGGGCCAGGTTCACCCCCGCCTCGCGGTAGGCCTTCCAGGAATCGAGCGCGCGGGCGCGCCGCACCAGGTTCACCGGGCAGTGCGACACCGTGACGCCGGCCGCGCCCATCAGCTTCAGGTCGCGTGCGCCGGGGTAGTTGAGCCGCGGGTTGTCGGCGATGAAGTTGCCGTGGCCGATGTTCAGCGTCGGTCGCAGCAACCCGACGCTGTCGAGCAGCTCGATCGGCGTCTTGCGGTGCTCGCGCACCACGTGGTGGAACTCGAGCACGTTGTAGGCCGCGTGCGTCGCCACCGGCAGGCCGAGCGCGTCCGCCGCTTCGCGGGTGCGATGCAGGAGCGCGACGCTCATCGCCTCGAGCTCCCGCGCGACGAGGATGCCGCGCACGAGTCCATCGCCCGCGCCCGACAGTTGCTCGATGCTGGCGAGGGCTGCCTCGAACCCGCGCTCGCCGGCCGCTTCGTCCATGTGCAGTTCCAGGCGCCCGCGCTCGTCGCCGACCCAGTGGCCGCTGCAGTAGCCGGGGCCGAGGTAGCCGCGCAGGCCGAGCGCCCGGCACTGCCGTGCCAGCGCCGCCTGGATGCGCGGCTGGCTGCCGAACTCGACGAAGGTGGTGATGCCGTTGCGCAGCAGCTCGGCCGCGGTGAGCACGGCATGCAGCTCGAGCTGCTCCTCGAGCCCGGGATCGCCGTCCTTCAGGTAGCGCACGTCGCCCTCGATGCGCGTGCCCTGCCGCGGCACGCTGACCTCGAAGAACGGCTGGCCGAAGAACTCCGGGCGTCCGGCGTCCGCGATCAGGCGGTGCCCGGCGCGCAGGCCGGAATGCACGTGCGCGTCGACGAACCCCGGGCAGACCAGCTTGCCCGTCGCGTCGATGGTGGCGTCGACCGTGCCGGGGAACGCCGGGCCGACGTGGAGGATGGTGTCGCCCTCGAACACCACCTCGTGGTCCCGGTCCAGGCAATGGGCGCCGTCGCGGTAGCCGACCACCCAGCCGCCCCGGACGCGGGTGCGCATCGCGCTCAGGCGAAGATCTCGCCCAGCGTGGTGATGGTGCGCAGCACGTTGGCGTGCGGCAGGCTCGGCCACTGCACGCGCATGATGAAGTGGTTCACGCCGAGCAGACCGTTGTAGCGCTGGATCTCGTCCTTGACGAAGGCCTTGTCGCCGATGATGAAGCGGTCGCGGACGAAGTCCTCGAAGGGCTGCTGGAACGACTCCGATCCCTTCGATTGCGCATCCAGCCCCCAGGATGAGTACGCCGCGTACTTGTACTGCAGCGCGGCCTTGCACTCCTCCAGCGCCTTCGCGTTGCTCGGGCCGATGTAGCACTCGCGCGTGATCGGGGCGTCGTCCGGGAACGGCTTGCCCACCGCCGCCAGCGTGTCGCGGTAGAGCTTCATCTGCGGCACGAGGTCCTTCAGGTGCGCGAAATTGGTGATCAGCCACGCGTCGCCGATCTCGGCCGCGCGCTTGATCGCCGGGTCGACCACCGCGGCGAGCCAGATCGGCACCCCGCCCTTGCGCAGCGGCTTCAGGCCGACGCCCATGTCGTCGATGGAGAAGAACTTGCCCTTGTAGGACACGCGGTCCTGCGTCCAGAGCTTGCGCATGATCTCGACGCTCTCGGTGATGCGCGCGACGCGCTCCTTCAGCGGCACGTTGAAGGCGACGAACTCCGCCTCGCGGTAGCCGATGCCGATGCCGAGGCAGTAGTTGCCCCCGGACAGCAGGTCCAGCGTGACCGCGTCCTCGGCGACGTGGATCGGGTTGAGCAGCGGCATGATGAGGATGTTCGGGCCGATCATCATCCCCTCGGCCTCGCGCAGCAGGTACGCGAGCATCGGCACCGGCGCCAGCATCTGCATCGGCTGCGTGGCGTAGTGGTGCGGCACCCACAGCGAGCGGAACCCGCTCTGCCGGGCGACGCGCACCTGCTCCAGCATCTCGACGCGCGAGGCGGCGACGTCCTGGTCCTTGGTGAACTGCGTGGTGATGTAGAGGCCGACCTTCATGACGGGGTTCTCCTGCCTGCGGGTTGCGTTGCGGTCGCGGGCGCGCCGAGGATCGCGGCAAGCCCGTGCACGTCGGGTGCGTCGGCGAGGCCGGCGACGCAGCTGCTCAGCGCCCCGGCGCGCTCGCCGAAGCCGCACTCGGCCAGCAGCGAGGCCGCCTTGCGCTCTGCTTCCGCGTGCAGCTTCGCCGGGTCGCCGCGGTACTGCGGCGCCTCGGGGTCGCCGCTGGGGCATTCGCTGAAGAAGCGCCGCTCGGCGCCGCCGCGCAGCCGCAGCTTCAGCTCGACCCAGTAGTCGACCGGGTACTTCGCGGTGTAGCCGTCGTCCTCGACGACCTTGACGCGCCGCGACACCGCCAGCACGGCCTCGTCGCGGATCGCTGCATCGGTGAAGTCCGACAGGCTCACCTTGCCGCGCACCAGCGCCACCGCGACGCCGTACGGGACGTTGAACTGCGCATCGACCGGATTCCTCGGCTCGTGGTGGTAGGACAGCACGTCGGTGCGGTAGATGCGCACCGCGGCTTCCTCGATGTCGGCCGCGGCGATGCCGCTTTCCCTGGCCGCGATGGCGATGTCGATCGCGCCGTGCTCGAAGCGGCAGCAGGGATAGGGCTTGAGCGCCGTGCCGAGCGCGCGCCAGTCGCTGCCGAGGTCGCGCGTCATGGCGAGGGGATCGATCTTCTCGCCGTACGAGAAGGCGTTGAAGAAGCCGTTGTCGCCCTCGAAGATCGTCGCCGGGCCCGTGAAGCCCTCGCGCGCGAGCCGCGCGGCGAGCACGCCGCTGTGCGCCGCCTTGCCCGGATGCAGGCGCTTGATCCACGAGCCGTCGGCGCGCCACTCCGTGAGGCCCGAGGCCTGCGTGCCGGCGACGCCGAACGCGCGCACCATGGCGTCGCGGTCGAGGCCGATCGCCACGCCCGCGGCGGCAGCCGCGCCGAACACACCGCACAGCGCCGTCGGATGCACGCCATGGTAGAACTGGCTGCCGCGGAACACCTCGCCCAGCCGGCACGCGACTTCGTAGCCCATCAGCAGCGCACGCAGGAACGTCAGCCCCGTGGCGTTCGCCGCCTCCGCCGCCGCGAGCGCCGCCGGCACCACGACCGCGCCGGGATGCAACACCGCGATGCGGTGGTCGTCGTCGAGTTCCAGCGCATGAGCGAACGCGCCGTTGGCGAGCGCCGCGTCCCAGGCCGAGGTGACGCGTCCCGCTCCCATCACCGTCGCCTCGGCCTTGCCGCAGGCGGACAGGATGGTGCGTGCCACCGCGGCGCTCGACGGCGACACCGTGCCGCCTAGGGTCACCGCGAGCGTGTCGAGCGCATAGGTCTGCATGCGCTTTGCGCGCGCCACGTCCCCGGGCCCCACGGGCCGGGCGGCGAGATCCGCGAGCGCTTCCGCGATGGTCGCCATCTCAGCGCCGCTTCTGCGCGATGAGTTCGGCACGACCCGGCTTGCCGGTGACGACGCCATCCGCGAACACCACTTCGCCGCGGCAGATCGTCAACTGCGGCCAGCCGGCGAGCGGCCCGGCGGCCTGCGGATTCGGGCACGCGGCAGGCGACAGCGCCTTCATGTCCACCGCCTTGCGCTCCGCGGGGTCGACGACGATGAGGTCCGCATCCGCGCCCGGCGCCAGCGTGCCCTTGCGGTGCGAGAGGCCGAACAGCCGCGCCGGCGCTTCGGTCATCGCGCGCACCAGCACCGGCAGAGGGAAACCCGTGTCGAGCGCCCATGTGAACATCGACGGCCATAGCGTGGGCGCACCCGACATGCCGAACGGCGCGGCGAAGATGTTGCCGCCCCCGCCAGCCTTGGCCTCCGCGCTGAAGCTCGCATGGTCGCTGCCCACCGTGTTCACGGCGCCGGTCATCAGCGCCGTGCCGAGCGAGCGGCAATCCGCGGGGGTGCGCAGCGGCGGCGCGACCTTGGCCGCCGCACCGAGCCGGCGCAGCGTGCCGTCGTCCATCAACAGGTACTGCGGGCAGGTCTCGGCCCAGATCGGCACGCCGCGGCGCCGCGCGCGCTCGATTGCGGCGAGGCCCTGGTTCGACGAAAGGTGCACGACGTAAGCCGGGCAACCGGTGGCCTGCGCGGCCAGCGCGACGACCTCGATCGCCGCGGCTTCGGCTTCCGCTGGGCGCGTCGGCTCGTAGCATTCGACGGCGACCTGCCCTGCGGCGACGGCGGCCTGCTCGAGGTAGTCGACAAGCTCGCCATGCTCGGCGTGGACCAGCGCGATGCCGCCGACGCGGGCGATCTCGTGCATGGCGGCGAACAGGAACTCGTCGCGCACCATCATGCCGCGGCGCTTGTACGCCATGAACATCTTGTACGACAGGTGCCCCTTCGCGGCGAGCGCGGCGATCTGCGCCACGCTGTCCTCGCGGTCGTAGAGCACGACATGGAACGAGAAGTCCGCGACCGCCTGCGCGAGGCCGGCCTGGCGATGCTCCTCGACCACCGTCGCCAGCGGGATCTCCGGCGCGCCGCGGATCATGCCCATGAAGGTGGTGACGCCGCCGCGCACGGCGAGGCGCGAGTACTCGCCGATGCCCTCGCCGTAGAAGTGCACGTGCGGATCGACGATGCCGGGGAGCACCAGGCGGCCGCCCGCGTCGATGGTCCGGCGCGCGGCGGGCAGCGTTTCACCCTGCGCATAGCGCGCCGCGATCCGCCCGCCGGAGATGCCGACGCTGCCGGGCATCGCGCCCTGCCCGTCGACGATGCTGCCGTTGGCGATCAGCAGGTCAAGCATTCAGGCCTCGTCGGCCAGCTCGAACAGCACGTCCGCGAGCACGCGGGCGCCGGCTTCGGCGTCCGCGGGCGTGATGTTCTCCGCCTCGTTGTGGCTGATGCCTTCCTTGCACGGAATGAACACCATGCCGGTCGGGCAGTGGTAGTGCAGGTATCGCGAATCGTGGCCCGCGGGGGACGGCAGGTCCATCGCCGGATAGCCGAGCGCCGAGGCGGCGGCCGCCACGCGCGCCCGCATCGCCGCCGGGAACTCCAGCGGCGGATCGTAGAGCAACGGCACCACCGTGACGTCGCAATTGCCTTTCGCCTGCTCGCAGACCACCGGAACCAGGTCGCCGAGGCGGCGCACGGTCGCGTCGTCGTCGTGGCGAAGGTCCACGGCGAACACCACGCGCGCGGGCACCACCGACGGCGCGTTCGGCGTCACCGTGAACATGCCGATGGTGAAGCGCACCGTGTCTGCGTCGTCCCATATCGCCTTCTGCAGCGCGTCGACGATGGCCACCGCGCTGACCAGCGCGTCGCGGCGCTCGCGCCGCCTCGACGTCCCGGCGTGCGCCGGCTCGCCCTGCACCTCGACGCGGAAAGTGCGCTTGCCACCGATGCCGGTGACCACGCCGATGGTCTTCTTCTGCGCCTCGAGCGCCGGGCCCTGCTCGATGTGCGCCTCGACGTAGCCCGCGACCGGATACCCGGTGGGACGCCTCTTCAGGTGCTTCTCGCCCTCCAGCACGGGCGCGATCGCGTCGCGCACGCTGACGCCGGACCGGTCGCGCACCGCGAGGATCTCGTCCATGCTGCGCTTGCCGGTGAACACGGCCGAACCCATCATGCCAGGCGCGAAGCGCGAGCCTTCCTCGGTCATCCAGGCCACCACCTCCACCGAGCGCTTCGGACGCCGGCCGGACGCCGCGATGGCGCGCAGCGCCGCCACGCCCGCGACGACGCCATAGGCACCGTCGAACTTCCCGCCCGTCGGCTGCGTATCGATGTGGGAGCCGGTGAGCAGCGGCGGCAGCGCGGCAGCGCGCCCCTCGAGCCGGAGATAGAGGTTGGCCGCGTCGTCGACCCCGGCTTCAGCGCCGAACTCCCGTGCCCACGCCACCAGCGTGCGCCGCGCCTCGATCTCCTCGGTGGAGAGCGCCAGCCGGTTGACGCCGCCGAGCGGGATCGCGCCGTGGCGCGCGAGGTCCATGAGGTCGCGCCACAGGCGCTGGCCGTCGACATGGTCCGAGATGCGTGCGCTCATGCTTGGTCTCCGCGTGTGGCCCGCCGCCGGGCAGCCTACGCCCCGGGGCGGATCTCGGCCAGCGCCCGCAGCAGGCGGTCCATGTGCTTCTTCAGGCTGACGTCGATGCGCATGTAGCGCTTGCCCAGGCCGATGAAGCTGACCGAGCCGTCCTTGACGATCACGCCGCGCTTCAGCAGCTCGTTGAAGAGCGTGGTCGAATCCAGCGTCGGGTCGTCGATCCTGAGCAGGAAGAAGTTCGAGCACGGTTCGCCGACCACCGAGTAGCGGCCCTTCATCTTCGCCAGCGCCGCCACCACGTAGGCGCGCATCTCGGCGATGGTGGCGATGGTCTTCTTCACGTAGTCGTCGTCGTCGAGCGCGGCGATGCCGCCCGCGGTCTGCAGCGCGCCCATGTTCCAGGTCGGCTTCAGGTGCATCAGCGGCGCGATGACCTCCGGCGTCGAGATGCCGAAGCCGATGCGCAGGCCGGCGAGGCCGTAGACCTTGGAGAAGGTCCGCATCACGATCAGGTTGCCGAACTCCTTCAGCAGGTCCATGCCGCCGTTGGTGTTGGAGAAATGGATGTAGGCCTCGTCGAGCACCACCAGCTGGTCCTGCGCCGCGCGGCACACCTCGCGGATGCGGTCGTTGGGGATGAGCCGGCCGGTGGGGCTGTGCGGATTGGTGAGGAAGACGATGCGCACGTCGGGCTTGATCGCGGCCAGGTAGTCGTCCCACTTGAAGTCGAGGTCCTCGCCCATGCCGATGAACACCGGCACGCGGCCCTCGTTCTCCGCCACCATGTGGTAGATCGGGAACGCGGGCACGAACATCAGCACCTTGTCGCCCTTGCTGGAGAAGGCTCGCATGATCCACGGGATGATCTCGGTCTCGCCGGCGCCGCAGATCACCTGCTCCGGCTTGTAGCCGTACTTCGAGGCGATCTTTTCGCGCAGCGCACCGGCGGTCCAGTCCGGGTAGTTGTCGATCTTGCGCGCCGACATGACCACTTCCTGCGCCTTCGGCGACGGGCCGAACGGGTTCTCGGCGGAGCCGAGCTTGGCCACCTCGTCCACCGGGATGCCGTAGGTCTTCGATACGTAGTCCGGCGTGAGGCCGGGAACGTAGGCTTCCTTGGTGCCGAGCGCGGGGTTGTCCTTGTACACGGAACTCTCCTTGTCTTTGCGTTGCCCGGCATGGACCAGACAGTTATTAAATTGTATTAATACAAATGAATAATCATACTAACACACATGGGCCGGCCGCTCTGGTTCGCATCAGACGATCGATCCGAGACCCGCGGACTGCGTCTCCAGGACGCCGGCGATGGTGCGCAACGCACGCTCGAGGACACCGATGTCGGTCACGCCGCCGAGGCTGAGGCGCACGGCCGACGGCGCCTCGCGCTCGCCGACCACGAAGTGCTGCGCCGGCGACACGAGGATGCCGTGGCGCTGGAACGCGGCGGCGGCATCGCGCTGCTGCCAGCTGGCCGGCAGGCGGAGCCAGCCGTGGTACGTCGCCGCCGGTCCCGCGACGAAGTCCTTGCCGAGGATGCCGTGGGCGAGCGCCATGCGCATCAGTGCCTGGCGCCGGTGCGCGCCCGCACAGGACTCGGCCATGCCGCTCTCAATCATCTCGGTGGCGATCGCAGCTTGCAGCGAAGGCGCCGTCCACGTCAGCAGCACCAGCGCGTCACGCAGCCGCCCGACGAAGCGCTCCGGCGCCGACAGGTAGCCGAGCCGCAGCCCGGGCGCGACGCACTTCGACAGTCCGCAGACGTAGATCACGCCCTCGGGCCACAGCGCGGCGAGAGGCGGCGTGGCGTCGCCCGCGAGGTGGCCGTAGATGTCGTCCTCGACGACCGTCACCGACTGCCTGCGGGCGATGGCGAGGATCGCGCGCCGGCGCTCGAGGTCCTGCGTCGCGGTGGTCGGGTTCAGCGTCACCGGAGTGCAGACGATCGCCTTCGGCGAATGGGTCGAGCAAGCCTCGGCGAGCGCATCCGGCCGCAGGCCGGCGTGGTCCGTCGCCACGCCCACCAGGCGCACGCGGCACATGTCGCCGAGGCGCTTGATGCCGGTGTAGTTCAGGTTCTCGCAGAGCACCGTGTCGCCAGGCTGCGTCGCTGCGGTCAGCGCCGCGAACAACCCTTCATGCGCTCCCTGCGTCACCAGCAGCCGGTCGCTCGAAGGCTTGAGCCCGCGGGTGGCGATCCAGCTGCAGCCTGCCGAGCGGTCCCATGGGTTGCCACCGAGCGGCGAGTAGTCGAACAGTTCCTCGCCGCGCCGGCGCCGCGCCAGCGCCGCGATGACGTCGTCGAGGATCGGCTTCACCAGCACCACCGGCGGGATGTTGATCGACAGGTCGACGACGCCGCCGTTCTCGTCCGGCGACGCGGACGCCCCGCCCCGCCGGCCGACGACGTGGGTGCCGCCGCCGCGGCGCGTGACCACCAGCCCGAGCCGCCCGGCCTCGGCGATCGCCTTGGTCACGGTCGCGATGTTCACACCCAGCCGCTTGGCGAGCGCGCGCTGCGTCGGCAGCCGCTCCTCGTCGGCGAGCTCACCGCTGGCGATGGCCTCGCGGATCGAGTCGACCAGCGACAGGTACTTGGTGCGTCCGGCGCCGCTAAGGTCGGGCGTCCAGCGCGACGCGCCGGGGTCGTCCGCCTCCGCGTCGGATGCATGCGCCAGTTCCGGCGCGTCGGCGCCTCGTTTGCCCGGTTTCATCTGCGTAGCGGACCTCTAGGCAGCCGCCGCGGCGAGCGCTGCGCGCACGCGATCGGCGCCGCCGCCGTCGAGACGCACGCGCGCCACCGGCGGCATCGGCGCGCCGAGTTCGCGGAACGCCGCCTCGAAGAGGTCGAGCCACACGCCGCCCTGCGGCAGGCCGTCGGCGGCGAGGATCACCACGGAGTACTTGTGGCGCAGGTAGTCCACCGCGTCCCCCGCCATGGTGGCGACCGCGGGCCGGCCCACCGACTCGCCGAGGATGTGCGGCGGCGGCTTCATCATGCCCCAGCCGTCGTCGACAAGGACGTCGAGCACCGGGCCGGGTTCGCCGGCCACGCCCGCATAGAACGCGGAGCCCGGATTGACGAGGTAGTCCGCGACGATCACGGCGCGGCGGCTGCGCGCGTCCTCGCGGATCATGCGGACTCCCTGCGCACGGCGAGGAACCCGTCCATCTCGGCCATCGACGCCGCCATGTCGAAGTCCTGCGCGTCCATGGCGATGCCGGTGGCGCGCGGAAACGCGAGCCCGCGCGACTCGAACTCGTTCTTCAGCTCGGTCATCCAGACGCCCATGCCGGGCCTGCGGTCGCTGCCACCGGAGACCGCGCCCTCGGGCCTGCCGCCCCAGGAGGCCTTGGTGCTGGTGAGGCGCACGCCGCTGGAGGGGCTGCCGTCCAGGCCGATGATGACGACGTCGTAGTCGTGCTGCAGGTGGACCGCGACCGTGTCGACGACGGTGCGCGCGAGCGCGCGGCAGTGGCGCTTGTAGCCCGGCGTGTCGTACTGCTCGCGCGACTGCCACCAGCGCACCACGCCGAGGTAGCTCATCTCCGGGCACGGCAGCTGCTGGAGCTCGTAGCCGTTGGCCTTCAGCCGTTCGACCAGCGGGGCCACCACGCCGGCGCACTTGGCGAACTCGCTCACCTTCGCGTTCTGGTTGACGAGGCAGTGCGCGACGTAGGCGACGCGGCGTTCCGGCATGGCGGTTCTCCCTGAGGCTGGATTCAGGGTAGTGAGCAGCCGCGCCGATGGCAAGTGCAGAGTACATAGTTGAAACGCGGCGCACCGCCGGCGGGGAATCGATCAGAATCGCCCCATGCTGATCGCCAACGCACGCATGTACACGTCCGCCGGGCCCGCCGCGAAGGCCGCCTGGCGGGAGGTCCTCGCCTGGGTGACGGCGCGCGCCGCGTTCCCGATGCGCATCATCGACCACGATCCGCCCGAGCTGCTGTCGGACCTGTGGGCGCGCGACGACCTCGGCGCGACCATCATGTGCGGGCTGCCGCACGCCCTGCGCAAGCCGGTGGCCACAGTCCTCGCCGCGCCGGTGCCCTCTCCCGCGGCCTACGGCGGCAGGCCGGTCTACTTCAGCTACCTGCTCGTGCCCGCCGCGTCGACCGCCCGGCGCGTCGAGGACACCTTCGGCGGCACGGTCGGCTATACGCTGCATGACTCCATGTCCGGCTGCGTCGCGCTGCGCTGCCTGCTCGAGCGCCATCGCACGCCGGAGCGCCCCGTGCTGTTCTCGAAGGTGGCCGGCAACCTCGTCCACGTGCGCGGCATGATCGAGGCCGTGGGCGCCGGCCGCGTCGACCTCGGCTCGTGCGACAGCTACGTCTTCGACCTGATGCGCAGGCACGACCCGGCGTTCACCTCGCAAGTGAAGGCCATCGGCACCACCGATCCCGTGCCGATGCCGCCATTTGTCGCCACGGCGACAATCGAAGCCGGCGCCCTCGAACGCTTGCGCGCCGCGTTCCGGGCCGCGGGCGGCGCGACGGAACTCGCGGGCGCCCGGGACACGCTGCTGCTCTCGGGATTCGCAACGCCGGATCCGGCGGACTACGACGTCTTCCACCGCATCCACGCGTTGTCGGAGCAGCACGCGGGCATCTGGTAACCGGCCGGTTACAACGATGTTTGCGCCTGTGTGACAGCCGGTTTCACATTTCCTCAACCACGGTGCACCCGACTTGCGGCATCATGCGCGCCTGATTTTGAGCATGGTTGGGCAGGGATGTCTCCGGAAACGATCGCGCGCCTCGCAGTGGGCCTCAGCTGCGGCGCGTTCCTTGGCAGTGTGGCGCTGTTGACCCGGGACCCTTACCTGCTCGCGATCGCCATCGGTCCGATGGTGGTGATGGAGATCGCGATCCACCGGTCACACTAGCGGCGCCGGCGATTCAGGCCGCGCCCTCGCCGGCGATGTACTCGTCGTAGCTGCCGCGGTAGTCCACCAGCATCGCCGGCGCGCCCCCGGCCCCGGGCTTGAGTTCGATGATGCGCGTCGCCAGCGACGACACGAACTCCCGGTCGTGCGAAACGAAGAGCAGCGTCCCCGGGTACTTCTCCAGCGCGCCGTTGAGCGACTCGATCGACTCCATGTCGAGGTGGTTGGTGGGCTCGGCCAGCAGCATCACGTTCGGCATGGCGAGGACCAGCTTGCCGATCACCATGCGCTGCTGCTCGCCGCCGGAGAGCACCTTGACGGACTTCTTCATCTCGTCGCCCGTGAACAGCAGCTGGCCGAGCGTGGCGCGGACGATGAGGTCGTCGTCGCCGCGGTCCTTGCGCCGCCAGCGCCCCATCCACTCGGGCAGCGGTTCGTCGACCGCGAAGTCGCCGGCGTGCTCCTGCGCCCAGTAGCCCACGCGCGCCTTGTCGGTCCAGCGCACCGCGCCCGCGTCGGGCGAGAGCGCGCCCGGCTCGGCGCCGGTCGGCAGGTTGTTCAGCAGGCACCGCAGCAGCGTGCTCTTGCCGACGCCGTTGGGGCCGATGATGGCGACCTTCTCTCCCGCCTCCACCATCAGGTCGACGCCGCGGAACAGCGGCCGGCCCGCCTCGTACCCCTTGGCGAGTTCCTTCGCCTCGAGCGCGATGCGGTGCAGCTTCTCCTTGTCGTCGACGAGGAAGCGGATGAACGGGTACTGCCGGCTCGAGGGCTTCACGTCCTCGACCTTGAGCTTGTCGATCTGCTTCATGCGCGAGGTGGCCTGGCGGGCCTTGGCCTTGTGCGCGCGGAAGCGGCGCACGAAGTCCTCGAGGTCGGCGATGCGGTCCTTGGCGCGCGCGTTGGCGTTCATCTGCTGCTGGCGCGCGAGCGTGGAGGCCTCCATGTAGTCGTCGTAGCTGCCCGGGTAGACGCGGATGCCGCCGTAGTCGACGTCGGCCATGTGCGTGCAGACGCTGGAGAGGAAGTGCCTGTCGTGCGAGATGATCACCATCGTGCTCTGGCGGGCGTTGAGGATGTCCTCCAGCCAGCGGATGCTGTTGATGTCGAGGTTGTCGTCGGGGCGAGACGAGTGCCTTCCGAGGCCATGATGGCGGCGGCCGTGGCGAAATAGAGGCCCGTCGCCGCCTGGCGCGCATGTGCGTCGTCCTTCGC
>SXGT01428663.1_pt1 | contig 14637 bp, 13 predicted proteins | sample 3176221 | NCBI WGS metagenome assembly SXGT01 (sample SAMN11356862, study PRJNA531348) | freshwater metagenome | isolation source: freshwater sample F1-120 | place: China: Fuxian Lake, Yuxi | collected 2017-12-25
GCAGGCGGTGATGAGCGGCTCGTGCGATCTGGTGATCGCCGGCGGCGTCCAGAACCTGAGCATGATCCCCATAGGCGCGGCGATGATCGTCGCCCAGCAGTTCGGCTTCGATCATCCCTGGGCGGGCTGCAAGGGGTGGGCGGAGCGCTACGGCGACGAGATCGTCTCCCAGTTTCGCTCCGCCGAGAGGATCGCGGCCAGGTGGGAGCTCGAGAGGGAGGCGATGGAGGTCTTTGCCCTCTCCAGCCACACCCGAGCCCTGAGGGCGATCGACGAGGGGCGCTTCACGAGGGAGATCGTCCCCTTCGGCGATCTGGTGAACGACGAGGGGCCCAGGCGCGACACCTCGCTCCAGAAGCTGGCCGGTCTGAAGCTCCTCGCCGAGGGCGGCCGCATCACCGCCGGGACCTCGAGCCAGATCTCCGACGGCGCCTCGGCCATGCTGATCGCCAGCGAGCAGGCCGTGAAGGCCCACGGGCTCAGGCCCCGAGCCCGTATCCATCATATGAGCGTCCGCGGCGACGATCCCATATGGATGTTGACGGCGCCCATCCCGGCCACCCGGCGCGCCCTGGAGAAGACGGGAATGAAGATCGACGATATCGACCTTATCGAGATCAACGAGGCCTTCGCGTCGGTCGTCATGGCCTGGCAAAAGGAGACGGGCGCCGATCCTGACAAGGTGAACGTCAACGGAGGGGCGATAGCGCTGGGCCACCCGCTGGGGGCCACGGGCACCCGCCTCATGTCCACCCTGCTCTGCGAGCTGGAGCGGACAGGCAAGCGCTGGGGCCTCCAGACCATGTGCGAGGGGGGCGGGCAGGCCAACGTGACGATCCTGGAGCGGCTGTCTTGACGGGGGCGGGCGAGAGGAAGCTCTGCGAGGGGCGGGTGGTGATCGTCACCGGGGCCGGTCGAGGCATCGGCCGAGCTCACGCGCTCGAGCTGGGGCGCCAGGGCGCCAGGGTCGTGGTCAACGATCTGGGCACGGAGGGCGACGGGAGAGGCAAGTCCTCCGGCCCTGCGCTCGAGGTCGTGGAGGAGATAAGGGCCGCCGGAGGCCAGGCGCTCGCCAACGGCGACGACGTGGCCGACTGGGCACAGGCCGAGCGCCTGGTCCGCTCCTCGATCGAGGAGTATGGTCGGCTGGACGTGGTCGTCAACAACGCGGGGTTCTTGCGGGATCGAATGTTCGTGAGCACCTCCGAAGAGGAGTGGGACTCGGTGATCCGGGTGCACCTCAAGGGGCATTTCTGCGTGGCTCGCCACGCTGCGGCCCACTGGCGAGAGCGGGCGAAATCCGGAGAGAAGCTCGAGGCCCGTATCATCAACACCAGCTCGGGGGCGGGCCTCCTCGGGAGCGTGGGTCAGGCGACCTACTCGGCCGCCAAGGCAGGTATCGCGGCGCTCACCCTGGTCCAGGCCGCGGAGCTGGCTCGCTACGGGGTCACCGCCAACGCCATCGCCCCGGCCGCTCGGACACGGATGACCGAGGGCCCGTTCGCGGAGATGATGGCCAAGCCAGAGTCCGGCTTTGACAGGATGGCCGCGGAGAACATCGCGCCCCTGGTCGCCTGGCTGGCCAGCGTCGATTCGCGGGGGGTGACCGGCCGCGTGTTCGAGATCGCCGGCGGCGCCCTCAGCGTCGCCGAAGGCTGGCGCGAGGGACCGAAGAGAGACAAGGGCGCTCGCTGGGAGGCGGGAGAGCTGGGCGAGTGTGTGCGAGATCTATTGTCCAGAGCGACTGTCCCCTCCAAGGTCTATGGGAGCTGAACATCGTGCCTGAAACCTGGTCTGAAACAGGGCCTGAAACCTGGATTGTCGCTGCCACGAGGAGCCCGATCGGGCGGGCCAACAAGGGCTCGCTGGTGGATCTTCGGCCCGACGATCTGGCCGCCGCCGTCGTCCGGGCGGCCCTGGCCGGCCTGCCTTCGCTCGATCCCGACGAGGTCGAGGACGTGATCGTGGGCTGCGCTCAGCCTGCGGGCGAGGCGGGCTACAACATCGCTCGCGCGGTGAGCCTGCTCTCGGGGCTACGCGACGTCCCGGGCACCACGGTCAACCGGTACTGCGCGTCGTCGCTCCAGGCGATAAGGATCGCCCATCATGCGATCCTGGCCGGCGAGGGGGACCTGTTCGTCGCGGCGGGCGTCGAGACCGTGAGCCGCTTCTCGAGGGGGAAGTCCGACGGAATGCCGGACACCAAGAATCCTCTCTTCGGCGCGGGCGAGCTCCCCAACCTCTATGTCGCGATGGGCGAGACCGCCGAGAACGTCGCCGAGCGCGAGGGGATCACCCGGGCTGCCATGGACGAGTTCTCCGCCATGTCCCAGGAGCGCGCCGTGGCCGCCCGTCGCGACGGGCTCTTTGCCCGCGAGATCACGCCGATCACCACGCCTGGCGGCCAGCGGGTCCTCCACGACGACGGGCCTCGCCCAGGGACCACGGTCGAGAAGCTGGCCTCGCTCGCCCCGGCCTTCCGGCCTGACGGGCGGGTGACCGCGGGCAACGCCTGCCCCCTCAACGACGGCGCCGCCGCGGTCGTTTTGATGAGCGCCGCCCGCGCCAGGGCGCTGGGCATCGCCCCCAGGGCCAGGATCGTCTCGACCGCCGTCTCGGCGCTGGCGCCCGAGCTGATGGGGCTGGGCCCTATCGAGGCGACGCGCAGGGCGCTCCGCCTGGCCAGGAAGACCATGGGCGACATCGATCTCGTGGAGATCAACGAGGCCTTCGCGGCCCAGGTCATCCCCTGCGCCAGCGCGCTCGAGATCCCTCTCGAGAAGCTGAACGTCCACGGCGGGGCGATCGCGCTGGGCCACCCCTTCGGGATGACCGGGGCTCGCCTGGTCACGACCTTGCTCCACGCCCTCGAGGCTCGAGACGGAAGGACCGGCCTCGCCACCCTGTGCGTCGGAGGAGGGCAGGGGATGGCGATCATCCTGGAGCGCCCCAGGTGAACCTTCGATGAGCTGGGCGCTCTTCCCGTTTGGTCTTGCCTCGGCGTTGCTCGCTCTCAACGCCTGGCGACCGCCTCGCTCGCCGGGCCCGGTCGCGGTCCTGGCCTTCTTTCCGGGGTGGCTCACCACCGAGCTGGCGATGCACATGGTCCTTGCCCAGGCGCTGGGCGCCGGGGCGCTGGTCTACGTGGCAGGTCTGACGGACTGGTCTGCCTATGCGGGGCTCGCCCTGGTGGGCGCCTCGTCCGTCTCGCTGGTCCTGCTACAGGCGAGGAGCGGGCGGACCCGGGCCGCGTTTACCCGAGCCCTCGAGGCAGGCCTCGGCCAGACCCATGGCACCCAGATAGCCAAGGAGGCCACGCCATGGGTGGGCGCCCGCCTGGGGCTGTGGCCATTGTTCTCACCATTTTTGGGGCGCCGCCGAGGCGTCGCCGTCCAGCGCAACCTCTGCTTCTGGAAGGAGGGTCGTCACAGGCTGACGCTCGATGTCCACGCCCCCCTGGCCCGGCCCACCCGGGCGCCTATCCTGGTCTATGTTCACGGCGGCGGCTGGATCGTAGGATATCGCCGCTACCAGGGATTGCCGCTGATGACCCACCTGGCCAGGCTGGGCTGGGTCTGCTTCTCGGTCGACTATCGCCTGAGCCCCGTGGCGACCTTCCCCGATCACCTGGTGGACGTGAAGCGCGCCCTCGCGTGGGTGCGCGAGCACGCCGCCGAGTACGGCGCCGATCCCGATTTCATCGTGGTGGCCGGGAACTCCGCCGGCGCGCACCTGGCGGCCCTGGCGGCGCTCACCGCCAACGAGCCAGAGCTCCAGCCGGGCTTCGAGGGGCTGGATACGAAGGTGTCCGGCTGCGTGGGATTCTACGGTGTTTACGACTTCGAAGATCGACACAAGCACTGGCCGCACCCGGGGTTCGGCCGCTTCATCGAGCGCGTGGTGCTCAAGGCCCAGCGCTCCCAGCGCCCCGAGCTCTTCACCCAGGCGTCGCCCATCGCTCGGGTCCACCCCGCGGCTCCGCCCTTCCTGCTGGTGCACGGGGATCGCGACACCCTGGCGCCGACGGACGAGTCTCGCCGCTTCGCGGCGGCGCTCCGCGGAAAATCGGGAGCCGCCGTCGCCTATGTCGAGGTGGAGGGGGCGCAGCACGCCTTCGAGATCTTTCCCTCGGCCAGGGCGGCCCACACCGTCGAGGGGACGACGCGCTTCCTTGCCTGGCTCTACAGCCGCCACATCGAGCTCCTCGCTGGCGCCCCCGCGGAGCCGCCCTCCGAGCCTGGTCCCTCCGAGCCTGGTCCCTCCAGGGCGGCGTGAGAGCGCTCAGCGTACCCGCTCCGCGAGCCCGGCTGCGCCACGCCGAGGACCTCGCTGGAGGTGGTTACCTTCGAGTGCCACACCCTCCAATGATGCCTACCCACAGCCATTCGAACTCATGCTCCACTTCACTACCGGTCCACGTTCTGGGAGGCCCTCCGTCAGCGGAACGCGAGGCGGGTCAAGGATTCATGGCCCTCTAGTCAACTCCTGTCTGAAGGCGCTTATCATGGAATGCCCGCGTTGTGGCTTGTTCAACCCCGACAGTGCATCGCGCTGTGATTGTGGGTACGATTTTAAATCAAAAACCGTCGAGAAGCCATTCTTCACTCAGGAACTCCCCAAAGAGATCCGGAATTACCGAACGTTTTTGAAGGGTGGGTATCCCCTGGGCATCCTGGCGGTTTGGAAGCTGTCCGACAACATGGCATCGAGCCTGGCAATCGCAGGTCTTTGGGCGGTGCTGATCTACTCGTGCTACGTGTACTTGGTCGGAAGGAGAAATTGGGCACGAATAGCGCTGGTTGTTCTGACCTTTCCAATTGGCCTCCTGCTCCTAAGCTCGGAGGTTCGCCTGTATTGCTTGCAATCCAAGGCGTGAGTCAAAATGCCTCGATTTTCATGTGCTCGTACCATGCAGACCCACATTGCTACGTGAGGGCTAAAATTGTGGCCAAGTTTAGGGCGGTGTGGCAACGGCTGGAGCATGCAGCTCGCCACCACGCCGACGCTCCACCGCCCGTCACCGCCCACCAAGCCAGACCCCCTGCGTGAGTGGTTCGCCCCCTACGTCGAGCTCCGTGCTCGCCATGCTCGGCACGCGCGAGCCTTTCCTTGAGCGGAGGCATGTAGAAATCCGGCACGCCCTGCTCGCGTCCGCCGGGACGACGCGAGTCGTCGCCAGTTCATCGCACGGGCGGCCCACTCAGCAGACCCAGCCTCCGACGCGCCAGGGCGGTTGTATCCGCCACATGTGTGGCGTAGAGACGAAGATGTCGCCGTCGGCGATGCGCCGAAGCCCATGACCGACCTCGCGAACACCCCCGAGGCGCGCCTCTACGAGCGCGTCGCCGCGATCCTCGACGAGGCACGTGGCCGCGTGGCCCGCACCGTCAACACCGCGATGGTCCACGCGTACTGGCTCATCGGCCGCGAGATCGTCGAGGTCGAGCAGAAGGGGAACGAGCGCGCGGGGTACGGCGACCAAGTGCTCAAGGGGCTTGAGCCGCGGCTGACCAAGCGATTCGGGAAGGGCTTTAACCTCACGAGCCTGAAGCGGATGCGCCAGTTCTACCGCGCGTTTCCGGAAGGCTCGACGCTTCCTGTAGAGCTCGGCGGCGCACAGAAAGGTGCCGCGTTGAGGCACCTTTCCAAGGTCGGCGATAAAGATGCCTCCGAGTGGCACCTGTCGGCTCCAACCAGGCCCCTCTTTCCGCCGATCCTATCGTGGACGCACTACCGGCTCCTGCTCGCGATCGACAAACCCGAGGCTCGCTCGTTCTACGAGATCGAGGCCGCGCGCGAAGCATGGTCCGTTCGGGAGCTGGAGCGCCAGATCGGCGCCCTCCTCTTCGAGCGCCTGGCCATGAACCGCGACCCGGCACAGATCCTCGCGCTTTCGCGCCATGGACAGCAGGTCATCGTGCCTGGCGACGTGATCAAGGACCCGTTCGTCCTGGAGTTCCTCGACCTCCGCGGGTCGCCGACCGCGCTCGAGCACGAGCTCGAGCAGGCGATCATCACGAGGCTCGAGGACTTCCTCCTCGAGATGGGCAAGGGCTTCTGCTTCGTCGCGCGCCAGAAGCGCCTCACGCTCGAGGGCGATCACTTCTACGTCGACCTGGTCTTCTACAACCGCCTGCTCCGCTGCTTCGTCCTCGTCGATCTCAAGCTCGGCAAGCTCACTCACCAGGATCTCGGGCAGATGCAGATGTACGTGAACTTCTTCGACCGCTTTCAGCGTACGGAGCACGAGGCGCGTACCATCGGCATCGTCCTGTGCTCCGAGAAGAACGACGCGATGGTGAAGATCACGTTGCCCGAAGACAACGAGCAGATCCTCGCCGCGCGCTACCTGATGTACCTGCCCACCGAGGAGGAGCTGCGCGCCGAGCTTGCACGCGAACGCGAAGAGGCCGAGCGCGTGCTGCGGCTCGCCGCTGGCGTGACGGAACCCGCCGACGGTGAAGGATGAGGCTCACACGTGGGAGTTCAAGGCCCTGAGCGGATAGCCCATCAGCGGCCCACGAACCTGGCCTCGGACACGCCGAACTTGGCGCTGGCGCCGGCGATGCCGCCCGCGCCAGGGCGCTGGGCATCGTCCCCAGGGCCAAGATCGTCTCGACCGCCGTCTCCGCGCTGGCGCCCCCGCGGAGCCGCCCTCCGAGCCCGGTCCCTCCGAGCCCGGCCCCTCCAGGGCGGCGTGAGCGCGTTCAGCACCCGAAGGGGTGGAGTGCTACCCTGGGCCGGCGAGGAGGTCGGGCGGACATGGCGGACAAGCTGACGTTCAGCAAGATGACCTGGGAGATCGTGGAGGAGCGGTACGGCATTCTGCCCGTGCTGGGCACCGTGCTCTTCGAGGGCTGCGCGCCGGTCGCGCCCACGGAAGTCCTGGTCGAGAACCTGAGGCGGGGCCGTCGCTCTCGGCTGGCCAACGAGAGGGCAAGGGCCTACCGCCTCGTGGATCCCGTGCTCGCGGAGCTTGAGATGCTGCGCGCGGGCAAGATCTCCACGATGGCCGAGATGGACCTCGAGATCAAGGACGTCGAAGGGCTGTGTGGCAACCCGGATTTCATCATCTCCGCCAGCTCCACGTACAAGATCGTGCCGATCCTCGCCATCGTGGAGGCCAAGAAGGATGACATGGACGCCGGCCTCCCGCAGTGCGCAGCGGAGCTCTATGCGTCCTACCTTCTGAACAAGGGGCGACCCGCGCAATTGTATGGGTGTGTCACCGTCGGCACCGACTGGAAGTTCCTGTGCTTCCACGGCGACAACCGGCGGGTCGTCGTGGACGACGACATCTACTTCATCAGCGAGCCGGCAAAGCTCCTTGGCGTCCTTTGCCAGATCGTCGACGTGTCCCTCGCGGCGCTGGCAGAGCGCGACTGAAAGGACGTGGCCGGCAGCAGCCCAGCGTGCCCTGGGGAGCTCTCTTTTTGGATACCCCTCAGCGGCCCACGAACCTGGCCTTTCGCTTCTCCATGAAGGCCCTCGGGCCCTCCTTGGCGTCCTCGGTGGCAAAGATGGGCTGGCCGATCTCGAGCTCCCGCTTCAGCGCCTCGACCTCGGAGAGCCCCTCGCTCTCGATCACGGAGCGCTTGATCGCCTGGACCGCCAGCGGCCCGTTGGCGGCGATCTGCTCGGCGACCTTGTGGGCCTCCGCGAGCGCCTGCCCGTCCGGTACGACCCTCCCGATGAGGCCGACGCGCGCCGCCTCCTCGGCCGTCAGGTGCTTGCCCGTCAGCAAGATCTCCATGGCGTGGGTGAAGGGGATCTGCCGGCGGAGCCGCACTGTAGAGCCCCCCAGGGGAAAGAGGCCCCACCTGGCCTCGGACACGCCGAACTTGGCGCTGGCGCCGGCGATGCGGACGTCGGTCGACTGCAAGATCTCCGTGCCCCCGGCGACCGCGGTGCCCTCCACCGCGGCGATGAGGGGCTTCTTGAGGCGGTAGTGGCGGAGGAGCGCCTTCCAGTGGAGGTCTTTGTCCTGCTCGAAGCGGGCGCTCCACTCGTCGGCCTTCCAGCCGCCCGCCATGGCCTTGAGATCGCTGCCCGCGCAGAAGTGCCCGCCGGCCCCGGTCAGGATCGCCACCCGGATCTCGGGATCGCCGTCGATCATGTCCCAGGCGTCCGCGAGGCGGACGAGCATCTCGGCCCCGAAGGCGTTGCGGGCCTCGGGGCGGTTCATGGTGAGGGTCACCACGTGGCCCTCTCTGTGGACGATCAGATGCGGGTTCTCCTGCACGGACGACACCTCCCGGCGGCCGATTAGAACACGTTTCATTTTTTCTTCAAGCCGGCGCTTGCGCGCAGAAGTGAAACAGGTTCTATTTCCTGGCATGCGCCTGGAAGACGTCGCTCTCCACGACCCCGAGACCTTCGTTCGCGCCGTCCCCCACGACGCCTTCAGGCTGCTTCGCGCCGAGGCCCCCGTCTATTTCCACCGGGAGCTGGACGGCCCAGGCTACTGGGCGGTGACCAAGTACGACGACGTGGTGACCATAGGCAAGGACCCGGCGCGCTTCTCCTCGGCGCGGGGCGGGACCAACATCCAGGATTACCCGCAGGAGCACCTGTCCACGATCCAGCTCCTCATGCTGAACATGGATCCTCCGCAGCACAACAAATTCCGGAGGCTGGTGAGCCAGGGCTTCACCCCCAGGATGGTCGCCCAGCTCGAGCCCAGGATCCGGCAGGCCACCCGCCAGATCATCGATCGCGTCGCCCCTCTGGGGCAGGCGGACTTCGTGACCTCCATCGCGGCCGAGCTCCCGCTCCAGGTCATCGCGGAGCTCATGGGGGTCCCGCTCGAGGATCGGGACAAGCTCTTCAACTGGTCCAATCGCCTCATCGGCTTCGACGATCCGGAGTTCCAGACCTCGCTGGAGGACGGAAGAGAAGCCGCCATGGAAATGTGGATGTACGCCAACGGCCTGGCCGAGAGTCGCGCAGGCAAGGAGGGCACGGATCTGGTGACCGTCCTCCTGAACGCGGAGGTCGATGGGGCCAGGCTCACCGAGATGGAGTTCGACGCCTTCTTCCTCCTCCTGGCCGTCGCTGGCAACGAGACCACGCGCAACCTGATCTCGGGTGGCCTCCTGGCGCTCATCGAGCACCCCGAGCAGCGGGCCCGCCTGCTGGCCGATCCCTCCCTCATCGAGTCCGGCGTCGAGGAGATGCTGCGGTGGGTGACGCCGGTGATGTACTTCCGTCGGACGGCCACGCGGGACACCGAGCTCCGGGGCGTGAAGATCGCCGAGGGGGACAAGGTCGCCATGTATTACTCGTCGGCAAACCGCGACGAGGACATCTTCCCCGACTCGGGCCGCTTCGACGTCGGCCGCGCCCCGAACGAGCACCTGGCCTTCGGCATAGGCCAGCACTTCTGCCTGGGGGCGAACCTCGCCCGGCTGGAGATCCGGGTGATGTACGAGGAGCTCCTTCGCCGGCTCCCCGACATCGAGCTCGCGGGGCCCGTCCGCAGGCTCCGCTCGAACTTCATCAATGGCTACAAGGAAATTCCCATCCGCTTCACCCCCAAGAGCGGTGAAGAAGCGCGATGAAGAAGCGATGAGACAGGGAGGCGCCGTGCTTTCAGGAATCTTCGCCAACTACCCGCGCGGCTGGTTCGTGGTCGCGTTCTCGGACGAGATCGCGGTCGGCCAGGTCGTCCGGATGCGCTACTTCGGTGAGGAGCTCGTCGCCTTCCGGGGCGAGGACGGGGCGGTGAGGGTGCTGGACGCCTACTGCGCTCACATGGGCGCGCACCTGGGCGTGGGAGGCAAGGTCGTGGGCGACACGATCGAGTGCCCTTTCCACTCCTGGCGTTACTGCGGTACGGGCGAGTGCGTATCCATCCCTTACGCGAAGAAGATACCGGTCAAGGCGCGCCAGCGCGCGTGGATCACCAGGGAGGTGAACGGGGTCGTCCTGGTACATCACGACCCCGAGGGGCGCCCTCCGGATTTCGATATCCCGGTGATAGCGGACTACGGAACCGACGAGTGGCTCTCCTGGAGCCGCAACATGTACCACATCAAGACCCACCCCCGGGAGATCGTCGAGAACCTGGCCGACCGGGCGCATTTCCCCGCCGTGCACAGGACCGAGATCGACGACTTTGCCTTCGAGGTCGACGGGCACACCGCCACCCAGCGCACCAAGGGCAGGGCGCTCCTGGCCAACGGCGGCGTCGACGCCTTCTCGTCGACGACGACCTACCATGGCCCTGGCTACCTGCTCATGCGCATGGACGGAGTCATGCAGAACTACATGCTCGTGGCGCACACCCCGGTCGATCTCGGCAGCGTCGATCTTCGCATGGGCGTCATGTTGAAGGTCGTGGGCAGCCGCTCCCGGACCGAGGGGCTCGTCTCTCTCTACATGGCCAACCTGAAATCCGGGTTCGAGGACGACATGAAGATCTGGGAGGCCAAGCTCTATCGAGAGCAGCCGGTCCTCTGCGACGGGGACGGGCCGATCAGCCAGCTCCGCCGCTGGTACAGGCAGTTCTTCGTCCCTCGCGAACAGCCGCACGTCGACGCCTGAAGGAGGTCGCCATGAACATCGATTTTGCCGCGCGCGCCAGGGAGCTCGCGCCCCTGCTCGCCGCCAGGGCCGCCGAGGCCGAGGGCCTCAGGCGCCTCCCCGACTCCAGCATAAGGGAGATGAAGGAGGCAGGCCTCTTCAGGATGCTCCAGCCGGCCCGCTGGGGCGGCGCGGAGGTCGATCCCAGGACCTTCTTCGACGTCCAGATGGCGATCGCCGCGGCCTGCCCCTCGACCGCCTGGGTCCTCGGGGTGGTCGGCGTCCACGCGTGGCAGCTCGCCCTGTTCGACCCGCGCGCTCAGGACGAGGTCTGGGGGGGCGACCCCGGCGTCCTGATCTCGTCTTCGTATGCGCCCACGGGGACCGTCCAGCGCGTCGACGGCGGATTTCGCATCAGCGGGCGATGGTCCTTCTCGTCGGGCTGCGATCATTGCCAGTGGGTCTTTCTGGGGGGGTTCGTCCCCCTCGAGGGCGACTCCAGGATCCCGGACATGCGGACCTTCCTGGTCCCCCGGTCCGACTATGCCATCGACGACAACTGGCACGTCGCGGGGCTCAAGGCCACGGGCAGCAAGGACATCGTCATCGAGAGCGCCTTCGTCCCCGAGCACCGCACCCACCGCCTCATCGACGGCTTCAAGCGGAGCAGCCCTGGAAATGCCGTCAATCCGTCGCCGCTCTACAGACTCCCCTTCGGTCAGATCTTTGTTCGTTCCGTGTCGACGTCGGCCATCGGCGCCGCCCAGGGCGCGCTCGACGCTTTCCGCGATACGGCGAGGAAGCGGGTGGCGGCGAGCGACGGATCCAAGGTCGCGGAGGACACCACCACGCAGGTGGTCTGCGCCGAGGCCGCGGCGACCATCGACGAGGTGAAGCTGCTCCTCTACCGCAACTTCGAGGAGATGATGGAGCTCGCCCGGGCTGGCGCCGACATCCCGGTAGAGCGCCGTGTCCGCTTCCGCTACGACTCGGCCAACGCGGTCGTCCGGTGCGCGGGGGCGATCGACCGGCTCTTCACGGCGAGCGGGGCGCGGGCCATCTTCCTGGGGCACCCGCTCCTCCGCTTCTTCCTGGACGTCCACGCCGCCAGGGCCCATTACGCCAACAACCCGGACAAGCCCGCTCGTAATTTTGGAGGGGTCCAGCTGGGGCAGAAGAACCAGGATTTCTTCCTATGAACCTCCGGCTCGGTTATCTGGGCTTCGAGGTCACGGATCTGGCGGCCTGGGAGTCCTTCGGGACCTCGATCCTGGGGCTGGAGCTCGGGGGGCGCGGCCAAGACGGCGCGCTCTCTTTCCGGGTGGACGATCATGCCCAGAGGATCGTCGTGGCGCCCGGGCCCGCCGACGATCTGGCCGTGCTCGGCTGGGAGGTCGACGACCTTGCCTCGCTCGATCAGGCGGTGGCGAGGCTGCGCGCCGCGGGCCTCGACGTGACCGCGGGCTCGGGCGAGGAGGCCGCGTCGCGCCGCGTCGAGCGCCTCTACAGGTTCCGCGATCCTGGCGGGATCCCTTCGGAGATTTCCTGCGGACCCGAGCTCGCGGAGGCGCCCTTCCGCTCACCGGTCGGCGGAGGCGGCTTCGTGACCGGAGGGAACGGCCTCGGCCACGCGGTGGTCCACGCCCGCTCCCAGGCGGAGACCCAGACGTTCTACTGCGACGTGCTCGGCTTCAAGCTCTCCGATCGCATCGTGTGCGACATCCATGGCTACCACGTGGACATCGCTTTCTTGCACTCGAACCCGCGCCACCACACCATCGCCTTCGGGGACGCCCAGAAGAAGCGTATTCACCACTTCATGCTGGAGGTCCGATCCATGGACGACGTGGGCCTCGCCTACGACCGGGCCCTCCGCGAAGGGGTGCGTATCGTGAACACCCTGGGAAAGCACCCCAACGACCGGATGTTCTCTTTCTATGCCAAGACGCCCTCGGGCTTCCAGTTCGAGCTGGGCTGGGGCGGCCGGGAGATCGACGATCTGACCTGGATTCCCACCACCTACGACAGGATAAGCGAGTGGGGCCACCACCCGCCGGAGCTTCTGGCGCCGAGATCCAAGGCAAAGGCGGGAGGGGCGCCGTGACCGCGGTTCCTGAAGGGAAGTATGCCTCCATAGGCGACGGCCTCTCGATTCACTACCATGAAGAGGGGAGCGGCGAGGTCGTTCTGTTCCTCCATGGCAGCGGGCCCGGCGCCAGCGGGTGGAGCAACTTTCGTCGCAACTACCCTCACGTCGCTGCCGCGGGGTTCCGGGCGATCGTGCCCGACACGCTGGGATATGGATATTCGAGCAAGCCAGACTCGGTGGACTACACGCTGGATTTCCTCGAGGGCGCTCTCGAGCGCTTCCTCGCAGCGATAGGGGTCGAGAGGTGCGCGGTGATAGGCAACTCTCACGGCGGCGCGATGGCCATCAAGCTAGCCCTCAATCGGCCGGAGCTGGTGACCCGGCTGGTGCTCATGGCGCCGGGCGGCCTCGAGGAGCGTGAGGCCTACATGAAGATGGAGGGCATTCGCGCGATGATGAAGGCCTTCCTCGATCCTGCAGGGATCACCAGGGAGTCGATGCGCCGCGTCTTCTCGCTCCAGCTCTTCGATCCCGCCCAGATCACGGACGAGATCCTCGACGAGCGCGCCGGGATCGCGGAGCTGCAGCCCAAGCGGGTGCTGACCAGCATGCAGGTGCCTCACCTCACCCCCGAGCTTCCCAAGATCGCGTGTCCCGTGCTTGGCTTCTGGGGAGTCAACGACAAGTTCTGCCCGGTGTCCGGCGCCATGAGGATCGCCGAGTCATGCAGGCGCGCCCGCGTCATGCTCCTCGGTCAGTGTGGTCACTGGGTGATGGTCGAGCACAAGGATCTCTTCAACCGGCTCACAGTCGATTTCCTCGGAGAGCCGACGTGAGGCCGGAGGAGATCACCCGCCGGGGCGACGATCTCTATACCGCCCTCCGCGACCGGAGGCCGATCGAGCCGCTCACCTCGAGCGATCAGGGCATCACGATCGACGACGCCTACTGGATCTCGCGCCGGCTTCTCGAGCGGCGAATCACCGACGGCGAGCGGGTCATCGGGAAGAAGATAGGGGTCACCAGCAAGGCCGTGCAGACCATGCTCGATGTCCACCAGCCCGATTTTGGCTACCTCACCGACGCGATGGAGTTTCCGGACGGGGCCGCCATGCCGATCAGCCAGGCGCTCATCCAGCCCCGCGCAGAGGGGGAGATCGCGTTCCGGCTGGGGCGCTCCCTCCGCGGTCCGGGCGTGACTCCGGACGACGTGATCCAGGCGACCGATCACGTGTCCGCGTGCTTCGAGGTCGTCGATTCCCGGATCCGTGACTGGAAGATCCGTATCCAGGACACCCTCGCCGCCCACGCCTCCTCGGGGCTCGTCGTCGTGGGCCGCCAGAAGGTCGATCCTCGCCGGGTCGATCTGATCGGGTGCGAGATGACGGTCGAGAAGAACGGCTCCGTCCTCAGCCGTGGCACCGGCGCTGCGGCTCTTGGTTCTCCCGCCATCTGCGTGGCCTGGCTCGCCAACACCCTGGGCGAGAGAGGCATAGCGCTCGAGGCCGGCGAGATCATCCTCTCGGGTTCGCTGGTGCCGCTCGAGCCGGTGCGAGCGGGGGATCACATGTCGCTCACGATCCGCGGGATCGGCTCGGCCGAGATCTCGTTCACCTAAGCTTTGCCCAGGAAAGTCATCGATGCGAATCAAGGCGGCGATCATCGGCTCCGGTAACATCGGGACCGATCTCGTCTACAAGGCGAGGCGCAGCTCCACGATCGAGCCGGTGTGGATGGTCGGCGTCGATCCAGGCTCGGACGGGCTGGCGAGGGCTCGCGCCATGGGCCTCAAGACCACCGCGCTCGGGGTGGATGGGCTCCTCCCTCACGTGGGCGAGGACGGGGTGCGCATCGCCTTTGACGCGACCTCCGCCTATGCCCATCCAGCCAACGCCAGAGCGTTGATGGCCGTTGGGGTCCTGGTCATCGATCTCACGCCCGCGGCGCTGGGGCCCTACTGCATTCCTCCCGTGAACCTGAGGGAGCATATCGGCACCCGCGAGATGAACGTGAACATGGTGAGC
>SXGT01621948.1_pt1 | contig 14635 bp, 12 predicted proteins | sample 3176221 | NCBI WGS metagenome assembly SXGT01 (sample SAMN11356862, study PRJNA531348) | freshwater metagenome | isolation source: freshwater sample F1-120 | place: China: Fuxian Lake, Yuxi | collected 2017-12-25
CCACCCGCTGCAGTGCATGTGCGTGGATGGCGTGGCGCGGTTCACCGCGACGGCGAGCACGATCTGAGCGAAGAACGGGCCGGGGGGTAACTTGAACGCGGCCTTGTCGCGCTCATAGGTGGACACGCCGATGATGTCCGCGGGCAGCATGTCGCTGGTGAACTGGATGCGGTGGAAATCCAGCCCAAGGGATTTCGCCAGCACCTGCGCGAGCGTGGTCTTGCCGACGCCGGGCATGTCCTCGATCAGCAGGTGCCCGCGCGCCAGGAGGCACGCCAGCGCGAGCCGCACCTGCGCCTGCTTGCCAAGGATGATCTGCCCGGCCGCCTGGATCAGGCGCTCGATCGGCGCATGTACGCCCGGCGCCGCGTGGAACTGGGGTTGCAGGAGCATGCGAGGATTCTACTCGATGGGTTAGTATTTCAGTCGTGAGCACGACCGCATTCATCACGCATGCCGACTGCCTGAAGCACGACATGGGCACCGGTCATCCCGAGTGCCCGGACCGTCTGTCGGCGATCGAGGACCAGCTGATCGCCTCGGGCGTCGGCCAGTACCTCGCGCGCTACGAAGCGCCGCTCGCCACCGACGAGCAGCTCGTGCGCGTGCACCCGCTCGAGTACGTGCAGGCAATCCGCGACACTTCCCCCGCCGCGGGGCGCGTGCACCTCGACCCGGACACCGCGATGAATCCGCATTCGCTGGATGCTTCGCTGCGCGCCGCCGGCGCGGCGGTGCTGGCCACCGACCTGGTGATGCGCGGCGAGGTCGGCTCGGCGTTCTGCAGCGTGCGCCCCCCGGGGCACCACGCCTGCCGCGCAAGGTCGATGGGCTTCTGCATCTTCAACAACGTCGCGGTGGCCGCGCGCCACGCCATCCACGCACATGCACTGCAGCGGGTGGCGATCATCGACTTCGACGTGCACCACGGCAACGGCACCGAGGAGATCTTCGCGGGCGACGAGCACGTGCTGATGGCCTCGACCTTCCAGCACCCGTTCTACCCGTACTCGGGCACCGAGAGCCCGGCGTCGAACATGGTGAACGTGCCGCTCGCCGCGGGCGCCGGCTCGAAGCAGTTCCGCGAAGCGGTGGCGACGCACTGGGTGCCGGCGCTGGACGAATTCGCGCCCGAGCTGGTGATCTTCTCCGCCGGCTTCGACGCGCACGCCGAGGACGACATGTCGATGCTGCGCTTCACCGACGACGACTACCGCTGGGTGACCGAGCAGGTGAAGGCCGTCGCCGACCGCCACGCGGGCGGGCGCATTGTCTCGATGCTGGAAGGCGGCTATTCGCTTTCCGCGCTCGGCCGCAGCGCGGTGCAGCACCTGCGGGTGCTGGCGGGGCTGAACTGAGTTTCGGTTGCCTCCTCACTCGCTGGGAACCCACACTACGTCGAGAAGACTTCAAGCTATGGACACACGTTTGGTGTCTGCGGCATACGATCGAATCGCAGACCGATGGCTGGACCGGCACTTCGACCAGGAGGACGGTCTTGCCCAGCACCGGCGTGCGGTGGCTTTCTGGGCCGGCGCGGGTCCAGGTGTCGCCTTGAACGTTGGCTGCGGGTGCAGTACCAGGTTCAATGCTCTGCTGCGCCAGCGTGACCTCGATATCGAAGGCGTTGATTGCTCGCCCCGGATGATCGAATTGGCCCGCGCAAGCGACCCTGCCGTGAAGCTGCATGAGGCCGACATTTGCGCTTGGTCGCCACCCGGCGCGTACGACTTCGTTTCGGCCTGGGACAGCATCTGGCACGTCCCGCTTCGCGTGCATCGCGACGTGATGCTCAAGCTGATGGCCTCCCTTTCGCCCGGGGGAGTCTTCATCTTTTCGGCAGGTGGAACCGACGCGCCCGGCGAGCACACAGACTCAACAATGGGTCCCGAGGTGTCCTACAGCACCCTCGGCATTCCCGGCATTCTGGAGGCCATTCGCGAAGCCTCCTGCATTTGCCGGCACCTGGAGTTTGATCAACGCCCTTCAACGCATCTCTATGTCATCGCGCAAAAAGTGGGCGGCCGGGGAGCGGTATAGGCCGGTGATGCGGCGTTCCCGGATCAGCCCGCTCCTCGTCCTGCTGGTCGCAGCCCTTCCCGCCTGGGCGCAGGACGCCGTCCCCGAGCCGGCGTAGCTGCGGCAGGAACTCGAGCAGTTCCGCGCGCGCATCGGCGTGCCGGCGCTGGGCGCGAGCGTCGTGGTGCGCGACCGCGTCGTTGCCGCATCCGTGGTCGGCGTGCGCAAGCACGGCGCCCCCGAGCCCGCGCAGCAGCACGACCGTTTCCATCCCGGCTCGGTCGCCAAGCCGGTGAGCGTGACGCTGTTCGCGCGCCTGGTTGACCAGGGCTTCATGCGCTGGGACACGGCCGTGCAAGCGATGTTTCCCGAGATCGCGGCCCGCTCCCGGCCGGAATACCGCACGGTCAGCATCGCGCAGCTCGTCTCGCATACCAGCGGTATGCCCTACGCGCCCCGCACCCCGGAGGTCGAGGCGGACAAGCATGGCGCGCTGGCCCCCGATGAACGCCGCGGCTACGTCCTCGCGGCGCTGCGCGACTCGCCCGAAGCGCCGCCGGCGACGAAGATCATCTACGGCGGCGGCCATATCGTGGTGGCGCACTACGTCGACGAGCTGATGGGCGCGTCTTTCGAGGAGATGATGGCGGGCCACGTCTTCGGGCCCCTGGCGATGAGCACCGCGCGCTTCGGTTCGCCCGCCACGCCGGGCACCACCGATAGTCCATGGGAACACGACATGCAGGGCGGGAGGCCCCGGCCGATCGCGCCGGAGCGGGAGCAGTTCATCCAGGCGCGTTCCGCGGCTGGCCGCGACCTGGTGATGCCGATGGCGGACCTGGGCAAATTCGCCGCCGTCCACCTCGCCGGCGCGCGCGGGCGCAGCACGTTCCTCAAGCCGGCGACGTTCGCGTTCCTGCATGCGCCGCTGCCACCGCTAAACGCCGGCGGGAGCTGGATGATCGGCCAGGGCGGATGGGCAAAGGGGAAGCTGCTGTGGCATTCCGGCAGCACTGGGCGAAACTTCTCGCTCTGTCACGTTGTTCCAGCAGAGGAGTTCGCCATCTGCGTCGCGAGCAACATCGCCTTCGACGGCATCCATGCACGCATGGATGAGCTGACTCAGCAGATTGCCCGTCACGTACAGGCCGGGCGCTTCGGGCCTCGATAGCCGCCGCCACGCCCCCTCGCCACGAAGGACAAAAGGCCTTCGTCCTTATCGAAGGACAAAAGGCCTTCGTCCTTATCGAAGGACAAAAGGCCTTCGTCCTTTTGTGGCCCTAATCTAGCTGCCAAGGCTCGCAGATTCCGCGCAGCGCGCCGCTGGGCTGGCGCTCAAGCGACGCGTCGGGTTCCTTCAATGCCAGCAGGTCGAAATGCCACGCGTGGCGCGCGGCGAAGCGCACGCAGATTTCCTCCCCCTTCTTGAGCGCAGAGCGTTCGCAGCGCGTGAGCGTGGTAACCAGCACGCTCGGCCCCGCGCGCTCGATGAAGTGCACCGCCTTCGCGGTGGCGCGCACTTCGACCGCCTTGCGCCCGGGCGCGCGGGTGGAGACCACGTTGGCCGAATCCCGTCCGACCGCCTCGTAGACCAGCATCTGCTCGACGGGCTGCACGTCGCCCAGCAGGTCCGCGATCACGCTGCGCTTGTAGCCGGCCTTGAATTCGCAGATCAGCTCGCCGGCGCGCAGCGCGTCCTGCACGTCGGCGGCACCGACGAGCGCCGGCAGCAGGAGCAGCAACGCCGCGAAGGTGCGATGCCTCATGCGGCAAGCTCCTTTGCAATACGCGAGAACGCGGCGTCGTCGGCGCCGGGCAGGCGCAGCACCTCGGCGCGCGCGAGGCCGGAGAAGTTCTTCGACGCCGAGCGCCGGTAGGCCGGGTCGTAGTGCTCTTCCAGCAGGCGGCCGACGAGGTCGGACCAGCGCGCGCTGCGCGCCAGGGCCTTCCAATCCTCGATGCGCTCCTTGCCGTGCAGGGCGACGAGGCAGTCGAGTTGCGCGTCCAGCGTCGGCCGGTCTTCGAAGAAATGCCGGTATTCGCCCATCAGCAGTTCGACGCGCGTGGCGAGCGCGGCGTCGATCGCCACGCACTCGGCCTCGCGCATCGCGCCGATCAGGCCTTCGGGGACTTGCAATTGGCCAATTTTGCGGCTCTCGGCCTCGACGAACACCGGCTTGGCGGCGCTCATCGCTTCAAGTTCGTGCAGCACCAGGCTCTCGAACATCTTCTGCGCCGGTTGCGGCTGCGCGGGCAGCCCGCCCAGCACCGAGCCGCGGTGCGCGGCGAGTTCCTCGAGATCCAGCACCTGTGCGCCGCAGGCCCGCAGCTCGCGCAGCAATCGGCTCTTGCCGCTGCCGGTGGCGCCGTGCAGCACGCGGAACTTGAGCGCGCCGGGAAGTTCCGCGAGGCGCTGCACTGCGTACCGCCGGTAGGCCTTGTAGCCGCCCTCCAGCGTCACCGCGCCCCAGCCCACTTCGCGCAGGATGTGCGCCAGCGCGCCCGAGCGCTTGCCGCCGCGCCAGCAGTAGACCAGCGGCTTCCAGTTCTTCGGCTGCGCCGCGAACAGCGTTTCGATGTGGTGCGCGACGTTGCGCGCCACCAGCGCGGCGCCGATGCGCCTGGCATCGAACGCCGACTGCTGCTTGTAGATGGTGCCCACCCGCGCGCGTTCGGCTTCGTCGAGTACCGGCGTGCATACGGCGCCCGGCACGTGGTCTTCGACGTATTCCTCCAGCGTGCGCGCATCGAGGATGGTGTCGAAGCGCGCAAGGATTCCCGGTTCCATGGCGACGGAGGTCTTGGCGGCAGGGCGCATCGGCTAAAATTCTACGCTTTACGTCCCGGAGAATCCCATTTCGGCAGCGCTCGACAGGATACGGCTCACCGAATTCAGCCACGGCGGCGGCTGCGGCTGCAAGATCGCGCCGGCCGTGCTGTCGCAGATCCTCGCCTCCACGCCGATCCGCGGACTGCCCACGGAGTTGCTGGTCGGCACCGAGTTCTCCGACGACGCGGCCGTCTACAGGCTCAACGCGACGCAGGCGCTGGTCGCTACCACCGATTTCTTCACGCCGATCGTCGACGATCCCTACGATTTCGGCCGCATCGCGGCGACCAATGCGATCTCCGACATCTACGCCATGGGCGGGCGGCCGATCCTCGCGCTGGCGATCGTCGGCATGCCGCTGGACAAGTTGCCGGTGAGCGTGATCCGCAAGATCCTCGAGGGCGGCGAGTCGGTCTGTGCCGCGGCCGGCATCCCGATCGCGGGCGGGCATTCGATCGACACGCTGGAGCCGATCTACGGCCTGGTCGGCCTCGGCCTGGTGCATCCGGACAAGGTGAAGCGCAACAGCTCCGCGCGCGCGGGCGACGTGCTGGTGCTGGGCAAGCCCCTTGGCGTCGGCATCCTCTCCGCGGTGCTGAAGAAGGGCAAGCTCTCGGACGAGGGCTACCGGTCGATGCTCGACTCGACCACCCGGCTCAACACGCCGGGCGAGGCGCTGGCCGAAATGGACGCGGTGCACGCGCTGACCGACGTGACCGGTTTCGGACTGGCCGGCCACCTGCTGGAGATCTGCCGCGGCTCGCGGCTGAAGGCCGAAGTGAAGTTCGATTCGGTGCCGCTGATCGCCGAGGCGCTCGAGTGGGCCAGGCAGGGCGTCATGACCGGCGCCACCGACCGCAACTGGGCCGGTTACGGCAAGGACGTGGACTTCGCAACGGGCGCGCCGGACTGGCAGCGGACGCTGGTCACCGATCCGCAGACCAGCGGCGGGCTGCTGGTGGCGTGCGCGCCTGAGGCGGAATCGGCGGTGATCGAGGCGTTTGCGAGCCGCGGCTTCGGCGAGGCGCGCACCATCGGCCGGCTGCTCGACGGCACGGCGCGCATTGCCTTCACTTGAGCAGCGGCCTGAGCGCCTTCCAGACGTTGTCGAGCAGGATCGGCTGCGCCGCCTCGGCAGGGTGCAGCCGGTCGGCGAGGAACAGCTCTGGCTTGTGGGCCATGCCTTCGAGCAGGAACGGCAGCAGCGCCGCGCGGTTCGCCTTCGCCACCTCGGCGAACGCGGCGTCGAAGGCGCTGGCATAGTCCGGCCCGTAATTGGGCGGCATGCGCATGCCGGCCACCAGTACGCGGGCGCCGGAATCCCTTGCCGCCTTGGTCATGGCCCCGAGGTTTTGCTTCATCTGCGCCACCGGCAGGCCGCGCAGGCCGTCGTTGGCGCCGAGGGCGAGAATGACGACGGCGGGCCTGTGCTGCTCGAGCGCGCGTCCCAGGCGCGCGGCGCCGCCGCTGGTCGTTTCGCCCGAGATGCTCGCGTTGACGACGCTATAATCCGCCCGCTCCTTCGCCAGCCTGACGGAGAGCAGCGCAACCCAGCCGTGTTTCTCGGCGATGCCGTACGCCGCGGAGAGGCTGTCCCCGAACACCAGGATCTTCGACGCGGCCTCGGCCGCAGCCAACGGAAACATGGACGCCAGCACAAAGACGAGCGCTGACAGCAGAGTGGTTCCCAAGGTGGTTCTGGGTGCGCGTGGCATTGGCAAGACGGTCCGCAGCGGCGAAAGCGACCTCGTCATTCTGCGCGAAATCGCGTTCGACGTCAGGGCGGGCGAAGCCGTGGCCATCGTCGGCGCCTCGGGCTCCGGCAAGTCCACGCTGCTCGCCATCCTCGCCGGCCTCGACGTGCCGACGGCGGGCGCGGTGGAACTCGACGGCGAGAGCCTGTTCGCCATGGACGAGGACGAGCGCGCGCGGCTGCGCGGGCGCAGCGTGGGCTTCGTCTTCCAGGCGTTCCAGCTGCTGGGTTCGCTGACGGCGCTGGAGAACGTCATGCTGCCGCTGGAACTCGCCGGGCGCGAGGATGCCGAGGGCGCCGCGCGCGAAATGCTGGTGCGCGTCGGCCTGGGCCAGCGGCTGCAGCATTATCCGCGACACCTGTCGGGCGGGGAGCAGCAGCGCGTCGCGCTCGCACGGGCGTTCGTCGTGCGCCCCAAGGTGCTGCTGGCCGACGAGCCCACGGGCAGCCTGGATGCGGCCTCGGGCACGGGTGTCATCGAACTCATGTTCGAGCTGAACCGCGAACTCGGCACGACCCTGGTGCTGGTGACCCACGACGAGCTGCTTGCCGCGCGCTGCGGCCGTGCCGTGCGGCTGGTGGCCGGGGAGATTGCGCCGTGAGCAGGGTTGCCGGCCTCGCGCTGCGCATGCTGGCGCGCGACTGGCGCGCGGGCGAGGTGCGCGTGCTGGCGATCGCGCTGGTGATCGCGGTGGCGAGCATCACCAGCGTGTCCTTTTTCGCCGACCGCGTGAGCCTGGCGCTGGTGCGGGACGCCCATCAACTCCTGGGCGCCGACCTGGTGCTGGTGTCCGATCATCCCTGGAAGCCGGAAGTCGGCGACGAGATCGGGCGGCGCGGCCTGGCGCGCGCCGACGCCACCACCTTCATCAGCATGGCGCAGACCGGGTCGGGCGACGCCGTGCGCGGACAGCTCGCCGGGGTGAAGGCGGTCAGCGCGAGCTACCCGCTGCGCGGCAGGCTGCGCATCGCGCCGGCGCCGAACGCGCCGGACGCGCGAGCTGCTGCCGGCCCTGCGGCGGGCACGGTCTGGATCGAGGAGCGGCTGATCTCGGCGCTCGAAGCGCCGGTCGGCTCGCGCCTCAAGCTCGGCAAGCGAGAATTCGAAGTCGCCGCCGTGCTGACCCTCGAACCGGAACGCGGCGCGAACTTCTTCAACATCGCGCCGCGGCTCATCATGAACGTCGAGGACGTCGCTTCCACCGGGCTGGTGCAGACGGGGAGCCGCGTCTGGTTCCATCTCTATGCGGCGGGCGATCGCGCAGCGGTACGCGGTCTCGAAAGCTGGGCGACCTCCCGCCTGGAGCGCGGGCAGCGCACCGAGAACCTCGAGACCGGCCGGCCCGAAGTGCGCGCCACCATCGAGCGGGCACAGCGCTTCCTCGGCCTCACCGCCTTGCTCGCCGCGATCCTCGCCGGCGTGGCGATTGCGCTGGGCACGCGGCGCTACGTCGAGCGCCACCTGGATGGCTGCGCGGTGATGCGCTGCCTCGGCGCCAGCCAGGCGCGCCTGATGTCCCTCTACGGCCTGGAATTCCTCGCCCTCGGCATCGCCGCCTGCGCGCTGGGCTGCGCCATCGGTTTCGCGGCGCAAGGCGCGATCGCCGGCGCGCTGTCGGAGCTGCTGCGCGCCGACCTGCCGCCGCCGACCGTCTGGCCCGCGGTGCAGGGCTTCCTCGTCGGCCTGGTGCTGCTGCTCGGCTTCGCGCTGCCGCCGCTGGTGCAACTGAAGAACGTGCCCGCCGTGCGCGTCATCCGGCGCGAGTCGGGCGCACCCAAGGGCAGCGCGATCGCGGCCTACGCAATCGGTTTCGTTTCGCTCGCCGCGCTGCTGGTCTGGCAGGCGGGGGACTTGCAGCTCGGCCTGATCGTGGTTGGCGGGTTCGGCATCGCGGTGCTGGCGTTCGCCGCCATCGCGTGGAGTTCGCTGCGCGCCGTGGCCGCAGCGCCCGTGGCGCGCCTGATCGGCGCGCGCAGTGCCGCATTGCGCTATGGCCTCGCCAACCTGCGCCGCCACGCGAGCGGCAACGCCGTGCAGGTGGCGAGCCTCGCGCTGGGCCTGACGGCGATGCTGCTGCTCGCCTTCACGCGCAACGACCTGATCGACGCGTGGCGCCGCGCCGCGCCGCCGGATGCGCCGAACCGCTTCATCCTCGGCATCCAGCCCGAGCAGCTCGACCCGGTGAAGAAGTTCTTCGGCGAGCGCGGCGTCGCGCCGCCCGACCTCTACCCGATGATCCGCGGCCGGCTCACCGCGGTGAACGGCAGGCCGGTGTCGGAAAGCGACTTCACCGAGGAGCGCGCCAAGCGCCTGGTGGAGCGCGAGTTCAACCTTTCGTATGCGGAGGAGGTCCCCGGCCACAACCAGGTCTCGGCCGGGCGCTGGTTCGACGCCAAGGCCGGGCCGCCGGAGCTGTCGGTCGAGGAAGGCATTGCCAAGACCCTCGGCTGGAAGATGGGCGACGAACTGCGCTGGAGCGTCGGCGGGGAAAACTTCAGCGCCCGGATCACTTCGATGCGTCGGCTGAAGTGGGACTCCATGAAGGTGAACTTCTTTGTCATTGCGCCGCCGGCGCTGATGCAGGGATTCGCCACCAGCTTCATCACCGCCTTCCGCATCGGCGAGGGTCGCGAAGGGTTGATGAACGAACTCACGCAACGCTTCCCCAACCTGACGGTGGTGGATGTCAGCGCCACCATGCGCCAGGCGCAGGGCGTGATCGACCAGGTGATCGCCGCGGTGCAGTTCGTCTTCCTCTTCACGCTCGGCGCCGGGCTGCTGGTGCTGTATTCGGCGCTGGTCGCCACCGAGGACGAGCGTCGGCGCGAGGCTGGGATCATGCGCGCGCACGGCGCTTCGCGCTCGCAGATCACCGGCAGCCAGCGCGTCGAGTTCCTCGCCATGGGCGCGGTCGCCGGCATGCTGGCGAGCATCGGCGCGGCGGTGATCGGCCACCTGCTGGCCCGGCGCATTTTCGAAATCGACATGCCGCCGAATCTCATGCTGCTGATGGCGGGGCCGCTGGCCGGGCTGGCGCTGTTGTCGCTTAACGCCTGGCTGTCGTCGCGCCAGGCGCTGCGCGTGCCGCCGGCGCTGGTGCTGCGCGAAGATACGTGAAACTCAGGCCGCGACCTGGAGCGGCGGCAATGCGATCCGGTGTTCGGTGCTGGTGAGGTAGTCCCTGAACACGTGCTCGGCGGGTAGCAACTGGTAGCTGCCGTCGGGCAGCCGGTGCGTGGTGTCCTTCAGCCGGTAGACGGTGTGGCCGCAGGTCCAGCAGTCGAAATTGCGCATCGCGGTGCACAGGCAGGTCTTGTCCGGCACCGACAGGGTCTTCTCATCCGGGTGCAGCTCGAGCGCGCGGTTGAACGCATCGATGTACGCGCACTTGCCCTGCGCGTCGAGCAGGTAGCCGTAGGCTTCGCAATTTGGCCGGATGCCGGAGCCGATCGCCGGGCTGCCCTTCAGCATGCGCATAGGGTAGCCGGTCGGCGATATCAGGTTGACTTCGACGTCGCGTTCGTCGGCCTTGAAGTACGCCTGCTTGACCTTGTCGGGCAGGCCGCATTCGACGGTGCCGGTGAAGCGCGTCGCGACCTGCACCGCTGCGGCGCCCGCCTCGAGATAGTCCACCGCATCGCTGCCGGTGAAAATCCCCCCCGCGGGAATCAGCGGGATGTCCAGCCCTTCCTGTTTCAGGTGGCGATGGATTTCGTCGAAGATGGTCTTCAGGTCGTACTGCGCCCAGTCCATGCCGAAACCGAGGTGGCCGCCGGCCAGCGGGCCTTCGACGATGACGTAGTCGGGCATGCGCTCCAGGCGCGCGGACTTGCGCAGGAACAGCAGCAGCGCGCGCAGCGACGAGACGATGATGCCGAACTTTACGTCGCGAAAGCGCGGGTGATCGGCCACCAGCGCGAGCGATCCCAGGTGCAGCCCGGCGCTCAGCGTGATGCCGTCGGCGCCCGCGTCCATCGCCGCCGAGAGCCGCACGCGCAGGCTGTCGCGCGGGTTGCCCATGGTGAGCTTTTCCATGCAGTTGACGAAGACCATGCCGTCGCCGCGCTTGGCCTCCATGGTCCTGCCGACGTGCAGCTTGGTCGCCTCGGCCAGCCGCCCGAGGTCGAATTGCACCACCGACTTGTCGGTGTTGAAGACGTTGTACTTGTATTTCTTCTGCTTCTCGCTCATGAAGCGGGTCTTGAAGCGATGGTCCGAGACGGTGGGCACCATGGCATCCGAAATGTGGCCGATGCCTCCCAGGCGCGCGGACACCAGCGCCAGTTCGGCCGTGGAGATGTCCACGCCCATGCCCCCCGTGACGATGGGTACCAGTTCCCGGTTGCCGAGCTTCAGGCGAAAGTCGTCTACCCGCTTCATGCGCGCGATTGTCGCCTATCGGCGCGGTAATTGAAAACCATGCAAGCGCTATCGGCCGGCCGCTGCCGCCCCCGGGCCGTGGGCGCTACTCGATGGTGACCTTCGCCTCGCGCACCACCTTGCCCCACTTCACCACTTCGTTGCGCACGAAGGCGGCGAACTGCTCGGGCGACGCGCCGCCGTGCTCGGCGCCGAGCTTGAACCACAGTTCGCGCATGTCCTGCTCCTCGAACGCCCTGGTCACCAGGGCGTGCAGGCGCTGGACGATCGGGCGCGGCGTGCCCGCCGGCGCCCACAGGCCGTACCACGAGGTGACCTCGAAGCCGGGCAGGCCGGATTCCATGGCAGTGGGAATGTCGGGGAAGGAGGGCGAGCGCTTGGCCGAAGTGACCGCGATGGCGCGCAGCTTTCCCGCGCGGATGTGCCCTGAAGCGCTGCCCAGCGCCTCGAAGATGAAATCGACCTCGCCGCCCAGCAGCGCGGTGGTCGCCGGGCCGGTGCCCTTGTACGGCACGTGCAGCGTCTTTACGCCTGCCTGCGAGTTGAACATCTCGCACGACAGGTGCCGGGTGGTGCCGTTGCCCGCCGAGCCGCAGTTCACCTTGCCGTCGTTCGCCTTGGCGTAGGCGATCAGTTCCGGCAGCGTCTTCGCCGGCACCTTGGTCGCGGCCACCAGCACGTCGGGAAAGATCGCCAGCGTGGTCACCGGCAAAAGGTCCTTCTCCAGGTCGTACTGCAGGTTCTTGTAGGCCGATACCGCGACGGCAAGATGCACCGGGGCAAGCAGCAGCGTGTAGCCGTCGGCGGGCGACCTGGCCGCCACCGTCGCGCCGATGGTGCCGCCTGCGCCGCCGCGGTTGTCCGTGACGAATTGCTGGCCGCTCAGCGCAGAGAGTTTCGCCGCCAGCGGGCGCGCCACGGTGTCCGTGCCGCCGCCGGGCGGGAACGGGACGATGACCTTCACCGGCTTGGTCGGCCACTCCTGCGCCAGCGCGGGCAGCGCGGCAAGGACGCAGGCAACTGCGGCGAGGGCGGAGCGGGCAGCGAATTTCATCGTCGGTTCTCGCGAAGTAAATTTGTATCGTTACCATACAATGGACGTGTTGCAGTCGCAATGCAGGTTTGCGCGAGGAGGTGGCATGGATCGCAGATCATTCATTCAATCGGGCGGCGCATTTGTGGTCGCCTGCAGCTTTCCGGCGGCGGCCGGCGCGCAGGCAGGGGCTGCCTCCGCGGCGGGCAAGACACTGGCCAAGGATGCGGTCGATGCGTGGCTGGCGATCGCCCGCGACGGCAGCGTCACGGTCTACACCGGCAAGGTCGATCTCGGCACCGGTGTGCGCACCGCGCTGGCGCAGATGGTGGCGGAGGAACTCGACGTGCCTCACGCACGGGTGTCGTTGGTGATGGGCGACACAGCGCTGACGCCCGACCAGGGGCAGACCGCCAGCAGCGTGACCATTCAGGGCGCCGGCGTCGAGCTTCGGCAGGCCGCGGCGACCGCACGCAAGGGACTCGTCGAACGCGCAGCCGCGCGGCTCGGCGTTGCGGTCGGCGAACTCGCGGTGGAGGACGGCGAGGTGCGCGCGCGCAGCGGCACCGCGCGGATTTCCTATGGCGACCTAGTCGGCGACCAGCGTTTCGAGATGAAAGTGGACAAGGCGGCGCCGTTGAAAAGGCCTTCGACGTACCGCCTGGTCGGCAAGCCGGTTCCCCGCGTCGACATCCCGGCCAAGGTGACGGGTGCGTTCACCTACATGCACGATTTCCGCCTGCCGGGGATGCTGCATGCACGCGTGATCCGGCCCAACGCCATCGGGGCCAGGCTCGCGTCTGTGGACGAAGCATCGGTGCGCGATGTGCCGGGGTTCGTGCAGGTGGTGCGCAAGCAGGATTTCCTTGCCGTGCTGGCGCGCACCGAGTGGGGCGCGATCCAGGCGGCGCGCAAACTCAAGGTGGCGTGGAGCGGCGGCGGCGGATTGCCCGAGTTCGGCAAGCTCTACGATTTCGTGCGCGCGACGCCGGTGGCGAAGGAGGAGGTTCCGGTCCGCGTCGGCAACGCGAAGGCGGCGCTGGCCGGCGCGGGCAAGGTCGTGCGCGCCAACTACGAGTATCCGATCAACACGCACGGCTCGATCGGGCCGGCCTGCGCAGTGGCGCAGGTGAAGGACGGCGCGCTGACGATCTGGTCCGCTTCGCAGGCGACGCACTCGATGCAGAGCGAGCTGGTGACCGTGGTCGGCCTGCCCAAGGAGCGCATCCGGCTGGTCTACCTCGAGGGCTCGGGCTGCTACGGGCGCAACGGGCACGAGGACTGCACCGCCGATGCGGCGCTCATCGCGACGCTCACCGGCCACACCGTGCGCGTGCAGTGGATGCGCGAGGACGAGCATGGCTGGGACCCGAAGAGCCCGCCGCTGGTGGTGGACATGGCGGGGGCCGTCGACGGCGCCGGTTTCATTTCGGCCTGGCACGGCGAGTTCTTCATGCCGATCCACACCGGATCGCTGAACGATTTCCCGCTGCTTGCCGCCGTCGCCTCGGGCGTGCCGCGGCGCGGGCCGTACACCGGCTCGATCCAGCAGAATGCGCCGGCGCCCTATGAAATCCCCAACGCGCTGGTGGAGGTGCACCGGCTGAAGGACACGCCGCTGCGCCCATCGCACTTGCGCACGCCGGGGCGCATGCAGAACACCTATGCCAACGAGTCGTTCATGGACGAGCTGGCGGCGGCCGCACGGCAGGATCCGCTGCTGTTTCGCATGAAGCACCTCTCGGGTGAGCGCGCCATGGCGGTGCTGAACGGCGTCGCACGGCTTGCCAACTGGGAGAGCCGCCCATCGCCCGCGCACAACGCCGGCAAGGGGAAGGTGATGAAGGGCCGTGGCGTCGCCTACGTGCGCTACGAGGGAAACCGCACCTACGTTGCGGCCACCGCGGAAGTCGAGGTGCACCGCGACACCGGCAAGGTGCGCGTCACACGGGTCTGCGTCAGCCACGACTGCGGGCTGGTGATCAACCCGGACGGGCTGCGCAACCAGATCGAGGGCGGCGTGATCCAGACGGTGATCCGCACGCTCCTCGAGGAGGTGAAATTCGACCGCCAGGGCGTCACCAGCACCGATTGGGGGAGTCATCCGATCCTGACATTCTCGGAGGTGCCCGAGGTCGCGATCGACATCATCGACCGGCCGCAGGAGCGGCCGTGGGGCGCGGGCGAGCCGGTGGCCGCGGTGGTGCCCTCTGCCATCGCGGGCGCCATCCACGACGCCACCGGCGTGCGGCTGCGCACCGTCCCCTTCACGCCTGCGCGCGTACTCGCCGCGTTGGGATCCGGAATGCGCGCCGGGAGGGCTGCATGAGCACCTACAGGATCACGGTCAACGGCAAGCCTCACTCGGTCGAAGCCGAACCCGACACGCCGCTGCTCTACGTCCTGCGCAACGACCTGGGGCTGCACGGGCCGCGCTTCGGCAGCGGCCTCGGCCAGTGCGGCGCCTGCACCGTGCAGGTCGGCAAGCAGGCGGTGCGCTCCTGCCAGCTGCCGGTGGCGAAAGTCGCGGGGAGGACGGTGACCACGCTCGAGGGCCTGGGCACGGAGCAGAAACCGCACCCGCTGCAGCAGGCGTTCATCGACGAGCAGCCCGCCCCG
>SXGT01628378.1_pt1 | contig 14635 bp, 13 predicted proteins | sample 3176221 | NCBI WGS metagenome assembly SXGT01 (sample SAMN11356862, study PRJNA531348) | freshwater metagenome | isolation source: freshwater sample F1-120 | place: China: Fuxian Lake, Yuxi | collected 2017-12-25
ACCGGCTCAGCGTCGACTTGCCCGACCCCGACGGGCCGCCCACGTCGATCTTCTCGCCGCGCGCGACCTGGAGGTCGATATTCTTGAGGGCGTGGAACGTGTTGTACCACTTGTCCACGCCCTCCATCTTCACGGCGGGCATGCCGCTATCGGCCGTCTTGGTCTGGGACATGCCCGCGCTCCTTTGGTCTTACTGCAGGAATTCGGGCAGCGGGGCGCTGACCCACTTTTCGTGCAGTTCGTTCAGCTTGCCGCTTTCCTTGACCTTGGCCAGGAACGCGTTGATGTGCTCCATCAGATTGTCCTGACCGGGGCGGGTGGCAATGCCCTGGCTTTGCTGGCGCAGCGAGAATTTGGTCTCGTAGCGGTCCGGAGCAACGGACTGGACCTGTGAGACGACGACGTTGGATGCGCCCATCAGAGGCACCTGGCCCGAAAGCAGCGCCTGCACCGCCGATGCATCATCGTCGAAACGCTGGATATTAGTGCCCTCGGGCGCGATTTCGGTGATCGACGTGTCCTGCGTCGAGGCGCGGGCAACGGCAACGTTCTTGCCGGCGAGATCGGCCGCGTCCTTCACTTCCGTGTTGACGTCTCCAAATACGAAGATCTCGATACCCGCATAACCCTGCGAGAAATCGACCTGCTCGTCACGCTCCGGCGTGATGCCAAGCGAAGCGACGAGAATGTCAACCTGATTGGACAGCAGGTAGGGGATACGGTTGGGGCCGGTCACAGGCACGAGGTTGAGCGTGACGCCAAGATCTTCGGCGAGGAGCTTCGCCACATCGGCGTCGTAGCCGTCTGGCTGGCCCTGCTCGTTGATGATGCCGAAGGGCGCGAAGTCCACCAGCATGCCGATGTTCACGGTGCCGCGCGCCTTGATCTCGTCGACCGTCTGCGCGGAAGCTGCTGTCGTTGCCACGCCCGTTGCAAGCACAGCACCAAGCGCGAGGCCTGCCAGTTTCTTCAAGATGTTCATCGTCGTTTCCTTCCCTGTTTGACTTCCCGGTTTCTTCTCAGCGCCGTGTCGCCACGGCGAAGCGAGCCTCCATGCGGCGCGCAAGGATCGACAGCGGCCAGCAGAGGATGAAGTAGAGAGCGGCCACCAGCCCGAATACGGTGAACGGATCGAAGGTGGCGTTGTTGATGATCTGTCCGGCGCGCGTCAGCTCCACGAAGCCGATGATCGAGGCCAGCGACGTGGCCTTTATGAGCTGCACCAGAAAGCCGACCGTAGGCGCCACCGCGATCTTGGCAGCCTGCGGCAGGACGATGGATTTCATTCGGTCGTAGTAGCGCAGTCCGAGCGCCCATGCGGCCTCCGACTGGCCCTTCGGCACGGCCTCGATGCAGCCGCGCCATATCTCGCCCAGGAAAGCGCTCGCATGCAGCGTGAGCGCGATCGCGGCGGCGACCCACGGCTTGACGCCGGACCCGAAGATGTTGAGCCCGAAGAAAACCAGGAAGAGCTGCATCAGCAGTGGCGTGCCCTGGAACAAACGGATGAACCCCAGTGCCGCGTAACGCAGCGGCGCGGCCTGGGAGACCCGCGCCAGCGCGACCGCAAGCCCGCCGACGGCGCCGCCCGCGAAGGCGACGGCCGAAAGCGCCAGCGTCCACTGGACAGCCATGACGATGAACCAGAATTCGTTGATGCCGAAGGGGCGGATCATGGTTCGTCCCCTCCTATCGCGCCAGCGGGTAGTTGAAGGCGTAGCGCTGGACCGCCGAGAAAAGCGCGGAGAAGCCGAGCGCCAGCACCAGATACATGGCCGTGATCACCAGATAGACTTCGAATGCCGCGAAGGTCTGCGACTGGATATTGTTTCCGGCGGCGGCGAGGTCGGTCGCCGAGATGACGGATACAACGCTCGACGTGAGCATCAGGTAGATGAACTGGCTGGTGAGCGCCGGAGAGATGGTGCGCAGCGCAGGCTTGATGATGATGTAGCGAAAGATCTGCCAACGCTTCAGGCCGAGCGCGACGCCGGCCTCGACCTGCCCGCGATTGATCGACTCGATACCGGCGCGGATGATCTCCGTGGCGTAGGCACCGACATTGACCGTCAGCGCGGTGAGGGCCGCGACATTCGGCGAAAGCCGGACGCCGAGCGCCGGCAGTGCGAAGAAGATGAAGAAGATCTGGACGAGAACCGGCGTGTGGCGGATCAATTCGATATAGGCGTCGATCAACCAGCGTACCGGCTTCGGTCCCGCAGTCTTGCCGATCGCGCAGGCAATGGCGACGATCGTGCCGAGGATCATCGCGCCGAAGGAAAGCTCGATCGTCACCAGCGCGCCGGCCAGCAACTGGTCGAAGTTCCGGAAGACCGGCGCGAAGTTGAATTGATAATCCAAAACTGACCTCCCGGCCGCGTCGCCAAGGCGTGCGCGGCAGCGCACTTCACTCCTCCGTGCGTTTAGATCGATCTAATTGATTACGTCGGCGGGGTCAAGCAGGAACGGTTCCCGCTACCATGCGCACCGGCCCGCAGGAGCCGCGCTGCACGAAGTAGGTTTCCTCGATGCTGCTGGCGATCGGGCCGTCGGGCGCATCCATCCGCCTCAGAAGCAGCCTCGCCGCATTTTCGCCGACCACGAAAGGTTCGGTCGCGACCGATGCGAGGCCCGGCATTACGAGATCCGCCTCCGCCACATTGTCGAAGCCGACAAGGGAAACGTCCCGGCCGGGCATGACCCCGAGATCGCACAGGCCGCGATGCAGGCCGAGTCCGAGAACATCATTGTGGCAGATGATCGCCGTCGGTCGCGCGGGCCGGCTCATGAGTTCGGGTGCGGCCATGCGGGCGCTCATGTGGGTGGATTCGAGCGGGCGCACGAAAAGAGGCGCGAGATTCGCAGCGTTCATCGCCGCGTGAAAGCTTTCGAGGCGTTCCGTGCGGGCGGAATGATGGGTGTCGGTTGCGACATAGCCGATGCGGCGATGCCCGAATCCGACGAGGCAGTCGACGGCCTCGCGCATGCCCGGCGTCGGGTCCATGCCTGCATAGTCGCTCGCCGTTTCCGGCACCATCCGCAGCGTCTGGACCAGCGGCACGCCCCATTTGCCGGCGTCGTCGACGAAGCGCCGCTCCGTGCCCTCTGCCGGGCAGACGATAAGCCCGTCCACGCCATGCTCGCGCATGCGATTGACGAAACCGTCCTGCTTGGCGGCATTCTCGTTGGAATTGGCGAGGATGACGGCAAGACCGGCGGTTTCCAGAATGCTTTCAATGCCCGCCAGCAGGACCGCGAAGAACGGGTTGGTGAGGTTCGGGATGATGACCCCGACCGTTCGGCTGCGCGCCGCGCGCATCCGTGCCGCGCCCAGATTGTAGACATAGCCGAGCTCGGCCATGGCGGCCTCGACTTTGGCGCGCGTCGCCGCACCCACCAGCGGACTGTCCCGCACCACCAGCGATGCGGTTGCACGCGACACGCCGGCATGCTTCGCCACGTCGAGAAGGGTGACCCGTTTCATGCCCGGACACTCTGGGTGACCATGGCTTCCTCCTGATTTGGATCGATCCAATCGAGCTTAGGCCGGTAAGTGGCGGGCGTAAAGTGGGCATGAACAAACGCCCCGGAGGATGTCCGGGGCGTTCGTTGGTCGCTGCGGGAAGTCAGCCGCAGATCGACGATCAGCCGTAGCGGTAGGGCGCGCCGGCGGCCCGCATCGTCTCCTGGTATTTCTTCAGGATTTCGACGACCTTGGCATTGCGTCCGCCGCCTGCCGCGACCTCGTCCCAGAACTTCATCGCCTCGTCCTCGACCTGCTTCCATTCTTCTTCCGGAATGGTCGTCAGTTCGAGCTTGCCGCCGGTGGTGCGGTAATGGGCCTCGCCCCACCAGTACCAGTGCTGACGGTAGTAGTGCGAGGAATCGATGCAGAGCTTGTAGATCGTCTTCAGGTGCTCGGGCAGCTCTTCCCATTTATCAGTGTTGACGAAATAGGAGCCCGCCCATGCACCGTTGATGTTGTTGGTCAGGTAGTACTTGTTGATGTCCGCCCAGCCGACCGTGTAGGTCTCCGTCGCGCCGCACCAGGCAACGCCGTCAAGCTCGCCTGTCTGGATCGCCACCTCGATGTCTTCCCACGGGAGCGTCACGGGCACGACGCCGAAGCGCTCGAGGAAGCGCCCGCCGGTGGGGAAGGTGAAGACACGCAGACCCTGAAGGTCGGCCAGCGCCTTGATCGGCTTGGTGGTGACGAAGTTGCAAGGATCCCACGCGCCGGCCGATAGCCAGGTCACGCCGGGTATCTCGGCATAGGCTTCTTCCCAGATTTCCTTGAGACCGTACCACTCCCACAGCACGGGCACGTCGAGGCCGTAGCGCGAGGCGAAGGGGAAGTAGGCGCCGAAGATCGACACGTCGACCGGCGAGGCCATCGAGTCGTCGTCCGATTGTGCGGCGTCGATCGTGCCTTGCTGCACGGCGCGGAAGAGTTCTCCCTGCGGCACGAGCTGGTCGGCCGTGTAGAGGTCGATCACCATCTCCCCGTTCGCCGCCTTGTTGAACGCGTCGATGGACGGCTTGATGACATGCTCGGCAAGCGATGCGCCGGCATAGGTCTGTAGGCGCCAGCGAATTGGCGCCTGCGCCTTCACGTAAGGGGCTGCAAGCGTCGTGGCGCCCACGGCGCCAGCCGTCGTCACGCCGGCTTTCTTGAGAAAGTCACGCTTTGTGAATATGCGATCGGTGCTCATTTTAGTTCTCCCATTGCTGTTGCGGTTCTTGTCGGCCCTCTCGTCGGATCGTTTTCCCCCTTGATTGTGTCGTGCGCCTCCTTTCGTCTTGCGCCGTTGTCGGCTTACCGGCCCGTGTAGAGATTGGGCAGCCACAGCGCGATCTGCGGGAATACCATGATGAGAACCATGGTCAGGATCATGAGGAAGAAGAACGGCCAGATCGACCGGTAGATGTCGCCCAGCGAAATCTCGGGCGGCGCCATGGCGCGCATCAGGAAGAGGTTGTAGCCGAAGGGCGGGGTTATGTAGGCGATCTGGCAGGTGATTGTGTAGAGCACGCCGAACCAGATAGGATCGAAACCAAGGCTCCTGACCAGCGGAATGTAGAGCGGTGCGACGATGACCAGCATGGCGGTATCGTCCAGGAAGATGCCGAGGATGATGAACGAGGCCATCATCGCCACAAGTATGGCCCAGGGTGACAGGTCCCAGGTATTCAGCAGCAGCGCCTCGATCGCGCGCACCGCACCCAGCCCGTCATAGACGGAGGAGAAGCAGAGCGCGCCGAGGATGATCCAGAGAAACATGCACGATACGCCGAGCGTGTTGCGTGTCGAATCCTCCAGCACCTTCATGTTGAGGCGTCCGGTCACCAGCGCCGCCAGAGTGGCCAGCAGCGCACCGACGACGGAGCTTTCCACGAGGCTGGTCACGCCGGTCATGAACAGGCCCATGATCGAGCCGAAGATGCCGAGCGGCAGCAGGCCGGCAGAAAGCAGTTTCAGCTTCTCCGCGCGCGGTATCGCGGCCAGTTCCTCGGCGGGCAGGGGAGGGCCGAGGTCCGGGTTCCGGTTGCAGCGCCACCAGATATAGACGGTGAAGAGCGTGGCCATTAGTAGGCCGGGCACGATGCCCGCGAGCCACAGTTGCAGCACCGGCTGGCGGGCTATCATCGCGTAGAGGACCAGCACGATGCTCGGCGGCAGCAGGATGCCCAGCGACGAACCACCCTGGATCACGCCCGTAACCATGCGCTTGTCGTAACCTCGCCGCAGAAGCTCGGGCAGCGCCACCGTAGCACCGATCGCCATGCCGGCAACCGAAAGCCCGTTCATGCAGGAGATAAGCACCATCAGCCCGATGGTGCCGAGCGCCAGCCCACCGCGCAGGCCACCGAACCACACGTGGAACATGCGATAGAGATTGCTCGCAAGGCCGGACTCCGAGAGCATGTAGCCCATGAACACGAAGAAGGGCACGGTGATGAGCGGAAACCAGTTCATCACCTGGATCGAGGCGTTGAACGGCAGTTCCGCCGAACCCGCACCCCAAAGCCACAGTGCCGAGACCGCGCCGACGAAACCGATGACACCGAAGACGCGCTGGCCCGTCGCCATCAGCAGCAGCATCGAGGCGAACATGAAAAGGGTGATGAATTCCGAGCTCATGCGATCGGCTTCCCGCGCGCCATCGCGACATCCTTGAAGAAGGCGGAGATCGCTTGGAGCAGCATGAGGAAAATGCCCAAGGTCATGATCGCCTTGATCGGCCACATCGGCGGTGCCCAGGACGTGTAGTTCTTCTGGTTGTACGACCAGGCGTATTCGGTGGAAGAGACGCCGCCCCACAGCAGCACACCCAGGTAGAACATCACGAACAGGATGGTGAAGGCGTCGGTCGTCGCACGCTGTCTCGCCGAGAGCCGGCCATAGAACAGGTCCATCCGCACATGCGAACCGAGTTGCATCGAATAGGGGCCGCCAAGCAGGTAATAGGCGCAGAGCAGGAACTGCGACATGTCCATCACCCAGTTGATCGGCCTGCCGAAGAACAGCCGCGAAAGGATCGCGTAGACCATGATGGCGGCCATCACGAAGATCAGCCGCATGGCGAAGCGCCCGACCCAGCGGTTGAACGTATCCACCCAGCGCACGTAAGCCGCTACGGCCTTGCCCATGCGGCCGTCTCCTTGTCGCCCGTGTTTTTGGTCAGCGCCGCAAGCGCGCCTTCCAGCCAGCCGGAAAGCCGCTCGGCCATTGCCGCCTGGTTTTCGGCTGTGGCGATCAGGTCGTTGCGGATCTCGATCATGACGTTGAGAAGCCGTCGAGGCAGCGCGTGCTCGCGCAGCGTATGGGTCACGCCGTCCTGCGGTCCGTAGGGCTGGTTTCGCCGCACGACGAACCCGCCGCCCGCGCCGGCGGCCGCCAGCACGGCGTCGGCAAGGCGCGTGTCGTCATCGTGCAGGATGCCGATTTCGACTTGCCGCGAAACGCCTTCATAGATTGGCGTGAAAGAATGGATAGTGACGATGGCCGGCGGTGCGGGCCGGTCGTCGATGGCCTGCGAGAGCGCAGTCTTGAAGGGGTGATAAAACCGGTCGGCGCGCTCGCCACGGGCTTTCGCCGACAGCCCCTCATTGCCCCGTACGCGGTAGATTTCACTGACCGCCGGGATGGAGCTCGGTGCCTCCGGCGGACGGTTGCAGTCGTAGAGCAGCCGCGAGAAGCGTTGCGCAACCAGCGGCGCATTGAGTTGTTTGGACAGATGGCGCGCCACGCCCAACGCGCCTGGATCCCAGGCTATGTGGCTTTGCAGTGCCGCGGCTTCGAGGCCGAGATCGCCATATTCGGGCGGAACGGCATTGGATGCATGTTCGCAGACGATCACGAACGCGCCGGTGCCTTCGATATTGGTCACGTCGACCGGAGACACCGCTGTGCGCGCACCGTTCATGCCAACGCTCCCGTCATCAACCGATGCCCCGTTCGTTACCGTAGCGGAAGCATCATTCCAGACGGCGAAGGACAGTCAAGGCGCATTCTGAAACTTTCTCTTCCATCCGTTCGATGATGGTGCATTCTATTCACATGGTGTTGGCGACGGATGGTCGGCGCGTGGAGCGAGGATGGAATTTTCCGAAGACCTGACGGTTGCTGAACGGATGCGTTCCGGTTTCGAAAGCCTGACGCGCGCCGAGCGTCAGCTCGCGAATGCGATGCTCGCGAACTATCCGGTGCTGGGGCTGGATTCGATCACGGCGGTCGCCAATTCCTCCGGCGTTTCCACCCCGACCGTGGTGCGCATGGCCAAGAAGCTCGGCTTTGCCGGTTTTCCCGAGATGCAGGCCGCCCTGCGCAGCGAGCTGGAAGCGACCATCTCCAACCCCATCGCCAAGCACGACCGGTGGGCCTCCAACGCGCCGGACACGCACATTCTCAATCGCTTTGCCGACCAGGTGACGGAGAACCTGCGCCAGACCCTGCGCCAGCTTTCGCCGGAGACGTTCAACGGGGTGGTGGCATTGTTGTCCGACCCGGGGCGCCGCATCCACATAGTCGGCGGCAGGATCACCCGTTCGCTCGCCGACTACCTTTTCACCCACATGCAGGTGATCCGCGGTGGCGTCGTCCAGATCGCCTCGAACGCCAATACCTGGCCGCACTACGTGCTCGAAATGCGCGACGGCGACGTGCTGGTGGCGTTCGACGTACGCCGCTACGAACAGGAGATGCTGCGCCTCGCCGAGATGGCGCGCGACAGGGGCGTGGCAGTCGTTCTCTTCACTGACCAATGGGGCTCGCCGGTGGCAAAGCTGGCGACGCATTCCTTCCATGCGCGCATCGAGGCCCCGTCGGCCTGGGACTCTTCGGTCGTCACGCTCTTCATAGTCGAGGCGATCGTCGCCGCCGTGCAGGACGAAAACTGGGTCGAGACCCGCGATCGCATGAAGACGCTCGAAGAGTTGTTCGACCAGACCAGGATGTTCCGCAAGTTCGTTTAGGTCACGCCGCGGAGTGGATGCGTACAGGCGCGGTTGCCGCCGGAAGGCGGGCGGTTGTGTCGCCCGGTCCGTTGCCGGCCTCATCGAAAGTGGGGTTTCCACTCCCAAACTGAGCAAGCGCGGTTGCCTCCTCCTGCACGAGACGCCCAATCTCGGAGAATCTTTCGGCAGCCTCCATGTTGCGCCTTGCGGCAACGGCAATCCCGCCCATGAAATGCCGCACCCTTTGCAGCATTTCTTCGCGATCGTCGCAGTTTTCGATAGCCAACAGCTCGATGTCTATCCGCTCGGCGAGCTTTTGGGCGCGCTGTCCGAGTCGACCGGCAGCAGCGTCGATTTCCTGTCGGTGCGATGCAAGGTGGGTGCTGCTCGTCGTCAGCGTTGCGAAGGCGGCCTCCAGCCTTTCCATCGCCGCGTTGAAATCGTCGCGAAACGCCCGGTAGGGCTCAGGAAGGTCGAGCGTCACGCGGCGCGAAAGGTCGCCGTCGGCGAGGCTGCCTATGGCCGCGCCCATCAATCGGGCGACAGCAGCGTGAACCTTGCCGGCGCGTTGCCTGCCCTCAAGTCCCGAACGGCAGCGCTCGATGGCCGCGCCAAGGCCGGCGGTCTCGCTGTCCGCAAAGGGCGCGGCTGGCAGAGTGAAGTCGTTCCGCGCGATCCGTTCAAGGCTATCGATCGCCGGTTCGAGGCTTGCCGCGATGGCGCGATGGGCGGTTGTCCATGCCGTAGCTGCAACGACGATCGGCATCGAGATCAACGGGAGGGCAATGAGAGCGAACGAGGTGCCTGCTTCCGCCGAAAAACTCCACAGGATGACGGTGCAGCACGCGACAGCAGCCGAAACGCCACCGGCTGCGATGGCGATCCGTGTGGCTGGCGACATTGAAATGTCCCGCTTTTGGCTGGCGCGCGTACGCATGCGGGCGCGAATTCCCATGCTCGATCTATTCTGCCATCGTACAAGCGCAACCTTGCATCAGGCAGGAGCGCCGCTGCGCGGTTGACATTCCGTGCGGCCGTCATTCTATCTGCCCGCAAAACTTCCAAGGATGGGAAACGCCATGACCAATGTCGCACTGACGGGCCTTGCCCGCGATCTGGCGCAGCGCGCCGACGAAGGCCGGCCGGTGCGCATCGGCCTGGTCGGCTGCGGAGAGATGGGCACGGACATCGTTACGCAGGTAGCGCAGATGCGCGGCATCGAGGTGGCGGCCATTGCCGATACCCGCGGCGAGCGCGCCCGGCAGGCGGTCGCGATCGCCCAGCGGCCGCCCGAAAGCGCAGGCGATGCGGAAAGCGCGCAGGCCATGTCGGCACTGATAGAGGCCGGCCGCACCGCGATCGTGCCGGATTCGTCCATGGTCGTCACTCATGATCTGGTCGACGTCGTGATCGACGCCACCGGCAAGCCGGCCGTCGGCGCCGAGATCGGGCTCAAGGCGATGGAGCACGGCAAGCATCTCGTGATGATGAATGTCGAGGCTGATGTCACCATCGGTGCCTATCTCAAGCATGCGGCCGCGAAGCTGGGCGTCGTTTACTCGCTCGGCGCGGGCGACGAACCGTCCTCCTGCATGGAGCTGATAGAGTTCGTCTCGGCGATGGGCCATCGCGTGGTCGCGGCCGGCAAGGGCAAGAACAACCCGCTCAACCACGATGCGACACCGGACGAATACCGCGAGGAAGCGGAACGCCGCAACATGAACCCACGCATGCTGGTCGAGTTCGTGGACGGCTCCAAGACCATGGTGGAAATGGCCGCGATCGCTAACGCCACCGGACTTGTGCCGGACAGGCCCGGCATGCACGGCCCTGCCGCCACGCGCGACCAGCTTTCACGCGTGCTTTGCCCGGTTGAGGATGGCGGTGTGCTGTCGCGCAAGGGATGCGTCGACTTTTCCATCGGCAAGGGAGTCGCGCCTGGCGTCTTCGTGATTGCGGAGATGGCGCATCCGCGCCTTCGCGAGCGGATGAACGACCTGAAGCTGGGCGAGGGGCCGTATTATACCTTCTTCAGGCCCTATCACCTGACCAGCCTCGAAGTGCCGCTGACCTGCGCTCGCGCCGTGCTTTACGGCAAGGCCGACATGGTGCCGCTCGACAGGCCTGTGGCGGAGGTGTGCGCGGTTGCCAAGCGCGACCTGAAGCCCGGCGACAGGCTCGACGCGATCGGCGAATACACCTACCGCTCCTGGATCATGACGGTCGAGGACGCCCGCGCGGCGACAGCGATCCCGTGCGGTCTCCTCGAAGGTGGTGTCGTGACGGCGCCTGTGGCGAAGGGTGAACTCCTCACCTACGCCAATGCCGCTCCGGATGCCGGTTCGGGCCTCGTTGCGCTCCGCCGCAAGCAGGACGAACTGGTCGGCGTCGCTTAGCCGCTACTTGCCCAGTTCGACCGATCTCGCCCTCGCCGCTTCGACGGCTTCCGTGACCAGCATCTTCAGGCGGTCGTCACCCATAAGCACCGAAAGTGCTGCGGCCGTCGTGCCGTTGGGGCTCGTTACCTGTTGGCGCAGCGTTCCCGGTTCCTCGCGGCTTTCGGCAGCGAGTGCCGCGGCTCCATAGACCGTCTGCATGGCAAGCAGCTTCGCGGTCTCGACCGGCAGGCCGGCTTTCTCGCCTGCTGCCGTCAGGCATTCGATGAAATGGAAGACATAGGCGGGGCCTGACCCGGAGACCGCGGTCACGGCGTCCATCAGCCCTTCATCGTCGATCATCGCGACTTCGCCGCTGGCCGACAGAAGATCGCGCACGAAGTCGCTCGTGTCTGCATCGACATTGTCATTTGCGACAACCACCATCATGCCTTTGCCGATTGCTGCGGGCGTATTGGGCATGCAGCGAATTACGCCCGCATCGGCACCAAGCGCGCCTTCGAAGGCAGAGATCGGCGTACCGGCTGCGACGCTGACATAGGTTGCTGACGCCTTGAAGCGCGCATAGGCGGGAACGACGTTGAGGATCACCTGCGGCTTGACGGCGAAAACGACGAGGCGTGGGGCTGCATCGGCGGCAATTTCCCCCGCATCTGACAGTGCGGTGACGCCCAGCGCGGTCGCCCGCTCGCGCAGAGCATCGGTCGGCTCGACGACGATCGCCTCGTCGGCGCCAAGCTTGCCGGAAGACAGCCAGCCTGCCAGCATTGCGTATCCCATGTTCCCGCATCCCACGAGCACGATCCTGGCCGGCATGTCATTCTCCTGCGATCATCCAGCGCCGGTCTGATGCCGACAATGCAAAGCCGTTTAGGCCCTCGGCCGCCAATGTTCAACACAACCGCACTGCCGTGGCGGTTCTATTCGAAATTAACCTTTTGTTTTCCATCCCCGTTTAGCTTGCCTTAACGAATGAAGTAACCAGCTCGCCGTCGTGCGCGCATCTTCTGCAGGCAACGATGTCCGGTTCAACAAACGATTACAGGCAAGGTCGCGCTTCGCTGCTGGCGATGGTCAGCGACGAAGAGGACGCCGTAACGCGCCATGCCCGGGCACGCGCACGGCGCGAACGCCGTGCGAATCCTGTTCTTTCCGCGCCGATTGAACCGGAGGTCGACGCGGTCGATGAACCATTGGTGCACGAGCAGCCGGAACCGCATCGGCTGAGGGACCTGATTTCCGGTCATCTTGCCGAAGACGATCGTGGCAGCACCGAATCGCCGATGGAATCCGAGCCGCGGGGGGGCGACGTGACCGGCAAGACAGTATCAGAACCGTTGAATGCCGACGTTGCCGTATCGCCGACTGAACGGAGGACCGGCGGCGGAATGTCGATGCGTCCCGTGATCGGGCTGACGCTTGCAGGTGCCGCGATCGGCGCCGCCGTCGCCTTTGCGTGGCCGAAGTCCTATGTCGCCACAAGCGAATTGCTGATCGATCCGCAGGCCCTGCGCGCCGGCGTGGTCTCGGGGCAACTCTCGGCGGATACCGCCTTCGCTCTGGTCGACAACCAGCTTCGTGTGCTGAGTTCGGGGACCATGCTTGAAGCAGCCGCCGACCGGTTGAACCTTGCCGCCGACCCCGAGTTCAACGGCGACGCCGCCGGCCCGTTCGGCCTGGTTGGCTCGCTTGCCGGTCTTGGCGACCTTGTGGCGGGCGACGGTGCCAGCTCGGTAGAGCGCCGCCGGGCCCGTTCCTTGCAGACGCTTGAACGTGCGGTCGAGACGAACCGGCAGGGCGGCTCGTCCGTCATCGAGGTTTCGGCGCGAACCGGCGATCCCGAAAAATCGGCGCTGATCGCCAACACGATCTCCGAGCTGTTTCTGGCGAATGCCGGCGGCGGCACTGCCTCGCCCAGCGGCAGCATGAGCGAACGTCTTTCGGAACTGCGCGCAGGCGTGGAGGAGGCTGAACGGGCGATCGCCGATTTCAAGGCGCAAAACGATCTTGTCGATGCACAGGGGCGGCTGATCTCCGATGATGAGATCGTTCGCCTCAGCGAGCGTCTCTCGGCGGCGCAGGCGCGTACGGTGGAGCTCAATGCACGCACCGCGTCGACCCGCGAGGCCAACGTCGATTCGATCGTCACCGGCTCGCTGCCGGAGCAATACGCGTCCTCGACATTGACGGATCTGAGAAGCCGGTACGCGGCAGCGCGGCAGCAGGTGGATCGGCTGGGCGTGAAGCTCGGACCCCGTCACCCCGAATTGCTCTCCGCCCGCGCCGAGCTTGAAGGCACGCGCCAGGAGATTGCCGACGAATTGCGGCGGGTGGCTGCGGCATTGCAGACCGAATTGACGCGGGCTGTGCGCGAGGAGCAGGAACTGGCCTCGCAACTCGCCGAGATGAAGACGCGCCAGGGCGACATCGGTGGCGAACTGGTCGCCTTGAGGGAGCTGGAGCGGGAGGCCGCAGCAAAGCGCTCGGTCTACGAGCAATCTTTGCAGGCCGCACAGGCCGGTCCCGGTGCTTCGGCGCCCGGCAGTGCCAGCCTGATTTCGAGGGCGGCCCCGCCGCTCTTTTCAAGCGGCCCTTCGGTGCCGGCCTTTTCGATGGCCGGTGCGCTGACCGGTTTGCTCGCAGGGCTGGGTTTTGCCGGGCTGCGCAGGCGGCGCGACGACGATGCCTGGCTCAAGGACGATGCGTATGCATCGCTTCAGGCCGACGAGGCATTCACCGAAGCACCGGAAACTGACCTGGATAGTGACATTCGTTCCGCAGAAAGCGGAAACGTCGAGGAGACCGACGAAATGCATTCCCACAATCCCTATAACGCCTATCCGCATAACGATGCCCAGGCCGGCGGGCAGCCGGCGTCGACGGAAGCACGGCAGCACCAGCCGGCCGTTGGGCACAGCCAGCAGCCATCGCAGCAGCCTCATCACCCCGGTGCGATGTACGCGCAGCCTGTTCCCCCGGCGCCGCCCGGATGGCCGCAGATGCCGATGCACGGCGTCTATCAGCCACAGCCCCCGCTGATGCCGATGCCGGGCTGGCCCGCAGCGCACTATCCGGCCCCGCCGCCGCATTATTATCCTCAGGCCGGGGCCTATCCCGTGCCGCAGCAGCCCTACTTCGGCGCGCCTGCCTATGCGCCGCCACAGCAGCATGCCTATCCGCAGGGCCAGGAAGCGCCGCGTCCGGTCGATGAGCCACGGCGGGCCGCGCCCGAGGCAGCCTTCGACCAGAACGAATATATCGACGAAAGCACGGACGCGGCGATTGAGGAAATCCGCCAGAGCCTGCGCGAGTTCCGGGACGCGATCGAGGACTTCGCCCACAGCCGTGCGCCGCGCAAACGCTACGGCACCTGACCGGCCGGCGATTTCGCCGCGCGTTTTCGGGTTTACGGCATCGGACGGCGCAATGACGGGATCGCCTTGCGTCGAAATCGCCAGAATGCGATGCCGGAACGGGACGACGCGGGGAGAATCATGGCGAACATCATCGACGGAAAACAGGTTGCCGAAGACGTCATTGCAACGGTGACGAAAGCGACCGCAACGCTTGCCGAAAAGGGTGTCACCCCCGGGCTTGCCGTCGTGATTGTCGGTGAGGACCCGGCCAGCCAGGTCTATGTCGCCTCCAAGTCGAAGAAGGCGAAGGCGTGCGGCTTCCACTCGGTGCAGCACACGCTGGCAGCCGATACGCCGCAGGCCGACCTGCTGTCGCTGATCGGCGACCTCAATGCCGATCCCGCGATCCACGGCATTCTGGTGCAG
>SXGT01828975.1_pt1 | contig 14635 bp, 12 predicted proteins | sample 3176221 | NCBI WGS metagenome assembly SXGT01 (sample SAMN11356862, study PRJNA531348) | freshwater metagenome | isolation source: freshwater sample F1-120 | place: China: Fuxian Lake, Yuxi | collected 2017-12-25
GCGTCGACTTGCCGGCGCCGTTTTCGCCGCAAATGGCGTGGATCTCGCCGCGGGCGACTTCGAGCGTCACGTCGCTGAGCGCCTTGACGCCCGGGAAGGTCTTCGTGATCGACCGCATCTCGAGGATGTTCTGGGTCACGCTGTGCCCACTTCCTTAGCTTCGTTGGGAGGGAATGTGCCGGTGGTGGGGAGCCTAGTGCGACTCCCCACCACCGGCGAGGTGGTGCTGGATGCTGATGCCGGGCTCTCGTTAGAGGCCGAGCTCCTCAGCGGTCCAGTAACCGGTGTCGACGAGCGCCGACTGCACGTTGTCCGCGACGACGGGCACCGGGCCGAGCAGGAACGACGGCACGATCTTCACGCCGTTGTCGTAGGTGGTCTCGTCGTTGATCTCGGGCGTGCCGCCCTCGAGCAGCGCCGCCGCCATGCCGGCCGCAACCTTGGCGAGCTCACGCGTGTCCTTGAAGATCGTCGCGTACTGCTCGCCCGCGAGGATCGCCTTGACCGAGTCGACCTCAGCGTCCTGGCCCGAGATGATCGGGAAGTCGACGCCCACGGCGTAGCCGGCGTCAGTCAGGGCCGAGATGATGCCACGGCTGATGCCGTCGTAGGGCGAGAGCACGGCGTTGACCTTCGTGCCGTCCGAGTAGTTCGCGGTGAGGATGTCCTCCATGCGGCTCTGGGCGGTCTCGCCGTCCCAGCGCAGCGTGGCGACCTGCTCGATGTCGGTCTGACCCGACTGCACGACGAGCGTTCCGTCATCGATGAGCGGCTGGAGCACGTCCATGGCGCCGTTGAAGAAGAAGAACGCGGTGTTGTCATCGAGCGAGCCGGCGAACAGTTCGATGTTGAACGGGCCAGCCGGTGCGTCCGGGAGGGGAGCACCCTCGAGGTCGGTGAGACCGAGACCGTTGAGCACCGTCCACGCCTGCTGCTGGCCGACGAGGAAGTTGTCGAAGGTCGCGTAGTAGCTGACGTTCTCGGAGTCGCGGATGAGGCGGTCGTACGCGATCACGGGGATGTCGCTGTCGGCAGCGGTCTGCAGCACCGAGGTGAGCGTCGTGCCGTCGATGGCCGCGATGATGAGCGCCTCGGCGCCACGCGTGATCATGTTCTCGACCTGGCTGACCTGGGTCGGAATGTCGTCTTCTGCGAACTGCAGGTCGACTTCGTAGCCAGCCGCCTCGAGCTCGGCCACGAGGGCGTCGCCGTCAGCGATCCAGCGCTCCGAGGAGCGGGTGGGCATGGCAACGCCGATGAGACCGCCGTCGGCGCCGTCGCCGTCTGCTGCCGGAGCAGCGCACGCCGCGAGACCGAGCGTCATTGCGCCGGCGGCCACGACGGAGAGAAGAACCTTGCTCTTCACTGTGTGTCCTTTCATAGGAGGGAGTGTGGTGGTGCTGCGGGTGCGGTTCAGCTGCGAACTGCGCCCGGTTCCCGGAGGCTGGCTCCGGGAGGCTGAGAGAGACCTCGCTGCCCGTAGACCGTCTGGTAGCGGTCGTAGAGAGCGTCGATCTTCGCCGAGGGAATCGGCAGGGGCTCGCCGAGCTGGCGAGCGATGTGGATCGTGCGTGCGGCATCCTCGAGCATGACCGCGGCCTTGACCGCGTCGCGGGCGTCGCTGCCGATCGTGAAGGGGCCGTGATTCTGCATGAGCACCGCGCGCGAACGGTGCCCACGCAGCGTCTCGACGATGCCGAAGCCGATCGACTCGTCGCCGATGATCGCGAAGGGCCCGACCGGAATGGGGCCGCCGAACTCGTCGGCCATGCCGGTGAGCACGCAGGGGATCTCTTCGCCGCGTGCAGCCCACGCCGTGGCGTAGGGAGAGTGCGTGTGCACGACGCCGCCTACCTCAGGCAAGTTGCGGTAGACGTAGGCGTGCGCCGCGGTGTCGCTCGACGGGGCGCGGTCGCTGCCGGGGGTGTCAGCGACGACGTGCCCGTCGAGCGTGCAGAGAATGAGCGTTGAGGGGTCGAGGTCGTCGTAGGCGACGCCGCTCGGCTTGATGACGAAGAGATCGGCACCAGGCACGCGGCCCGAGACATTGCCGCCGGTCCAGACCACGAGTCCGTACCGCACGAGCTCGGCGTGCAGAGCCGCAATCTCGTCACGCACGCGCGCGATCGCCACCTGAATCTCGGGGGTGATGGCGTTCATGGTGCGTGACCTCGTTGTCGTTGGGGCGGAGCGGGTGGAGCGAGTGGTGCTGGTGGCGCTGATGTGACCGTTCACATCACTGGGGCACTCTACAGGCGAAACGGTCACAACTGTCAAGCGCGTCCACAGGCGAAACGGTCACAAATCTGTAACGGACGCTGATCGGTCGTTGCAGCAGCATGAATTACGCGCGCTTGGCCGTGGATTCGCGCACGATGAGTTGCGGCTGCACGGGGTCATGGCTGAGCCCGGCTTCGCCGCGCAACTCACCCAGCACGAGCCCCACAGCGCGTCGGCCGATCTCGGCGAAGTCCTGCCGAACGGTCGTGAGCGGAGGCGCGTAGTGCGCCGATTCCGGAATGTCATCGACCCCGACGATCGAGATGTCTCCCGGCACTGAGAGCCCCATCTCGCGGCAGGCATGCATGAAGCCGAGGGCCATCTGGTCGTTGCCCGCGAAGACCGCGGTGAAGTCGCGATACCGCAAGAGTTCGAGGCCCGCGTAGTAGCCGAATGACGCCGTCCAGTCGCCGAGAATGGGCGCGCGCGTGCGCAAGTCGGCATCGCCGAGTTCACGCAAGAAGCCCTGCATGCGCGCTTCGGCCTCGATCCAGTCTTGGGGGCCCGAGATGTGCATGATCTCGGTGTGCCCGAGCTCGATGAGGTGCTTCGTAGCCATGCGCGCACCCTGCACCTGGTCGACCCAGAGCGAGTGCGAGGTGTTGAGACCGGTTGCTTCGAGCGTCACGAAGGGCACGGCGACCTGCAGATCGTTGATGGCCTCGAACACCCGAACTTGCGGAGCGATGACGATGAGCGCCTCGACCGCCTGGCTCATGAGGTAGTCGAGGCCGCTCTTGATCGACGTGTACTCGCTCGACGAGATGTTGGTGATCGAGAGGCGGTAGCCGGCTTCGCGCGCCGCCATCTCGATGGCCTGGATGCTCGTCGCAGGGCCGTAGTGCGAGGTCTGCCCCGACAGCACGCCGATGGTGCGCGAACGGCTGGTGACGAGTGCTCGTGCCGCCTGGTTGGGGCGGTAGCCGAGTTCGTCGATCGCGGCGCGCACGCGCTCGGCGGTCTCGGGCCGAATGTTCGGGCTGTCGTTGAGCACGCGTGAGACGGTCTGATACGAGACCCCCGCGACCCGGGCGACATCGCGGATGTTGGGCGCGCGCACGCGGTCCGGCTCGGGCGGCCGGTCAGCTTCCGTCGTCATCGATGTCCGTTCGGGCTCGCGATGTGTACGTTCACATCCGCACGCCCATTATGCACGGAGCACGCCAGGCGCGCTCTGGCGTCCGGATGCTCAGCCGAGCGCGTCGAGAGCCTGCAGCACGTCGGCAAGCAGGTCGTCGCCGTCTTCGATGCCCACCGAGAGTCGAATGATCGCGTCGCTCACCTCGAGCTCGGTGCCGCGCACCGAGGCGTGCGTCATCTCGCTCGGGTAGTTGACGAGCGACTCGACGCCACCGAGCGACTCCGCCAGCTGGAAGACGCGCAGGCCCTCGGCGAAGGCGCGGGCTGCCGCGGAGCCTCCCGCGAGCTCGAGCGAGAGCATCCCGCCGAAGAGTCGCATCTGCCGCGAGGCGAGCTCGTGGTCGGGGTGCGAGGCCAGCCCGGGGTACAGCACCCGCGTGAGTGCGGGGTGACCCTCGAGCGCATCAGCGAGCTGTTGCGCGTTGGCCGAGTGCTGGCGCATGCGCACGGCGAGAGTCTTGATGCCGCGAGTCGTGAGCCACGCGTCGAGCGGGCCAGAGACGGCGCCGGCGGCGAACTGCTGAAACGCCACCTTCTCGGCGAGCTCGGCATCGTTCGTCACGACCGCACCGCCGAGCACGTCGGAGTGCCCGCCGAGGTACTTCGTCGTCGAGTGCACGACCACGTCGGCCCCGAGCACGAGCGGTTGCTGCAGGTAGGGCGTCGCGAAGGTGTTGTCGACGACGACGAGCGCGCCGACCGCGTGCGCGATCTCGGCGAGCGCCGTGATGTCGGTGACCTTCATGAGCGGGTTGCTCGGAGTCTCGAGCCAGAGCACGCGCGGCCGCAGCGACTCCAGCGCCTCGCGGGCGACGGCGAGGTCGCCGAGCTCGACCGTCGTGAGACCGATGCCCCACGGCCCGAAGATGCGGCGCACGAGCCGGTGCGTGCCGCCGTAGACGTCATTGCCCATGAGCACGTGATCGCCGGGCGCGAGCACGGCCCGCAAGAGAGCGTCTTCGGCCGCGAGCCCCGAGGCGAAGCTGTAGGCGTGCGTGCCCGCCTCGAGCGAGGCGAGCTGCCGCTGCAGCGAATCACGTGTCGGGTTCGCACCGCGGGCGTACTCGTAGCCGCCGCGCAGGTCGCCGATCGAGCGCTGCACGAAGGTCGAGGTGAGGTAGACCGGTGGCGTCACCGCGCCCGTCGTCGGGTCGAACTCTTGCCCGGCGTGCACAGCTCGCGTCGCGAAACCGTGCAGCGCGTGGTCATGAAACGCCGCGCCGTCGAGGGCTCCCGCGCCATCGGCTGGCGCCTGGTCGTGCTCGCTCATCGTGCGACCTCCCCGGCGAGCGCCGTCACGAGATCGTGTCGGTGCAGCACGCCGATCGGCTCGCCACCGTCGAGCACGAGCAGCGATTCAGGATGCTGTCCGCCCGCCGCGCGAGCGCCGAAGTGCTCCCGCGCCGCCTCGAGGCTCTCGTGCGCACCCACGAAGGGCAGCGTCGGTGCCATCGCCGCGGTGACGGGGTCACCCGGCAGGGCATCGCCGTGCGCGAGCGCGTGCAGCAGCGTGCGCGAGTCGACCGAGCCGATGACCTCACCCAGCACCGCGGGAGGTGCAGCGCTCAGCACGGGCAGAGCACCGCGGTGCTGCTCGAGCGCGGCGACGGCGTCGGCCACGGTGTGCTCGCGGCGCACGTGGGGCAGGTCTGCCGGCGTGCCGTGCAGCAGCGAGGCGACGGTCGGCGAGCCCGACGCCGCCGAGAAGCCGTGGCGGCGCATCCACCCGTCATTGAAGATCTTGCCGAGGTAGCCGCGGCCGCCATCGGGCAGCAGCACCACGACGACGTCGTCGGGGCCGAGCTCGCGAGCGACCTCGAGCGCGCCCTGCGCGGCCATGCCGCACGAGCCGCCGACGAGCAATCCCTCTTCGCGTGCGAGACGCACGGTGAGATCGAATGACTGCTGGTCGCTCACCGCCACGATGCGATCGACCACGGTGGGGTCATAGGCCTCGGGCCAGAAGTCTTCGCCGACACCTTCGACGAGGTACGGGCGGCCCGTGCCGCCGGAGTAGACGCTGCCGACCGGGTCGACGCCCACGATCTGCACGCGGCCACCCTCGCGGTCGGCGCTCACCTCGCGCAGGTAGCGCCCTGTGCCCGAGATCGTTCCGCCCGTGCCGACGCCCGCGACGAAGTGCGTGATGCGCCCGTCGGTGTCGCGCCAGATCTCGGGGCCCGTGGTCTCGTAGTGGCTCAGCGGCCCGTTGGGGTTCGCGTACTGGTTGGGCTTGAAGGCGCCAGGAATCTCGCGCGCCAGTCGGTCGGAGACGCTGTAGTACGACTCGGGGTCATCCGGCGCGACCGCGGTCGGCGTGACGACGACCTCGGCGCCGTAGGCGGTGAGCACGTTGCGCTTGTCTTCGCCCACCTTGTCGGGCAGCACGAAGACGCAGCGGTATCCGCGCTGCTGGGCGACGAGGGCCAGGCCGACGCCCGTGTTGCCACTCGTCGGCTCGACGATCGTGCCACCCGGCTTCAGCAGTCCGTCGCGCTCGGCCGCGTCGATGATGCGCGTCGCGATGCGGTCTTTTGCTGACCCGCCGGGGTTGAAGTACTCCACCTTGGCGAGCACCGTGGCACTGATGCCCTCGGTGACGCGGTTGAGCTTGACGAGGGGCGTATCGCCGATGAGGTCGGTGATCGAGGCGGCGAACTTCATGCCATCGAGCCTACCGGCGGCCGTGCGTGTGTGACGGGGCGTGCGGCACGGTGCCAGCAGGTGCGCGCAAGTGCGCGCCGCTGCGACGCGCCGCCGCCCGCGAGCGCTGCTCACAGCATCCACTTGTGCGTCGTCTGCCATGCTGAGAGCACAGTTGTGCCCATACCCTTTCCCTTCGCACGAGTGGAGTACCGCCCCGTGGCCGCAGACGACGTGACCCGTGACGAGAACCTGACCGTCAAGCAGCAGCGCGAAGCGCGCCGAGCAGAGAAAGTCGCCGCGCTCAAGGCCAAGCAGGCCAAAGAGAAGCGCAACCGCACGATCGGGCTCGTCAGCTCTATTGCTGCGGGCGTCGCCGTCGTCGGCGTGCTCATCGCGATCGTCGTCGCCTCCGCGACTCCTCCCCCGCCGACGAGCCAGAACCTCACTGCTGCCGAGCGCGCCGAGCTCGAGATCGAGGGCGTCGAGCTCTTCCCCGGGCTTGAGGCCACGCACGTGCAGTCGGCGGTGACCTACGAGATGACCCCGCCCGCGGGCGGCCCGCACAACCCCACGTGGCTCAACTGCGGTGTGTACGAAGAGGTCGTCCCGAGCGAGTACGCAGTGCACTCGCTCGAACACGGCGCCGTCTGGGTGACCTACGACCCGGCGCAGGTCGAGGGCGCCGATCTGGATGCTCTGCGCGACCTCATGCCGAGCACCTACATCAGTCTCTCGCCGTTCGAAGGCCTTTCGTCTCCTGTCGCCGCGAGCGCCTGGGGCGCCACCATCGCGCTCGACGGCGTCGATGACGAGCGCCTCGTCGACTTCATCGTGAAGTACCGCCTCGACCCGAACGCCCCCGAGCCGGGCGCGCTGTGCAGCCAGGCGCTCGACGGTCCGGGCAAGATCTCCTGAGCATGACCTCCGAGCTCGACGAGACCGGCGCAGAAGCCGCAGTGCGGCCGCCCGCGCCGAGCCGCGGGCGCATCCTCGTCGTCACGGGATTGCTCGTGCTCGTCGCGGTGGTGGCGGGTCTTCTCATCGGCAGGGTGACGGCTGCAAGCGCTCCTCCGACGCCGAGCGACACGAGCGCGGAGGCCGGATTCGCGCGCGACATGCAGACCCACCACGGTCAAGCCGTCGAGATGGCGTTACTCGTGCGGGACCGCAGCGACGACCCCGAGATCCGTCTGCTCGCGCTCGACATCGCCACGGCTCAGACGCAGCAGCAAGGCCAGATGTTCGCCTGGCTCGCGATGTGGGGTCTTCCGCAGACCTCGAGCGAGCCCGAGATGACGTGGATGTCCCGGCCTGCACTCGATGGCTCGGGCGGGCACAGCGAGCACTCCGCAGGCGATCATGTGCCGGGAGAGCCCATGCCGGGGCTCGCCTCCTTCGAGCAGATGCAGGCGCTGCAACAGGCCGAGGGCGTCGAGGCCGAACGCCTCTTCCTCGAACTCATGATCGCGCACCACATCGGCGGCGTGGAGATGGCCGAGGCGGTCGTCGCCCGCAGCGACGAGCAGGTCGTGCTCGACCTTGCTGCCGGCATGATTGCCCTGCAGCAGAAAGAGATCGACTATATGACTGAACTGCTGGAGGCCCGTCAGTAGGTCTCGAGGTTCGCCCTCACGGCTCGGTCGACGCGCGCTGTTCAGACTGCTGCGCGAACAGCGTGGCGTAGAGCCCGCCGCGCGCGACGAGCTCGTCGTGCGTGCCGCTCTCGACGATGCGCCCGGCCTCGACGACGTGAATCTCATCGGCGTCGCGCACGGTCGAGAGCCGATGCGCGATCGCGATCGTCGTACGACCGCGAGAGGCCGAATCAAGGGCCTGCTGCACGACGCGCTCGGACACCGAGTCGAGCGCGCTCGTCGCCTCATCGAGCACGAGCACCGGCGGGTCTTTCAACAGCACCCGCGCGATCGCGATGCGCTGCTTCTCGCCACCCGAGAGCCGGTAGCCCCGTTCGCCGACGACCGTCGCGTAGCCATCGGGAAAGCTCGCAATCGTGTCATGGATGCTCGCCGCACGGCAGGCCGCCTCCAGCTCGTCATCCGTGGCCGAGGGCTTGGCGTACCGCAAGTTCTCGGCGATCGTGGCGTGAAAGAGGTAGGTCTCTTGGCTGACGATGCCGATCGACTCGACGAGACTGCGCTGGCGCAGCTCGCGCACGTCGACTCCGGCGAACTCGACCGCACCGGCCGTCACATCGTGCAGACGTGGGATGAGGTACGAGATCGTCGTCTTGCCCGCGCCAGAGGGGCCCACGAACGCGACGAACTGACCAGGTTCGATCGTGACGGTGACGTGGTCGAGGGTGGAGGGACTGTCGGCAGGAGCATCCGGATACCGGAACACCACGTCGCGCAATCGCACGCGGCCGATCTGCGTGGGGTCGACGTCGATCGCATCGGCAGACTCGACGATGCGCGGCTGCAAGTCGAGGTACTCGAAGATGCGCGCGAAGAGGGCGCCCGCGGTCTGGAGGTCGAGGGCAAGCCTCATGAGCCCCATGAGCGGGAAGGTGAGCCGCGCTTGCACCGTCGTGAAGGCGACGATCGTGCCGGCTGTCACCGCGACGTCGGCCTCGATGAGCCAGGCGGCGACGAGGTAAACGACGGCGGGGATGATGCTCAGGAAGACGTTGACGAGAGCGAAGAACCACTGGCCGCTCATGGCGAGGCTCACTTGCAACGCGCGCTGCCGGTCATTCTCGGCGCGATACCGCTCGACCTCATCGAGCTGCCGGTCGAAGCTCTTCGCCAGCAGAATGCCCGAGACGCTGAGCGCCTCTTGCGTGATCGCGGTCATGTCGCTCAGCGACTCTTGGGTCTTCGTGGCGATGCGTGCGCGCACCTGACCGACACGTCGCTGCACGAAGACGAGCAGCGGCAGCAGCACGACCGCCACGATAGTGAGCTGCCAGCTGAGCAGCAGCATGGCGACCAGCGCAGCGATGACGGTGACGGTGTTGCCGATGACGCTCGACACCGTATTGCTCAGCACACTCGCGACGCCGCCGACATCGTTCTGCAGGCGCGACTGGATGACGCCGGTCTTCGTGCGCGTGAAGAACGCGAGCTCCATCGACTGCAAGTGGTCGAAGAGCCGCACCCGTAATTGCGCCATGACGCTGTTACCGACGAGTGCCGTGAGGCGGGTCTGCGCGATGCCGAGACCGGCCGAGATCACCCACAGGGCGACCATCGCCCCCACGAGTTGCAGCAGCAGCGGCACGTTGGGGGTGCCCTCGGGCGGAAAGAGACCCCGGTCGAAGGCCTGCTGCGTTAGCAGCGGCGGCAGCACGCTGATGCCGGCCGAGAGGAGCACGAGCGTGATCGTGATCGAAATCGCGACGCGATGGGGCCGGAAGAGCACGGCGATACGGCCCAGCAGATTCGGGATGCGCGGCGCATCGGCGTTCGCGGCCCGTTGCGCCTCTGCATCGCGACTGGAGATGCGCGAGTTCCCGCCCCCGCCACCACGACCGACGCCGCCGCCCATGCTCATGGTCTGAGCCTAGGCGGCGGCATCGTATGGTCGCTGCGCGTCAGCCCTTCGTCGAGCCCGCCAGCAAGCCGCGCACGAAGTAGCGCTGCAGGCTGAAGAACACGATGAGCGGAATGACGAGCGAGATGAATGCCGCGGCGGGCAGTCGCTCGGTGTTGCGCCCGAAGTTACCCACGAGCTCTGCGAGTCGCTGCGTCAGTGGCGCCACATCTGCTGTGCCGCCGGAGAACACGAGCGCCACGAGCAGGTCGTTCCAGACCCACAGGAACTGGAAGATGCCGATCGAGGCGAGCGCCGGCAGCGCGAGCGGAATGACGATGCGGAAGAAGATCTGCGTCTGGTTCGCACCGTCGACGCGCGCAGCCTCGATGACCTCTCCGGGAATCTCACTGATGAAGTTGTGCAGCAAGAAGATGCACAGCGGGAGGCCGAAGATCGTGTGCGCGATCCAGACCGCGGGGAAGGTGCCGCTGATGCCGAGCACTCCCGAGAAGATCTGCAGCAGCGGCACGAGGGCCATCTGCAACGGCACGATCTGCAACGCGAACACGAGCACGAAGAGCGCACCTGAACCACGGAACTTCATCCAGGCGAAGGCGTACGCCGCCATCGTCGCGATCGCGATCGGGAACAGCGCAGCCGGAATCGCGATGACGAGCGAGTTGACGAAGTACTGCCCGAGGTTGGCCGACGATGCGCCCGAGACGGTGAGTACCTCGAAGTAGTTCTCGAGGGTAAAGCTCGGGCTCACGAAGATGTTCCACCAGCCATTGCTGCGGATCTCGTCTGGCGTGCGGAACGACGACACGAGCAGGCCGAAGGTCGGAATCGTCCAGAGCACCGCGATCGTGATCGCGGCGGCCGTCGCCCAGGGCGAGGTCAAGCGGTCTTTCACACGGCGCGCTTTGCCGACCGGACGGCTCGGCCGCGCGACGTTCTTCTGACCCAACGGCCGGTCGAGCTTCTGCTCGGCGGTGGTTTCAGCGGAGGCGGTCGTGTCACTCATCGGATCTCCTTCTGCTGACGCATGACGCGCACGTTGTAGACGACGATCGGCAGCACCATGACGAAGAGCACGAGTGCGAGGGCAGAACCTTGACCGAACTCACCGCGATTGAAGGCCTGTGTGTACATCTCGTTCGCGACCACGGAGGTGTCGAAGTTTCCACCTGTCATGGCGCGGACGATGTCGAAGACCTTCAACGTGGCTATGGAGATGGTCGTGATGACCACCACGAGGGTTCCCCTGATCGCGGGCACCGTCACGTTCCAGAATGACTGCCAAGCATTCGCGCCATCGAGTCGCGCTGCCTCAATCACCTCGAGCGGCACTCCCTTGATGGCCGCCGACAGCAGCACCATGGCGAAACCGGTCTGAATCCAGATCATCACGTTGATGAGGAAGAACGTGTTCCACGGCGAGTTCACGAGGAACTGCTGCGGCTCTTGCCCGAGCCACACGAGAATCTGGTTGAGCAGACCGATCTGCTCACTGAACCCGACCTCGCGGTACTCGTACATGAACCGCCAGATGATGCCGGCGCCGACGAACGAGATAGCCATCGGCATGAACACGAGCGACTTGAGAATCTTCTCGCCGTACGACTTGTCGATGAAGACCGCGTATGCGAGGCCGAAGATGGTCGACAGCGTCGGCACGAGCGCGACCCAGATGAGGGTGTTGCCGAGCGTCGTGAGAATTGTCGGCTCCGAGAACATCCACTCGAAGTTCTGCAGGCCGACCCACTCAGTGGAATTGCGGTTCTGGAACGAGAGCAGCGTGGTGCGAATCGCAGGATAAACGAGACCCACGCCCAGCAGGATGAACGATGGAGCGAGGAAGGCGGCCAGGACGACGATGTCTTTGCCGCGCTTCGGCGCCTTATCGGCGAGGAAGAGCACGAGGCCGACGACCGCAGCGAAGACCACGAGGCCCACGATCATGAGGCCAAACTTCGAAAACATATCGGTCAAGAACTCCGACGTCATGGGCGAACCTCCATTGGTTGGCTGATCACACGCTACCGGACGACGCGGCCCGCCGGAGCGTTGAGTTCCGGCGGGCCGAGCCGTGCGAGATTCGTGAGTGGAGGGCCGTTCGCTCCGCGGAGCCAACGGCCCCCGTCATCACGGGAAGGTGCTGTCGATGAACTCGGTCAGCTCGCTCGTCGAGCGAGTACCGGTCACCCAGTCGACCATGCCAGTCCAGAAGGAGCTGGTGCCCACCTCGGCGGGCATGAGGTCGGAGGCGTCGAAACGGAAGACCGTGTCTTCACCCTGGAGAATCTCCACCGACTGGCGAGCGAGGTCCGAGCCAGCCAGCGAGGGGTCGAGGCCCTTGTTGGCCGAGATGACACCGCCGCGCGAGACGCGCTCGTTGGCGAAGGTGTCGCTCGAGAGGTACGCCTGCAGAGCCGCGGTGGCCTCGTTCTCGTTGAACGCGGCGACGAACTCGCCACCACCGGTGACCGCTGCCGGGTCGCCCTCGTTGATCGGCGGGGTGAGGAAGGCCCAGACGTCGCCGTCAGGAGCGACCGTCACGCCCTCGCCCCACTGAGCCTCGTAGAACGAAGCCTGGTGGTGCAGCGAGCAGGTGCCGTCGAGAATGCTCAGGCCACCGTCTTGGAAGGTGGTCGAGACGATCGACTGCACGCCGCCGAAGCCGCCGTTCACGTAGTTCTCGTTGAGCAGGATGGCGCCGACCTGGTCGATCGCCTCCGTCACCTCGGGCGAGCTGAAGGGCAGGTCACCGGCAACCCAGGCGTCGTACGCCTCGGGTCCAGCGCCACGCAGGACGAGGTCTTCGACCCAGTCGGTGCCGACCCAGCCGGTCGCGTCACCCGAACCGAAGCCGACGCACCACGGACGGTAGGGTCCGTCGTTGCGCTCGGTCATCTGCTCGGTGAGGTCGAGAAGACCCTGGTAGGTCGTGGGGATCTCGTAGCCGTTGTCAGCGAAGTCCGCCGGCGAGTACCAGACGTAGCCCTTGACGCTGGCGAGCAGCGGAGCGGCGTAGAAGGTGCCGTCGACAGTGCCGTAGCCCTTCCAGCTCTCGCTCCAGAACTCGTCGACGTTGGCCTCGACCGCGGCGGGAGCCGGCGAGACGTAACCATCGGCGATGAGGCGCTGCAGCAGACCGGGCTGCGGGATGATCATGAGGTCGGGCGCGTCACCGGCGGCAGCGCGCACGTTGATCTGAGTCTCGGCCTCCTGGGTGCCGTTGTACTCGACCGTGATGCCCGTGCAGGCCTCGAAGTCAGCCATCGACTCGACGAGCGCGTCGGCCTCCGTGTCGATGATCGTCGCGTACAGCTCGACGGACTCGCCCTCGAAAGTGCCGTACTGCTCGTAGGCCGAGCAGTCGACGTCGCCGCCGGCTCCCGGTTCTTCACTGGCGGCACAGCCGGCAAGAACCAGGCTGAGGGCGCCAACGGCCGCTGCCGGGGCAATGAGCCGGCGTCGGAGAGTGGAACGCATGTGTTTCCTCCTCGTTGAGGTCGTACTGCGCGCCGGTCGACGCGCGGTGGATGGTGCAAGGGGTGGAACGGCGTTGATGTCGAGCCGTTCGGCGCGCCATCGGGAACCGGTTCCAGGTGTCAAGGTACGACACCGTTGACGAGTATGCAACCACGAAGCTGAGCGACGTTACCGATCTGTTGCGCAACTCCCCGAGGTCACTCAGGATGACCGCGCTCGAGAGAGCGTGAGAGAGCGCTCCCACCTGGCACCGGTTCCACAACGGCGTTCTGATCGATACACTGGCGCGCAGCATCCATCGTTCGTCCAATGAAGGGCACGCAGGCATGAGCATCCTCGCCGATGTGGCGCGTCTCGCAGGCGTGTCGAAGTCGACGGCCTCCCGCGCGCTCAGCGGTCGAGGCTACGTCTCGGACGAAACGAGGATGCGCGTTGAAGAAGCTGCATCAGAACTCGGGTACGTCGTCTCGAGTGCTGCCGCGAGTCTCGTCACCGGGCGCACGCGCAACGTCGCGGTCGTGATCCCCTACATCAACCGGTGGTACTTCGCCGAAGTGCTCGAGGGCATCGAGGCCTCGCTCATTCGCGGCGGCTACGACCTCACGCTGTACCGCCTCAGTACCGACCTCGACCTGCGGCGTCGCGTATTCGATTACTTTCTCGTGCGCAAACGCGTCGACGCGGTGATCTCGGTCGCCATCGATCTCAGCCCGCACGAAGTGCAGATGCTGCAGGCCCTCGGCAAGCCACTCGTCGGCATCGGGGGCCGCATCGAGGGCATTCCCACACTGTCGATCGATGATGTCGAGACGGCACGCGTCGCGACCGAACACTTGTTGAGCCTCGGCCACACGCGCATTCTGCACATCGGTGGCGACCAGCACGAGCAGATGGATTTTCGCGTGCACTCGCAGCGCTACACCGGTTTCACGCGAGCGCTGCGCGCGGCAGGGGTCGAGGCCGAGGGTGCGTTCCGTTCGGCAGAGTTCTCGATCGAGGGCGGCTATCAGGTCGGGCTCTCGGTGCTCGGCGACCCGCGCACGAGGCCCACGGCGATCTTCGCGGGCTGTGACGAGATCGGCATCGGCATCACGATCGCCGCGCGTCAACTGGGTATCTCCGTGCCCCATGAGCTGTCGATCATCGGCATCGACGGCCACCCCATCGCCGAGATGCTCGGCCTGACGACGCTCGCTCAACGACCTGGCAATCAGGGGGCGCGCGCCGTCGAACTGCTGCTGAGCCAGCTCGAGCACGCCGACGCTACTCCGCCGAACGAGCACGAGGTGCTGCCGACCGAGCTCGCCGTGCGCACGAGCACTGCCGCCCAACGCTGACCACATCACTACAGGCCTCCGGGGCCAACGACGAGAGCCCCGCCCCCGTCGCGAGACGGGTGCGGGGCTCTCGTGCTGCAGTCGGTGCTGACTACTTGAGGGTGACGGTGGCGCCAGCCTCTTCGAGCTGAGCCTTCGCCTTCTCGGCGGTCTCCTTGTTCGCACCCTCGATGACGACGCCGGGGGCGCCGTCGACCAGGGCCTTGGCCTCGCCGAGGCCGAGGCTCGTGAGCGCGCGGACC
>SXGT01154134.1_pt1 | contig 14634 bp, 11 predicted proteins | sample 3176221 | NCBI WGS metagenome assembly SXGT01 (sample SAMN11356862, study PRJNA531348) | freshwater metagenome | isolation source: freshwater sample F1-120 | place: China: Fuxian Lake, Yuxi | collected 2017-12-25
CGGTGACAGCCACACCGCCACGCACGGTGCATTCGGTGCGCTCGCCTTCGGCCTCGGCACATCGGAGGTGGAGCACGTCCTTGCCACCCAAACGCTTCCGCAATCGCGACCCAAGTGGATGAGCGTTGCCGTCGAGGGCCAGTTGCCGGCGGGTGTCACCGCGAAGGACATCATCCTTGCCATCATCGGCCGAATCGGTACGGGTGGCGGCATCGGCAGCGTCATCGAATACCGCGGCTCGGCGATTCGGGCGCTCTCGATGGAGGGTCGCATGACCGTCTGCAACATGTCCATCGAAGCAGGCGCCCGAGCGGGCCTCGTCGCCCCCGACGACACCACCTTTGCCTACCTCGAAGGTCGACGGCACGCGCCACGCGGCGCCGCGTGGGAAGCGGCGCTCGACGATTGGCGAACGCTGCGCACCGACGACGGTGCCGCATTCGACACGAGCGTCGAGATCGATGCGACGGCCCTCACTCCGCACGTCACCTGGGGAACAAATCCCGCCCAGGTGGTGTCGATCGACGGAAACGTTCCGTCACCCGACGAATTCGGCGACGCCACCACCCGCGACAACGTCTCCCGCGCACTGCACTACATGGGACTCAACGCCGGTGCACGCATCCGCGACATCGCCGTCGACACCGTGTTCATCGGCTCGTGCACGAACAGCAGGATCGAGGACTTGCGCGCCGCCGCCGAGGTGGCCAAGGGACGATCGGTGAAGGTGAAGCGGGCAATGGTGGTGCCGGGCAGTCACGCAGTGAAACAGCAGGCCGAACGCGAGGGCCTCGACCGCATCTTTATCGAGGCCGGATTCGACTGGCGCGAACCCGGGTGTTCGATGTGTTTGGCGATGAACCCCGACAAGCTCGCCCCGCAGGAACGCGCCGCCAGCACGAGCAACCGCAACTTCGAAGGACGCCAAGGTCGCGGCGGTCGCACGCACCTCGTGTCACCCGCCGTCGCCGCCGCCACCGCGCTCTCCGGACACTTCGCCACGCCGCAGGACCTCGCATGAAACAAGTTCGAGTCGTCTCGGGTAGGGCCGTGCCGCTCAAGCGCAGCGACGTCGACACGGACCAGATCATTCCGGCCGAGTGGTTGAAGCGCGTCGAGCGAACCGGCTTCGAGAAGGGTTTGTTCTCCACCTGGCGCGACGACCGCAACTTCGTGCTCAACGACGAGCGCTACGCGGGTGCGAGCATCCTCGTTGCCGGTCCGTCATTCGGCGTGGGCTCCTCGCGCGAACATGCCGTGTGGGCACTGCAGCAGTACGGCTTCGACGTGGTGATCGCCCCGAGTTTCAGCGACATCTTCCGCAACAACTGCACGAAGAATGGTCTGGTGCCGGTCGTACTCGACGCCTCGATCGTCGAGACATTGTGGACCGTGATCGAAAGGGACCCCTCGACCGAGATCACGGTCGACGTGGAACGACTCGTCGTGGAGGTTCCCGCCGCGGGTGCCCGTCATCCCTTCGTGCTCGACGCGTCCACTCAGGAGCGATTCACGCACGGCCTCGACGACATCGGCATCACGCTCTCGCACGACTCCGCGATCGGCGACTACGAGCGTCGCCGTCCCACCTGGCTCACGTCGCGCTGAGCGACGGCGGAATTCAGGCGCTGGTCGGCGTCAGAAAACTCGCCAGATCGGCGAGTCGTTTGTCGTTGGAGAACACCTCGATTGGTGGCTGCGGTTCGAGGCGCAACCCGCGTTGGATGATGCGGCACGTCGTGTGTTGGTTGTACTCCGCCAGGGAAATTGCCCAGCCATCGCGTCCTGCGCGGGCCGTACGACCGGAGCGATGGAGATAGGTCTTCACGTCGATCGGCGGTTCGTAATGGATGACCGCCGCAACGTCGTCGATGTCGATGCCGCGAGCCGCCACGTCGGTCGCCACCAACAGGTTGAGCGTGCCGTCGGCGAACTTGGAAAGTGACCGTTCGCGTGCTGCCTGCGACATGTCCCCGTGCAACGCCGACGCCTTGACGCCGAGCTTCTGCAGCGACTCCTCCACCTTGTCGCAGAGTCGTTTCGTGTCGCAAAACACCACCGTCTTGCCTGCCCCCGCTGCCACCGCCGCAACGACGCGGTCCTTGTCCATGCGGTGGACCGCCAGGAACAAGTGTCGCATCGTCCCCACGGTGGCCGTCGGGGCGTCGATGGATACCTCGCGCGGATCGTTCATGTACCGGCGCACCAGGTTGCCGACCTGACCGTCGAGCGTCGCGGAGAACAACATGGTTTGGTGCGGTCCCGTCACGTGGCGAAGCACCCACTCCACCTGCGGCATGAATCCCTCGTCGGCCATTCGGTCTGCTTCGTCGATCACGACGACCTGCACCTCACTGAGCGCGAGCTCCCCTGCCTTCAGCAGGTCGATGAGGCGCAATGGCGTGGCGACCACGATCTCGACACCGGCAGCCAGGCTGGCGATCTGGTCGTCGCGCGAGGCGCCCCCGTACACCGCCAGCACCCGTCGCGCACAGTGCTTACCGATGGGTTCGAGCACCTCGGCCACCTGCAGGGCCAACTCACGGGTGGGTACGAGCACCAAGCCACGCGGTGCGCGCGGTCGACTCGCGGCATCGGTGCGAGCCAACATCGGCACACCGAACGCCAGGGTCTTGCCCGACCCCGTGCGGGCCCGTCCACAAAGGTCGACGCCGGTGAGCGCGACGGGAATCGCCTCGGTCTGGATCGCAAACGGCGAAGTGAATCCAGCCGCAGCGAGGCCGGAATCGACGTGGGCTGGAACGCCGAGTGCGGCGAACTCGGTGGACTGCGACATGCTCTTCGTTCACGCTACTTGTGGGGTGTCGTCACACTGCGACGACGCCGTTCGATGAACGGACGGTGACGTGCTCCATAGTGCTCTGCGGGAAGACTGACTCGTGAGTCAGTATCGGCTGACAAGTCAGACAGTAGACGCTGACGATGTTTCTCGCTATGGTGCTACTTCGGTATTGACGCCAGGGAGGTGTACTCATGACAAGAACCACGACTGCACGGCAGAGCGCGACTGGTCGCAACATCGTGCTGCATGACATTCACTCCGGGCGCAAGGGTCCGGCTTACGACTGGCAGGCCGTGTTGATTCCGAGTGACACCGTTTTCGAAGCGTCGCTGCAGATGATCCTGGCCACGCCGGCCATTTCCGGACGAAACCGCAAGTCTCGCCGCCGTTCATGATCAACGACCTCTCGAAGGTCGGAGCGCATCGACCACGTCGCCTCCTGATGCTGGGCTGCGGCTCGGTGGCACAGGCCACGATTCCCCTGCTCATCCGTGACGTCAAACTGGCGCCCGCCAGCATCACCGTGGTCGACTTCGTCGACAATCGCGGGCGAATCGCCGACGCAATCGCCGCCGGAGTCAACTACGAGCAGGGTCGGGTGACGAAGGAAAATCTCGACGAGTTCCTGTCGGCGCGAGTCGGCAATGGCGACGTCATCCTCGATCTCGCTTGGAACATCGACTGTCCCACCATCCTCACCTGGTGTCGCGACCACGGCGTGCGGTATCTGAACACCAGCGTGGAATTGTGGGACCCGTACTACGACATGCACAACACGCACCCGCTCGAACGAACGCTCTACGTACGACACCAGGGTTTGCGCCGCATGATCGAGTCGTGGCCGGACAACAACGGTCCCTCGGCGGTGCTCGAACACGGTGCGAATCCCGGTTTGGTGAGCCACTTCGCCAAGCGGGCCCTCACGGAGATTGCAACTGCGCTGCTGAAGGACAAGAAGGCCGGGGATCGGGCCAAGTTCATCGAGGGCGCACTGGCCGAGGGTCGATTCAACACCCTGGCCATGCTGACTGGCACCAAGGTCATCCACATCAGCGAGCGTGACACCCAGATCACCAGCGCACCGAAACGAGTCGATGAATTCGTCAATACGTGGTCGATCGAGGGCTTCTACGAAGAGGGCGTAGCGCCGGCGGAACTCGGTTGGGGAACCCACGAGCGTTGGCTGCCACACAATGCCCACGTGCACGACGACGATGGTCCGTGCAATCAGATTGCCCTCGCCCAACCCGGCATGGAAACCTGGGTGCGCTCGTGGGTACCGTGCGGAGAAATCCTCGGGATGATCATTCGCCACGGCGAGGCCTACACGATGAGCGACCACCTCACCGTCTGGAACGAGGACGGCACCGCCAAGTACCGGCCGACCGTGCACTACTCGTACTGCCCCACCGACGCCGCAATCATGAGTGTGCAGGAATTGCGCATGCGTAATTGGAAGATGCAGTCGCAGCAACGAATCCTCAACGACGAGATCGAATCGGGTCGCGACGAACTTGGCGTACTCCTCATGGGCCACGACTACAGGTCGTGGTGGACCGGCTCCCTCCTCAGCATCGACGAAGCGCGGGCGATCCTGCCCAATCAGAGCGCCACCACGCTGCAAGTGGCGGCTTCGGTGGTGGCTGCCACGTGCTGGATGTTCAACAACCCCAACGGCGGTGTACGGGTGCCCGACGACTTGCCGCACGACGAGGTCCTCAAGGTTGCCTACCCCTATCTCGGCACGTTCCAATCCGCCGCCGTGGACTGGGACCCGCTGCAACACCGCAACGACCTGTTTCCGGGATTCGGCAACGGCCCGACGCGGCTCGATCCCGCCGATCCGTGGCAGTTCGCGAACTTCCTCGTGCCGACGCCGCGCGCGGTCTAACACCATCCCTCGTCGCCGAGTGGCGACGGACCGATACGCTCAACTTGCAATGAACGGCGGCGCGATCCTCCTCCTTACCTAGCGGCGTCGGCCGTAGTTCGCCGACGTCGCGCACCAACTCCCGAGCCATACGGCCGGGAGTTTTTCTTTCTCCCCACCCAAGTCCGATCCACTTCTTTCCACCACAACGAAAGCCCCGACACCATGGCTCCAACACCCACCACTCCCAAGCGAATGCCCTACGACAAGTACGCCGCCTACGTACCGCTCGTACTGGCCGATCGCACGTGGCCGAACAAGGTCATCACCTCGGCACCACTGTGGTGTTCGGTCGATGTGCGCGACGGCAACCAGGCCCTCATCGATCCCATGGACCCCGAACGCAAACTTCGGATGTTCAAGACCCTCGTGAAGATGGGATTCAAGGAGATCGAGGTCGGCTTTCCTTCGGCGAGCCAGCCCGACTTCGACTTCGTGCGTCACATCATCGAACACGACCTCATTCCCGACGACGTGACCATCCAGGTGCTAGTGCAATGCCGACCCGAACTGATTCGGCGAACCTACGAGAGCATCCGCGGGGCACGACGGGCAATCGTTCACTTCTACAACTCGGTGAATCCGCTGCAACGGCGCGTGGTGTTCGGGCTCGACCAAGCGGGCGTCACCAAGATCGCGGTCGAGGCCGCTGCGTTGTGTCGATCTTTGGAGGAAACGGTTCCGGGCACCGAGGTTCGCTACGAATACTCGCCGGAGAGTTTCACCCTGGCCGAACCCGAGTTCGCCGTGCACATCTGCGAGGCCGTGATGGACGTGATCAAGCCGACGACGGAACGACCGCTCATCCTCAACCTGCCCGCCACCGTCGAGTGCTACTCGCCGAACGTCTACGGAGACGTGATCGAGTGGTTCGGGCGGACCATCAAGCAACGACGGTCCATCGTGCTGTCGTTGCACCCCCACAACGACCGTGGCTGCGCGGTTGCTGCCGCCGAGTTCGGCGTGATGGCCGGCGCCGATCGTGTCGAGGGCACGCTGTTCGGCAACGGTGAACGCACCGGCAACGTCGATGTGATCACCCTGGCGATGAACCTGTTCGTGAACGGCGTCGACCCGAAATTGGACATGAGCGACATCGACGCGCTGCGTCGTGATGCGGAATATTGCAACCGGCTTCCGGTGCCCGAGCGCCAGCCCTATGCAGGCGACCTCGTGTACACGGCGTTCTCCGGCAGTCATCAGGACGCCATCAAGAAGGGCCTCGATGCACTGCCCGCCGACTACTCGACGTGGGAGGTGCCGTACCTCCCGCTCGACCCCAAGCACGTCGGTCGCACCTACGAGGCGGTCATCCGGGTCAACAGTCAGTCGGGCAAGGGCGGGGTTGCCTACGTGATGAAGACCGAACACGGCTTCGATCTTCCGCGGCGACTGCAGATCGAATTCTCACGGACCATCCAGCACATCACGGAGGATTCGGGCACGGAAATCGCGCCCGGGTTGATGTGGGAGGCCTTCGAGGCCGAATACCTCTCCAGTGCCCCGAAGTACTCGCTCACCAGCCACGAGCTACGCAGTTCGAGCGACGGCGTCACCAGCATCACCGCGCAAGTCGAGGCCGACGGCAAACGTCTGACGTTGCGCGGCGAAGGCAACGGACCCATCGATGCCTTCGTCCACGGTCTGCGCCAGGAGTTCGGCGTGAAACTCGACGTGAAGGATTACGTCGAACATGCGCTCAGCCAGGGTTCGGAGGCCTCGGCCGTCGCCTACATCGAGAGTTCCAACGAATCGGGCGACGTGTGCTGGGGCGTGGGAGTACACCCGAGCACGATCACTGCATCGCTGCGCGCGGTGCTCAGCGCGTTCGAGCGTCAGCAGCGTCGTCGATAACTTCTCCGACCTCGAGTTCGAAGTCGGGATCATCGACGATTACGTCGCCGTCGTGGGACTTGCCCTCGACGTCGATTCTCGGGAGCAGCCGATCGAGCCAGCGCGGCAACCACCAGTTGCGATCTCCGAGGAGTTCCATCGTCGCCGGCACGAGCAACATGCGCACGACGGTGGCATCGAGCAGCACTGCGACAGCCAATCCGAATCCGAACATCTTGATACTGCGATTCGGGTCGAGTACGAAACTTCCGAAGACGAACACCATGATCGCCGCGGCGGCGGTGATGACCCGCGCGGTCTTGGCGAGTCCGTCGGCGACGGCCAACTCGTTGTCACCGGTGCGGTCGTATTCCTCCTTCACGCGCGACAGGAGGAACACCTCGTAGTCCATCGACAAACCGAAGACGATGGCGAACATCATGACCGGTAGCCACGGATCGATCGGCGCACTGCCACCCAGTCCCACCAGTGATGCTCCCCAACCCCACTGGAACACCGCCACCACGGCACCGTAGGCCGATCCGATCGAGAGCAGGTTCATCAGCACCGCCTTCAACGGCACGAGCAACGAACGGAACACCACCATCAGCAAGACGAACGACAGCAGCAGCACCACCGCGAAGAACAACGGCAGGCGTGCCGCCAGGTAGCGACTGAAATCGACGTTGACTGCGACGTTGCCGGTGACCTTCACGTCGAGACCGGAGTCCCCGACCGTTGTCGGAATGGCGACCTCACGCAGTTGTTGGACGAGATCGGCGGCCTCCTGCGACTGCGGCGACCCGACGGGATACACCGTCCACAACACGGCGGTCGGTGCGCCGGGATCGTTGGGAATCGCCGGACTTGCATTGACGATTCCAGGGGTCGAGGCGAGCGTGCCACTCAACGCTTGGGCAGCGGCGAGTTGATCCGGTGAATCGATGGCCGCCACCAGCGTGAGCGGACCGTTGAAACCCGGACCGAAACCTTCGGCGAGCAGGTCGTAAGCGCGCTTCGTGGTGGAGTCGGCGGGATAGTTGCCTTCGTCGGCGAAACCGAGGCGCAATGAAAGTACGGGGACCGTCAGCGCACCGAGTACGCCGACACCGATGACGAGCGACAACCATGGTCGGCGTTGCACCCAACGACTCCACTTGTAGGGCAGCGTTTCGGGCATCGCCTTGACGCGGCGCACCGGGAGTGGTCGCTTGAGGATCGGCACGAAACTGCCGATGAGCAACACCACGCCGGCGATCGGCGCGGCTACGAGCAACGGGTCTTGCTTGAGGCCGACACCCACCAGGGCAAGGGCCACCAAACCGGCGGCAAGGACTCCACGCCAACGCGTCACTTCCACCCGTTCACCGACGAAACCCAGGAGCGCCGGTAGCAGCGTGATCGATGCCAGCATCGTGAACAACACGGTGATGGACGCACCGATGGCCATGCCGTTCATGAACGACACGCCCATGATCAACATTCCGAGCAGCGAGATCACCACGGTGGTGCCGGCAAACAACACCGCGCGACCGGCGGTGTCGATCGACTCGGCGGTCGCGTCCGCGCAGGACCTGCCGCGGTGACGCGCCTCTCGGTACCTGGTCACGATGAACAACGCGTAGTCGATGCCGACGCCGAGTCCAATCATCACTCCGAGCGTCGTTGCGAAGTCGGGCATGGTGACGAGATTCGAGACCAAGGTCGCCACGAACACCCCCGCGGCGATACCCCCGAATGCGGTACCGATCGGGAGTCCCATTGCCAGCACCGAGCCGAAGGCGAAGATCAAGATCACGATTGCGAATGCCAGCCCGAGCACTTCGGAAGTCGGCGCAGCGAATTCTGCGAACACTTCGCCGCCGTACTCGATTTGTACGCCGTCGACCACGGGCTCGATCAGTTTCATCTGGGTGAAGACCTCGCCGAATTCCTCGGCCGAGTCGAGTTCGGCGGCGAGCGCCACGCTCGCAAAGGCGATGTCACCGTTGGGTGAGAGTTGTCGGAAACCGGCCGCGGTAAACGGGCTCACCACTCCCATGTCGTCGCGGGCATCGAGCCGTTCGAAATAGGCGTCGAGTGCACCCTGCTGTGCCGACGAAAATCCGCCCTCGGAACGCACCACGATGGTGCCGTTCCGCCCGCTCTCCTCCGAACCGAAACGCTCGGCAAGCAGGTCGAATCCCTCGGCGCTCTCCACGTCGGGCAGGCTGAACTGCGTCGAAAACTCGTCGCCGATTGCACCGACCGCCGCGCCGAGACCGACGAGTGCAACGAGCCACACGGCGACGACGATCCGGCGACGCGCATGGGAAAAGAGTCCGAACGAATGCAACATGGGGGTACTCACAATGCCGTGGAGGGTGGAAGCCTCAGACTAGAGACCGACCCGCGCTCAACTATCGTCATTCGGGGAGGATGTCGTGAAAGTCACAGTGAACTTCGATGTTTGTGCCTCGACAGGCGCATGCGCTCAGGTGGCACCCGAGGTGTTCGAGGTACGCAACGACGGCTACCTGCACATTCGACAGGAACTTCCGGGCCCGGAGTTGTACGACGTCGTGCAGCAGGCAGCCGACCTGTGTCCGACGGGTGCCATCGTGCTCGAAGACTGACGCGTGGACTTCACCGCGCGACTCGACGCCGCGTGGCGTCGATCGAACTCGCTCGTCTGCGTGGGATTGGATCCCGATCCGGCTCGATTCCCCGCCACGCTCCACGGCCGACCGAACGCCATCGAGGAGTTCTGCCGGAACATCATCGATGCCACGGGCGATGCAGTGTGTGCATTCAAGCCGCAGATTGCCTACTTCGCTGCGCACGGCGCGGAATCCACCCTCGAACGAGTGTGCGAACACATTCGCAGCAACCACCCGCACGTCGTACTGCTCCTCGACGCAAAACGCGGCGACATCGGCGACACGGCGGAGATGTACGCGCGTGAGGCATTCGATCGATACGGAGCCGACGCGGTCACGGTCAATCCGTGGCTGGGCTCCGATGCGCTCGAACCATTCTTCGCGCGTCGCGACCGTGCAACCTTCGTACTGTGCCGAACCTCCAACGCGGGTTCGAACGAGGTGCAATCACTGCAGGTATCCAACGGCGGTTCAGGGTCGACATCAGCGCCGCTCTACGAGGTGATTGCACGGCGCGCCGCGAACGAGTGGTCGAAGCGAGCCACCGTCGGGCTCGTGGTCGGCGCCACTCAACCTGCGGAACTTCGGCGCGTGCGCGACATGGTCGGCGAAATGCCGCTCCTCGTTCCCGGGGTGGGAGCACAAGGGGGTGACCCGGCTACCGTGGTGCGCAACGGAGCAACCAGCGCGGGATTCGGACTCATCGTCAACAGTTCCCGCGCGATTCTGTACGCCTCCGACGGGGATGACTATGCCACTGCCTCGCGTTCCGCGACACTCGCGCTACGCGATGCACTCAATGCGGCGCGCTAGGCGCCGATGGTAACCACTTCGACGATTCCCGGCACGCCGCGCAACTGAGCAACGACGTCATCGGGGGTCGGTGTCGCCGTCGCAATCACCATCAAAGCGCTGCCTGCCTTCACGGTCTTACCCACGTCCATGTTGTCGATGTTGACGCCCGCATCACCGAGGACTGTTCCCACGCGACCGATCACACCGGGTCGGTCGTCGTTGCGAACGATCAACATGAACCGCGCCGGCGGCACGTCGCTCAGGTGATCGTCGATGAGGACGATGCGAGCCTCGCGTCGCCGACCGGTGAGCGTTCCCGAGATGTTGTGCTCACCGGATCGGAGGGTCACGAGATTCAGGTAGTCCTGGTGTTCGACGTCGTCGCGACGCTGCTCTCGGATCGCGAGTCCTCGCGTGGCGGCGACGTTCGGCGCATTCACATAGGTAACCGCTTCGCTCGACGAACGCCCGAGGAAGCCCTTCAGCGCGGCCAGGGTGATGATGCGCGTGTCGTAGGCGCCGATCTCGCCGCTCGCCTCGATTTCGAGTTCGCCGACGCGTTGGCCCACGATGTCGGCGAACAACGCCCCGAGACGCTCGGCGAGCGGGATGAACGGCTTCAACGTTTCGTTGGCTTCTGCAGCATCGACGTTGACTGCGAACGGTACGAAGTCGCCGGCAAGTGCCAACTGCACCATGTCGGCGATGACCTCCCCCGCCTTGTCCTGGGCCTCACGAGTGCTGGCCCCGAGATGCGGCGTGACGACGACGTTGGGAAGCGAAAAGAGCGGTGAATCGGTCACCGGCTCGCGCTCGAACACGTCGAGTGCCGCGCCGGCGATGTGTCCGTCACGCAACGCCTCGAGCAGGTCCCGTTCCACGACGATGCCACCACGCGCCACGTTGATGACCCTCAGTTCGGGCTTGGCTTTGAGCAGGACGTCGCGATTGATGAGACCGACGGTCTCTTTGTTCTTGGGCAGGTGCACCGTGAGGAAGTCCGAGGCGGCGACCAGTTGGTCGAGTGGCAACATGTCGACGTTCAGTTGTCGACCGCGCTCCACGGAAATGTACGGGTCGAACGCAACGATCCGCATTCCGAGTCCGAGTGCACGATGGGCGACGAGTTTGCCGATTCGACCGAGCCCGACGATGCCCAACGTCTTGCCGGCCAGTTCGACTCCCTCCCACTTGGCTCGCTCCCAGCGACCATCGACGAGGGCGGCATGCGCCTGGGGAATGTTTCGAGCCATCGACATGAGGAGGGCGATGGTGTGCTCGGCGGCGGACACGATGTTGGACTCGGGTGCGTTCGTCACCATGACACCCGCCTTGGTGGCCGCCTCCACATCGACGTTGTCGAGACCAACGCCGGCTCGCCCGACGACGACGAGTCCACTCGTTGCCGCGAGTACCGTCGCATCGACGTTGGTTGCACTACGCACGATGAGCGCCTGTGCGCCACGCAACGCCTCGATGAGCGCGTCTCCGTTCAGACCGAGGCGGACGTCGACGTCGTGACCGGCGGCCCGCAGACGATCGAGACCAGCGTCGGCGATTTCTTCGGTTACGAGGACGCGTGCCACCCCTCCATCGTGGCGGCTCCCACGCCGTGTCGCAACGGCGTTATCGTGACAAGTCAATCGACGACGATTTATTTTTCGTTAGCAAAGGATTCCCAGATGGCCCACCCGTTTCTCTCTCCCGAGTGGATGGAGGCTGCACGTGCGATTCGTGAGAAGTATCGCGATCAAGCACCCAAGGTGGCCGTGGTCGTGCGCTTCAACCAGGTGGTCACCGACGTGCCGTTCGGGGACGGTGTAATTCACAGCCACATGGACACGTCGTCGGGTGAGGTCGTCATGGACCTCGGTCACCTCGACAAGGTCGACGCGACGCTCACCACCGACTACGTGACCGCGCGAACCATCTTCGTCGAGCAGGATCCACAAAGGGCAATGGAGGCGTTCTTCACGGGCAAGGTGAAGGTCGAGGGCGACATGCTGAAACTCATGGCGATGCAAACCGCGATGCCGCAAACCGAACTCGGGTTGGTGGTGGCCGAGGAGATTCGATCCATCACCGAGCGCTAGTTCCCCCGCGGCCGACGGCTCCTGGTGATCGATCGGTCGAACGCACCTCGCCGGCCAGCAAACCGGCGACGACGCAGAGGCTCGCGCCGACCACGAGAGCGTTGGAGTAGCTCGTAAGAACGCCACGTTCGAGGGTCGCTTCGTGCACGGTGATCATGACGGTGGCGCCGAGGAGTGCACCCATCTGCGAGACGAGTTGTTGCATCGCACTCGCGATACCCAGTTCGTGGTCCTGTACCGCGTTGGCGAGGAGCGCAGAGAGCGCCGGCGAGGCGACGCCGAGCCCGAGTCCCGACAGACCGAGTCCGAACGCGATGACCCACAACGGGGTCCCTCCTCGCACGGTGGACAACACCACCATGGAGGTGAACACGGTCATGGCACCGAACATCCCGGCGAAGCGCTCACCGGTCCGCATCGTCACTCGCGCACCGAGTGGAGCCGCGACGGCGAACGTGAGCGGACGAGCGATGATGAGCCAACCGACGGTGGCCAACGGCAATCCGATGCCGTCCTTCAACATCTGAGGCAGGACCATGAAGCCACCCATGTAGGCGAAGTTCGCGAGTGACTGACTGAGCACGGGGAACGCGATGTTGCGGGTGCGAAACCATTTCGGTGGCACCATCGGTGACGCAACACGTCGTTCGACCTGCACGAACACAATGAGCAGGACGACTCCACTTCCGAGCAGCGTGACGATGATCGGTGAACCGAAACCCCAGGCCGCACCGCGATTGACGCCGAGCAGCAAGAGTGCCGCTCCGCTTCCGAGGGTCAGCGCGCCCGCGGCATCGAACCTTGCGTTCGGCTGACGTTCCGTGTCGCGCAGCAACCACCACGAGCCGAGTGCGCCGAGTACGCACAGCGGTGCCTGCACGAAGAAGATGACCCGCCATCCGACGAGTTCGACGAGCGGTACTCCCGCCACCACGCCCAGGACCGGCGCACCCGCGGTGACGAAACTCCACATGCCGAGCGGGCGAACTCGTTCGTGCGGAGCAAACATCCGGTTGGTGAACGCCATGGCTGAAGGTCCGGTCGCCGAGCCGCAGGCGGCCGACAACGTGCGGAACGCGATGAGCAACGGAGCACTCGGTGCCAGCGCAGCGAGTACGGCAAAGGCGCCGGCTCCGAGGAGTCCCCCCACGAACACCCGCTTGTGACCGAGCAGATCACCGAGCGTGCCGAATGCCGGACCAATCACGGCAAAGGCGAGCATCGGTGCGGTGATCGACCAACTGACGACGCTCACGGTCGTGTCGAGGTCGCGCGCCACGGTGTCGAGTACCACGACGAGCAGGGTGATGGTGAAACTCACGGTGAAGACGCCGCTCAACAGCACTGCCATGGTCGCCTTGCGGCGCGAGACTCCCGCCCGATCGACGAGCGCGCTGCGGACACGTTCGCGAAGTGGCGCCGGACCGACTTCGTCGACGCCGGCCGTCATGATGCGAACGTCACGGGAACACCAGGTTCACCGTGGTGCCTTTACGGACGAGTTCACCGGCCTTCAACGTGACGCCGTCCTGCGTCACCGACCGCACCTTGCCGCTCGTGCGTCCCGACGTGGTTCCAACGGCGAGGCCGACCTCCTCCAATCTCTTCTTTGCGTCGGTGAGACCGAGACCAACGACGGTGGGCAACTCCACCGTTTCCGGACCCTTGGACAGCGAGTACGCGACGACGCCGTTGCGCGCGAGTTGTGAATTCGTCTGCGGGTCCTGGGCGGCCACCAGACCAACCTCGATCTCGATGGAGAACACGTCGTCATTGCGTTGACCAACGAGTTGCACCGCTGCGAGTTGTGCCTGCGCATCGGTTTCCGACCGACCGACGAGATTCGGAACCGCTCGCAACACCGGACCCCCCGACACGATGATGGCGACCTGCGTACCCTTCAACACCTCGCTGCCAGCCGGCAAGTTCGGTTGCTCGGTGACGATCCAGCCGACGACGCGCCCGAGCGGCACCGAATCGTCGTCGCGGATTTCTTCCACCACCGCAAGGCCTTGCGCTTCGAGTGCGGCCACGGCGTCGTCCCGACCGAGTCCCGTGACGTCGGGAACGACGGCAAGCGTCGGACCCTCGGAGATCACCAGCGTGAGATCACCACCCTCCTTGACCGTCGAACCAACGGGTGGCACGGAGCGAATGACGGACCCGAGGGCCACATCGTCGGAGCGCTCCGCAGTGACGACGATGTTCCACCCGAATTGGGAGATGATGTTGCGTGCCTCTCCCTCGGCCACTCCCGCCAATTCCGGCACCGGATAGGAAGCGACGTCGACCACCTGCCACACCAACACGGCGCTCACGCCGATGGCAACGACGGCCATGATGGTCCACAACCATCGGTAGCGACGACGTTCGGCGGGAGGTGCGATCACCGCGACGTCGGCCGTCGTGGGTGCGACCACCTGCACGGGTGGCTCGCTCACCTTCGCCACCGGCTCCGTCGTCACTGCCTCCAGCTGGCGGGTGATCGTGTCGCGAAACGCCTCGGTGGCGAGTGGAGCAATCGGCTCGGGTAGCGGCAAC
>SXGT01227663.1_pt1 | contig 14634 bp, 14 predicted proteins | sample 3176221 | NCBI WGS metagenome assembly SXGT01 (sample SAMN11356862, study PRJNA531348) | freshwater metagenome | isolation source: freshwater sample F1-120 | place: China: Fuxian Lake, Yuxi | collected 2017-12-25
AACAATTCTTGGAGCTTTTTTACCTGGTATCAATGCTGTGCAGATAACAATATCTTGGTTTTTAATAGTAGTTTTTAATAGCTCTTCCTGTTTCTTTTTATCTTCTGCATCTAATTCTTTTGCATAACCGCCGCTTGTTTCCAAATTTTTTGAACTTTCAACAAAGACAAATTTTCCACCTAAACTTTCAACCTGCTCTTTAGAAGCTGATCGAACATCCGTTGCCGAAACGACCCCTCCTAGTCTTTTTGCAGTTGCAATTGCTTGCAGTCCCGCAACCCCTGCTCCGATTATAAAAAATTTTGCTGGTGTTATTGTTCCAGCGGCAGTCATCATCATTGGTACTGCTTTATTAAATTCGTAAACTGAATCTATCACTGCTTTATATCCTGCTAAATTTGCTTGTGAGGATAAAATGTCCATAGACTGGGCTCTTGTTATTCTTGGAAGTAGCTCTAAAGAAAATACTTTAATATTTTTTTTTAAAAGTTTATTTATTTTATCTTTGTTAAGATGGGGAAAGAAACTGCCGATTAATATTGCCCCTTCTTTAATTGAAGAAATTTCGTTTTCGTTTGGACAATTAATTTTTACGATAATATCAGATGTTTTGTAAACTTCATCTTTAGATAAAATTTTAGCTCCAAGTTTTTGTAGTTCCCCATCATTAATATTTGAGTTCTTTCCAAAATCCTTTTCTAACTGAACAGAAAAACCATTATTAATATATTTTTTGATGGTATCTGGAGAAATTGCAATTCTCTTTTCATTTATATCGCTATCAATAACCGACCCTAATATCATTCTGAATAACTTCTAATAAAAAATTTAAATAATTAAAAAAATTGAACTCGTCTAATACCAAATATAATTTCCAATTAATAGAAAAGAAAACTCATGCACGTATTAATTGCTTTTATTTTTCTTATATCTGAAAAGAAATAATGGGGTTTTTTAACTTAAAAATATCAAACTTAAATATTTGAATAATAGTTCTATATTTCGTGTTGCTTATTTTTTTCATCCTCATCTCCAGAAGTAGTTTGCTTGGTAACAACTTCTGGAAAAATCCAAATTCCAATCGTCATCAAAACACTTAAGAATAACAAAGTATAAATTAAATCAGCTCTGCCGAAAAACTTTTCATAAAGTATAATCACAATAGATATGCATATTATATAAGTTGTAAGAAATATTTTTATTTTTATTGGCATTATTGAATTTTTTAAATTACCTTAAAAGAAATTAATTATCTTGAATGTTTTGACTCTAAAACTTCTTTCTTTAAATATTTTTCACTATATCCATTAAAGAAATGACCTAAGAGTCCCCTATTTAAATCTGAAGTTCCAAATAACCAATCAGCAAAAGGAAAAGTTAGATTCATATTTAAATCCATCATAATCCCTTTGTTGTGATGTGCAGCGTGATGTCTTCTTATAGTATTTATAAAAGGTATGTTTCTAACGACAACATTGTCTTTTACGTGACAAAAGAAATGCATTACTTCATAAAGTAAATAAAATGAAGTTGTAGAACAAATAAATAACCAACCAACATTTGGCGATATTAGCCAACTCAAAATAACAACCCCTGGCGCAGATAATACTGCTATAAAAACAGCTAAAGCATAAGGAGGGAACAGTGTAACTCTCCAATCGTGAGGTCCAGCAAATCTCATTTCATGTTCCGTAAAAAACTGATGATGTTGCAAAGTATGCCTTGAATAAATTGCTCTTGCTCCTGGAAAATTTTTTGGCATATGCATTACAAATCTATGAATCCACCATTCAAATATATTTGATCCAATTAAAGTTATTGGAACTATAATCCATTCCCACCAAATGACGTTACTTATATGAGATTTAAAATAATATATTCCAGCAAACCCTATGGCAAAAATCATCGCTAAGTGAATAAAGCCGTTATACCAACCTTTGAGGTTGTCTCTATATTTTTTCCTAAATTCTTTTTGTCCCGTGTGAAAATTTCCAGATTGTAGTTCTAAATTTTCATCTAATTTTTCTTTAAACATTCTAATTATATAGTTTAAATTTTCTGTAATATATCACAGAAACTACAAAAATCAATATTACATTCCTATACTTTCTTTTTGTTGAGTCGCAAAAATTGTAGAAGTATATCCATTTGTCCAGTTAGGAGGAATTTGGTAATCTCCAGGTTCACAATGAACTTTATTGTCATATTTTCCTCTTACAATTTGTTGTTCGTACTTTGATTTTAAAGGTTGCGGTGTATAGGGAACCGAATCACCGGAACTTAAAACATAAAGCATCAATGGTCTTGCTAAATTAGAGTTATTCTCTTTAGATCCATGAACTGTTCTATAGTTGTGAATTGTGACCGATCCGGCTTTTCCTTTTAAAATTTTTTTTTTTGAAAAGTTTATTTTTGACAAATCCTTTTCACTTATATGCCCTGTCCATTGTGAATTTTCGTAATGTGAAAAAACTTCTTTCTTATGTGAACCAGGTATAATTTCAAGTGGTCCTTGTAAATCATCACAGTCCTCCAGGTATACTCCCAAAGTAAATACAGAGTCATTTGAATGGGGAAAATATGGTTTATCTTGATGCCATTTTACTTCACTTCCACCCTTAGAACTTTTAAAATTTAATTTTGATTGATAAAATCTCACTGTAGGTCCTAATAAATCTTCTGCAATATCTCCTACTGGTCCCTCAAGAAGTAATTTCCATAAATTATGACTATAATCACAAGGACTAGAAACTCTTCTTAATTTAGCATTTTTAGAAGTGTGATCTTTTTGCAGGTCATAAATATTATTAGATACAGATATTTTTTTACTTTTTTCAATAAACTCTTCTACGGATTGATTAGCTTTTTGAAGCCATTCCTTACCTAGTACCTCATAAACTCCAAGACCACCCTCTTCAAAATATTCTTCTCTTTGTGATTTTGTTAAAATTTTTGGTTTATTTTTTAAAATATTTTCTTTTATCATATTATGACAGCAGAATGAATCTGCACTTTATCATAAATAATGTCAATTTCTGATATATCACTGATTTGCAAAACCAAGCAATTTTGATGGCAACCAAGTTACGAGTTCTGGAAAAATTACTACTATTACGAGAGTTATTAATTGTATAATTACAAAAGGTACAATTCCTTTGTACATCGAAATCAAAGTTATTTCCGGAGGGGCGACCCCTCTTAGATAAAAAATTGCTGGAGCCATAGGAGGTGTTAAATAGCTTGTCTGAATCATTATTAATACCAATATACAAAACCATGCAGGATTAAATCCGAGCTGAGCTATTATGGGTGCAAATATTGGAATAAAAATTAAAATTATTGATATCCACTCTAGAAAAAAACCTGCTAAAAAAATTATTCCTAAAAATGTAAATAATAAAAACCAGGGCGATAAGTTAAAAGTACTTATGCTTCCTTTTATTATCGACATGCCACCTGTTGCTGCAAAAACTCCAGTAAATAAACTCCCCGCCAACAATATAAACATGATCATAGCAGTAACAGTTACTGTTTTTATTAAAGCTTCCTTAAAATTTATCCATGAAAGTTTTTTATAAAATATTGTTAAAATAAATGACCCAGCCGCCCCTAAAGCGGCAGCTTCAGTGGGTGCTGCCCATCCCAACATAATAGATCCAAGCACAGCAAAAATAAGTAAAAAGGGTGGGACTAAAGCTTTGCTGGTGATTAAAATCTTTTCATTAAAAGTTAATTTATCTATATAATTATCATCATCTTCTATTCTTGGAGCGTTTTCAGGTCTTAAAATGCATAAGAAAAATATATAAACAATGTATAAACCAGCCAATATAAATCCTGGAAATATCATTCCAGCCAACAAATCACCAATTGAAACATTTGCAATTGGGCCCAGAACAACAACCACAACTGAGGGAGGAATAATTGTTCCTAAAGAACCACCTGCGCAAATAGTACCTGAAATTAAAGTGTGGGAATATTTATGCTTCAACATTGGGGGAACTGCTAAAAGACCAACTACTGTTTCGGTGGCGCCAATGACTCCTGTTGAAGCTGCAAAAATGATACACATAATTACAGTTCCAATAGCTAAACCTCCTGGTAATTTTCTGGTCCAAAGATGTATGGCATTAAAGAGTTGTTGAGCGATTCCAGATCGTTCAAGCATTGATCCCATAAATACAAATAGTGGAACTGCGGCTAATATAAAATTTGATGCAATACCTTCAATTTTAGAAATGAATTGAAAAAAAACTGCATCTCCAAAAGTTAAAATTCCAAAACCGAATGCTACCCCCATGAGGGAGAAGACAACTGGAAATCCTAAAAAAATTAAGGAAAATAATGCTGGAAACATCCAAAGAGAAATCATTATATTTTCTTCTCATTTCCCTTAATAGAAATTAAACATTTTAAACATTCTGCCACTACCTGTAAAAATAAAATAAAAAAGCTCAAGAATAAAACAAAATGCATTGGCCAAATAGGTGGATTCCATGCGGATTGTCCTGTCGTCTCATTACTTAAAAATGAATTTTGCGTATGTAAAAAAAGCCTAAAAGATAAAACACTTAAACAAGGAATGATAAGAAATAAATAGAATGTTAAATCTACAAAAGCTTTATTCTTAGTGCTTAATTTGTTGTAAATTATATCTATTCTTACATGCTCCTGTTTTTTTAAAGTAAGAGCGCCTCCTAATAAAAAATGAAAGCCCATTACAAGATATCCAAACTCAAAAGCCCATGTAGTTGGACTTCTAAATAGGTATCTTACAAAAACCTCATAACAAATTGCTACAGTCAAGGGTATAATTAAAGCAGAGCCTAAATAGCCAGGTGCAGAAGTTAATATTTCTAAATATCTTATTATTTTTTTCAATTTTTTAAAGAGTATTAAAACACCCACCTTAAATTTAATATTTAAAGTGAGTGTTTAATATTTATTTTTTTAGTTAATTAAATAACTAACGTGTAAGAACATTTCTGTATTTTGAAGCATCTTTCCATTTGGAAAAATATGCAGCTTGATGATCAAGAATTTTCTTAAAATAAGCGTTTTCTTTCCCAACATCATCTGCCCATTTAAGACCTGCTTCTCTTCCAGCGTATTGTACTTCCGGAGCAAGCTCTATTATCTCATTACCTTTTGATTTGTAATATTCTAGAGCTTTTGCATCTTCATGACCAATAGTTAACCAAGAATCCATTGTTGTCATAAAAGCAGCATCTTTTATAATCTGTTGATCTGCTTTAGATAATTTGCCCCATGAATTTTTGTTAATAACTAGTTCAAAAGGTGCTGTTGGTTGATGAATTCCAGGTATAATTACATATTTTGTAACTTTATCAAAGCCCGGAGTGATATTTTCCCATAGAGTACCCCATTCTGTTGCATCAATTGTTCCTCTTTCAAGAGCAGTATAAATCTCTCCGCCTGGAGTGGTTACAGGTGCTGCGCCCATACTTTTAGAAATTTCTAACCAAGCCCCCGCTGTTCTTAACTTAAGACCTTGTAGATCTTTTAAAGTTCTAACTGGTTTTCTTGAGTGTAAAAAAACTTCTGCTGTTCTGATAAATAAAGGCATAGAAATTAAATCAAATTTTTGGTCTCTAAATTCAGCTTGCAGATCTACTCCGCCCCCCCTGTATAACCAGTGAAGCATCTTTTCAGTGTCTACAGAACCTGGATATCCTCCAAACAATACGGTTGTTTTGTCTTTACCCCAATCATACCCTATCCACGTATGGCCCATATCTGCAACACCATTTTTAACTGTTTCTGATACTTTTAAACCTGGCCCCAAAGTTCCTGCAGGAAAAACTTCTATCTCTATTCTTCCATCTGAAAGCTTAGAAACGTTTTTGGCAAATGCTTTAGCCCCAATTTCCATTAACGGTCCCCCATCCCAACTAGTGTCTAATTTTAATTTATGTTTTGTAGCTGCAAATGATAAAGATGCAAATGCAAACAACATTACGAAAATGCTAACTATTATTTTTTTTATATTATTATTCACGATTTCTCCCTTCTTTAAGATGATTTTTATGATTATCTACTCTTTAAAAATGCTGTCAATCTCTGATATATCAGGGCGTTTGTTTATAGGTAAATATTTAAATTTGTTTTCTTTTTTCTACCTGAGATAGAAATTTTTCATATTCATCATTAGATACTGAGTAAGTATGATCTTCATCCGGAAATTTTCCAGTTTTAACTTCCTCTACATATTTTGATAACGCTTTGACAGCTACTTCTGTTAAATTTGCATATCGTTTAGTAAACTTAGTTTTAAAATCTGTAAATACACCAAGCAAATCATAAGATAAAAGTATTTGACCATCTGTGCCGCTTCCTGCGCCTATTCCTATTGTGGGTATCTCCAACTGTTCTGAAATTATTTTTGCAATTTTTCCTGGTACGGCCTCAAATTCTAACATAAAGCATCCAGCATCTTGTATTGCTAATGCATCCTCTAAAATCTTCATAGCTGTTTCAGCTGTTTTTCCTTGTATTTTAAAACCTCCAAACATTGCTATGGTGTGGGGCGTTAGTCCAATATGAGAAGCAGTAGGTATACCGGAGTCTACCAAAGCTTTTAAAATGTGTGCTTGTGATTTTCCTCCTTGTGGTTTTACAGCATCACAGTCTGCTAATTGCATAAATTTTGTTGCATTTTTTAAAGCGTTATCAACTGTATTGTAGCTTTGATAAGGCATGCACCCCAAAACAAATGTATTAGGTGCTCCCTTTCTTACAGCTAGCGCATGCATAACCATCATGTCCATTGTTGCAGGTATTGTACTTTTATAACCATGCGCTACCATTGCAAGCGAATCCCCTACAACACAAACATCTACACCTGCGGCCTCTGCCCAACTTGCAGAAGTATAGTCTGGAACAGAAGTATAAACCATTTTTTCACCAGATGTTTTAGAATCTAAAATTTCTTGAATTGATCTTTTTTTCTTTTGAATAATTTTGTTCATTTAGAAAGTTTTTTTTTATTAGTAGAAATAGCTCATCAGATTATGTCAAGTATTATTCTGTTGTGATTTTTTGATAAACTCATTATTTATAATATTAACATAATTATTTTGAAAATTACATGAAAAAAACTTTAGCTGAAAGACTATATTTAATTATTGAAGAGAAAATCGTAGATTTGGAATTGAAGCCAGGTATGTTTTTAACTGAAAGTTTTTTAGAAAAACAACTTAAAGCAGGGAGAACACCAATTAGAGAAGCTGTTCAAAGACTTTCTAGAGAAGGATTGATTAAAGTACTTCCTAGAAAGGGTTTGTTAGTTACAAAAATTAATATTAATGATCAGTTAAATCTTATCCTAGTGAGAAGAGAAATTGAAAGGCTGATGACAAAGCTAGCTGCTAAAAATTCATCAAGTTTACAAAAAAAAAGATTTAAAAAAATTTCTATAGCTATGCGTTTATGTAAAAAAAATGATAAAGTAAAATTTATGAAATTAGATAGAAAAATGAATGATTTGCTTACCGATTCTTGCGATAATAAATTTGTGGTAAGGTCTATTAGAAATGTTGCGGGATTGTCTAGAAGGTTTTGGTATTATCTTAATAGTAGGAATTTGGATGACTTACAAATGATGGCTAAACTCCATGCAAATGTCTGTGATGCAATTTCAAATTCTAATGCGAAGTTAGCTCAACAACATAGTGATAACTTGATGGATTATATTGATAAATTTACAAGGCGATCTTTGCAAAACTAAGAAATAATTCTAATTTAAAAATAATTAAGTGTATATTTAAAAAAAACACAAATTATGTATTTTAATAGATGCTTAAAATCTATAAAAAAAAAATTATGCTAAACGATATTGAAATAGCCCAAAAAGCCAAAATGAGAAAAATATCTGATGTGGCAAAAGAGCGTTTGGGTATTCCTGAAGATGAACTTGAAAATTACGGACGATACAAAGCTAAAGTTTCATTTTCTTATTTAGAAAAATTAAAAAATCAAAAAGATGGAAAGTTAATTTTGGTAACAGCCATTAGTCCGACTCCTGCAGGAGAAGGAAAAACCACAACAACCGTTGGCTTAGGTGATGCTCTAAATCATATTGGAAAAAAAACTATGATTTGTTTACGCGAACCATCTTTAGGTCCAGTCTTTGGAATGAAAGGTGGGGCAACAGGTGGTGGTCTTGCACAAATCGTTCCTATGGAAGACATAAATTTACATTTTACAGGTGATTTTGCTGCAATAGCTGCAGCTCATAATTTGCTAGCTGCCATGGTGGATAATCACATTTATCACGGCAATGAACTTGGAATTGATATCAAAACTATTCAATGGAAACGAGCAGTTGATATGACGGACCGTGCCCTTCGCAAAATTACTTTAGGAGTAAATGAAAAAAAAGAAGGATTTCCACATGAGGGTGGTTTTGACATTGTTGCTGCATCAGAAATTATGGCAATCTTTTGCTTATCTTCATCCATTGAAGATTTAAAAAAACGTTTAGGTCAAATTGTTGTGGCTTATAATAATAAGGGCGGACCTGTTAGTGCAAAAGAATTAAAAGCGGATGGAGTTATGACTGTGCTTTTAAAAGATGCACTTGCGCCCAATTTAGTGCAAACCTTAGAAAATAATCCAGCCTTCATTCATGGTGGTCCTTTTGCAAATATTGCACATGGTTGTAATTCATTAATTGCAACTAAAGCTGCATTAAAAATGGCAGATTATGTTGTAACAGAAGCAGGCTTTGGTGCAGACTTAGGTGCTGAAAAATTTATAGATATAAAATGTAGAAAATCTAATCTTAAACCCTCTGTAGCTGTGCTCGTTGCAACTGTTAGGGCCATTAAATATCACGGTGGCGCTGAGCTAACGAATTTAACAAAGGAAGATATTTCAGCGGTTGATAAAGGGCTTGTCAATTTAGAGCGTCATGTTGAAAATATGACTAAAGTTTTTAATCTACCTTGTATTGTTTCTATTAATAAATTTGTAAGTGATACTCCTGCTGAGATAAATTTAATTTTTGAAAGAATGAAAAAATTAAATGTTAAAACTGTACTTTCTTCCCATTGGGGCGAGGGAGGCAAAGGTGCTATTGAACTTGCAAAAAATGTTGTCGAAATGAGTGAAAATTCAAATCAGAAAATGCAGTATGCTTATGAAGATAAAGATACGTTGATTGAAAAAATTAATAAAGTTGCAAAAAAGATTTATAGAGCAAGCGAAGTAACTATGGATGATAAGTTAAAGTTGCAAATCCAAAACTTACAAGACTCAGGTTATGGCCATCTTCCTATTTGTGTTGCAAAAACTCAAAGTTCTTTCTCTACAGATGCAAAGTTAAGAGGTGCCCCCTCAAATCATAGCATCGCTATTCGTGAAATTCGTTTCTCAGCAGGCGCTGAATTTATTGTAATGATTTGTGGAAGTATTATGACGATGCCAGGATTGCCTAAAATTCCATCAGCTGAGAGTATTAATTATGTTAATGGAAAAATTGTAGGTCTTTAAAATTACTTTCCCCACTTTTCTTCAAATAATTTAGGGTTTTGTTGACTACCTAGGCTGCAAATTTCGTAAAGATTTTTGTAAGGAAAGTCCTTGAAGTTATTAGCATCTTCCATTTTCACCTTGAAACTTTTGTTATTATAAGACGCATTTTGTTCACCCCAAATATATAACACCCCTCCATCTGCACATTTTTCTAAAGCAGATTTTTGTGGCCTAAAATTTAAAATAATCAAAATAACTGCAGCTACTAAAATAACTGAGATTATGATGTTTGAGATTTTGGCTTGAATTTTGATTTGATCGTTTCCCATAATTTTGCAAATCCAAGTGGCTCATAAATCATAAGAATTATAATTAATGAACCAAATACGATTTGTTCTATTGCTGATATAATTGTTGCGTCAATTGCCCCGTGAAACACATTATTACCTAGGGCGTTTAACACAACTGGGAAAAGTAAAATAAAAGCGGCGCCAATAAATGCCCCGTTAATTGTTCCAAGTCCGCCAATAATAGCCATGAACATTATTTTAAAAGATACACTAATATTAAAAGCTGCAAACGGTTCTATCGATTTTAAATAAGTATACGCATAAAGACCCCCTGCGACACCGCAATAAAAAGCGTTTATCGCGAAAGCCTGAAGTTTAGTTTTCAAAAGAGAGACGCCCATACTCTCGGCTGCAATATCCATATCTCTAACTGCCATCCAGTTTCTACCTGTGCTACCTCTTGCCATATTCATAGCAATTAAAGTCATAAAAGCCACAATAGCTAAAACTAAAAGATACATCATGTAACCATTTGTAAAGGCCACACCATTAATATATATTTTTTGAAAAGTTGTTGATCCTGATACGTCATAATTTTTAAACCAACCAAATTTATCAACGACCCATACAATAAAAAATTGTGAAGCGAGTGTTGCAACCATTAAATAAATTCCACGAACTCTTAAACTTGGTAAACCAAATATAATTCCAAGACCTGCAGAAATTAAGCCCGATATAGCAAGTGCACCAAGAAAAGGCATTTCTGGAATTCTTAACATTATATTGTAACACGCATAACATCCTGCACACATAAAGCCTGCGGCTCCAAGAGAAAGTTGTCCTGTGTAACCCATCACAACTTGCTGACCCATTGTTGCAAGAGCTAAACATAACCAAGGTATTAAAATTGAAGTGTACCAATAATCACTTGTAACAAGATTAGGGATCACTAAAAAACCTACAACTAATAAAATAATAAAATTAATTATGTCTTTTGTTGTATAGGTCATAAACACGGGCTTCATAAATTAAACTCTCCTAATTATTTTTTCCCCAAATAAACCCTCTGGTCTATAAAGTAGAAATAAAATTGATAACATATATGGAGCCCAGGCCTCAATACCGCCCTTAAAGAAGGGTCCTATGTAAACCTCCAAAACTTTTTCAGTAGCGCCAACCAGTAAACCTCCAACAATTGCTCCAGGAATTGATGAAAAACCGCCAATAATTAGAACTGGCAATGCTTTTAAAGCTAGTTCAACAAGAGCAAATTGCACCCCTGCTCTAGCTCCCCACATCATTCCGGCAACTAAAGCAACTACTCCCGCCGCAGACCATACAAGCAACATGATATGCTTTAACGGAATTCCAATAGAGCTTGCAGCTCCTGGATCATCCGCAACTGCTCTTAATCCTAGTCCGATTTTTGTGTATCTAAATAAAATTGACAACAAAATAATCATACCTAAGGCAACAAAGCCTGCGGTTAAATCGAGCGCACTAATAAATAATTTTAAATTATCTGCAATCCACGGTATCGGAAAATCTCCAATGCCAAGGCTTAATTTTCTAACTTCTACACCCCATTTTGCCTGAGCTAATCCCTCAAGAACAAACCCAAGTCCAATGGTTGCCATTAAAACTGTATCTTCACTTTGATTCATTAACGGACGAAGAACTAATCTCTCCGTTAAAAGACCAACTACTATCATCAACGCAACTACTGCAAAGAACGCAAGAGCAAAAGGCATTCCGTACTCAAGGAAACCACAAAATGATAGTACAGCAAAAAACACCATGGCCCCTTGTGCAAAATTAAATGTTGAAGATGCTTTGTAAATAAGAACAAATCCTAGAGCTACCAGTGAATACATAGTGCCCGACAACAGTCCGGCAATCAAAACCTCCAAAAAGAATAGCATCGACTCAGTCATGGGCAACTCCTAGGTAGGCATCAATAACTTTTTGATCTGCTCTCACAACATCTGGAACATCATCTCCAATGACTTTTCCATAATCTAAAACTACAACTCTATCTGAAATATCCATCACCACTCCCATATCATGCTCAATTAAAACAATAGTTGTTCCAAGTTCATCATTAATTTTTAAGATAAATCTACACATATCTCTTTTTTCTTCAACATTCATACCAGCCATCGGTTCATCTAAGAGCAAAATTGGTGCATCCGTTGCGAGCGCTCGTCCTAATTCCACTTTTTTTTGCAGTCCATAGGGAAGCTTTGAAACTTCTGTATTTTTTATATTTTCGATTTCTAAAAATTTTACAATCTCTTCAGTTTTTTCTCTATTCATTTTTTCTTCTTTAAGTGCTCTTGGAAATTGAAAAGCGACTTCAAAAAAAGATGACTTAGTATGTAATTTTCTGCCGACTAAAATATTGTCCAATACCGACATCCTTTTAAATAAAGCTAAATTTTGAAATGTTCTTGAAATACCTTTTCTTGCAATAATGTTTGGAGTGATAGGGTTTATCTCCTCTCCCTTAAAGAATATTTTGCCCTCTTGTGGTTTGTAAATTCCATTGATGCAATTAAGCATGGAACTTTTACCTGCTCCATTAGGACCAATAATGGCTCTAATTTCGTGCTCTAAAACATTAAAGGAAAGATCTGTGATAGCATTTACGCCACCAAAACGAAGAGAGATATTTTTAACCTCTAAGATTGGTTTTCCTATTTTAAATTTTCTTGTATCAGCCATATTTCTTCTTAATGAATTTTCTTTCTTTGGCTGTCTCTAATGGAATCTTTAAAATTTAATCTTTTTCCTTTAGAAATACCTAAGTATAATTCTTTAACTTTATCGTTATTCAATAAATCTTTTGCAGCCCCTTCAAGCATTACGTAGCCCGTTTCAATAATGTATCCATAATCGGCATTTCGAAGTGCGATATTTGTATTTTGTTCTGCTAATAAAATACTAACTCCCTCCTTTTGATTTAATTCTCTCACTATATTAAAAATTTCTGCGACTAATTGCGGCGCTAAACCCATCGAAGGTTCATCGAGTAAAAGCATTTTAGGTTTTGCCATCATCGCTCTTGCTACAGCAATCATTTGTTGCTCGCCCCCTGAAGTGTAGCCTGCCTGACTTTTTCTTCGTTCTTTTAATCTTTTAAAATAACTGTAAATTTTTTCAATTTCAGCACTTAAAGCTTCACGAGATAATCTTCTTGAGTAGGCTCCAGCTATTATATTCTCTTCAACCGTTAAATGTCCAAAACATCTTCTCCCCTCTAAAACTTGAACCATTCCGAGTCCAACCATTTCAGAAGGATTTTGTTTTTTTACTTCTGTGCCATCATAATTAATTGTACCCTTAATGACTTCACCCCTTTCAGAGGCAAGCATAGTAGAAATTGATTTGAGTGTAGTGCTTTTGCCAGCGCCATTTGCGCCAAGTAAGGCAACTATTTTTCCTTGTGGCACACTTAAAGATACATCGTGTAATGCTAAAATAACTTTATTGTAAGCGACCTCAATATTTTTGATTTCTAAAATATTTTTAGAACCCGTAACCATTTAATTCCTTTTTATTTTCTTAGCGCGAACTGATTACTATAAAGGGAGCGTAATATTTAATTACACCCCCTCATTAAATAAATTAACTTAAAGAAATACTATGAGCATTTCTTCTTAGTAATTTTATTCTCTTCAGCATACTTAGATGCAGACTCAACGATTTGTGCTCTTATAGCAACTGGATCATTAGGACCTGTCCAATCTCTAACTTTCTTGAAAGCTTGAGCTTTACCGTCCCATTGCATTAAAGCAAATTTACCTGCGCCTTCATGCTGTGAACAAGAAAGAGCAAATGGAGCGATCATTCCTTCAATACCAAGTTCCTTTATACGAGCCTCGGTCATGTTGATCATTTCATATCCATCTCTAAACTCTTCACTAGTTACTGCTTGACCGATTTTGTTATATTTTTTTTGTGCATTTCTCATTGCTTCAGTCCACATAATAGCTGCACCTAGGCCTCTATTATAATAAGCGGTACCAACACGTTTTGGATCAGCCATGTTACCTTTTCCAGCTTTATAAACTTTATCCTGAATATTTTTTATCATAGGATAATTTTTTCCAGGTAATGCATTTGAAACAACGTAAGTTCCATTTGAAGAGTCACCAGCAGGAATCATATCCTCCTCAGCGCCTCCGAAAGTTACATACATCATTCTAGTTCTTGGAAAATTTTGTCTAGCAGCATTAACCATTGCTGTTGAATTCATTCCAGAACCTGCACCCCAAAAAGTAACCCAATCAGGTTTTTCTTGTCTCACTTGTAACCACTGAGATTGTTGCTCTAATCCTGGAGGAGCTACAGGAATTTCAACTAGTGTAAATCCCCATTCTTTAGCAAGTCTTCTCATAGTAGGAAGTGGTTCACGTCCGAATGCAGTATCAATATGCATATGAATTATTTTTTTGCCTTTTAATTTTTCTGGACCACCACCTTCAATCTCTGCCATCCATCGAAGCTTCACTGCAATTTGTGACCAGTAGCTACTTGCGGCATTAAATACCCAAGGCCAAACTGTCCCGTCAGCAGCATCTGTTCTTCCGTAACCGTACTGAGCTAGAACAACTTTGTCTTCTGCCATACGATTAATAACTGCGTAGGCACCCGGTGTTCCTAGCGTGTCGAACACAACCATCTTCTGACCATCCTTGGTCATCATTCTCTGATAGCATTCTACAGTTTTTGCGGCATTATATTCTGTTTCGCACTCTTGCCATGTTAGCATGACTCCATTTATTCCGCCTGTCGCATTGACGTAATTCATGTAATCAATTTGTGCGCCATAATAACCTGTACCCAT
>SXGT01945982.1_pt1 | contig 14634 bp, 9 predicted proteins | sample 3176221 | NCBI WGS metagenome assembly SXGT01 (sample SAMN11356862, study PRJNA531348) | freshwater metagenome | isolation source: freshwater sample F1-120 | place: China: Fuxian Lake, Yuxi | collected 2017-12-25
CATGCGGAAAGCGTTGAGCCAAGCCAAAGCTGGCCGGTTGCATATCCTGGAACGGATGAGCGCAACGCTCCGCGCTCCGCGGGAGAAGACCTCCACCTATGCGCCCAGAATCGTGACGATTCAGATTCCGGTCGACAAGATCCGCGACGTGATCGGACCCGGCGGGAAAACGATTCGGAGCATCATTGAGCGAACCGGCGTCAAGATAGATGTGGAAGACGATGGTCGGGTGAACATCGCGTCGAGCAACGACGAGTCGGCCCAGAAAGCACTCTCGATCATCCAGGAGCTGACGGCCACTCCGGAGCTGAACAAGTCCTACCTGGGAACGGTGCAACGCATCACCGATTTTGGCGCCTTCGTTGAAGTGCTTCCTGGAGTTGACGGTTTGCTGCACATCTCAGAGATTGCGCACTACCGCGTCAAAGAAGTACGTGATGAGCTGCAAGAGGGCGGACAGGTGCTGGTCAAAGTCATCAACGTGGACCCATCTGGCAAGATCCGCCTGAGCCGCAAAGCGCTGCTTGACAAGCCCGGTGAAGGCAGCGAGCCCACACCGCCGACATCGTCGTAGAACCTGGGAGCGATCCGGCCTGCGGCGTCAGCCGCCGGTCGGATCGAACCGACTCAACGCAACTGGGTCAACGTAGCTGGGTTGCGATCTGGACAACCGGAGCAGCATCGCGTCGGCTGGGCACGTGCGGCAGCCAGTCGGCGATCGAGCGGCGGATGGGTGTGCCAGAGGAGTTCGACGAGGCGCGACGGTCGCTCCTCAGCCAAGTGTTGCGCACCCAGACGGCGCAAACCCGACACGAGTGAGGCCGGGTCGAGCGTAAGCGCGATGGCGAACTGATCAGCCCGACGTTCCTGGTATCGGGACAGCGCATACCCCAGCGGCGCCGCGGCAGCGACCACGGCGCCCGCCGTCAACGCGAGCAATGGCAGGGCGGCCACATCGCTGCCCCAACCGAGCGCCAACGCCGGGGCCACGTATTCCATCGCCCAACCTGCTGCGCGTAGTGCAAGCACGGCTACCGCGAACTCGAACCCCACCAACTGCCAGATATCACGGTGCACGTGGTGTCCGAGTTCGTGCGCAATGACCGCGTCAATCTCCCCGGCTGAGCAGTCCTCCAGCAGCGTATCCGACACCAACACGCGGCGTGTCGGTCCCAGACCGACAAGCGTCGCTTGTGCTCGCCGCGTCGTGCCTCCAACCGCGCATTGGTAGATGGGCAGCGAACGGATGCCGGCCCGTTTGACCAGCGAGGCCAAGCGCCGCCCGTGACCGTCGCCGGCCAGCGCGGACACACGATAGATCACGGGGAAGACGATGAGCGGAGCCAGGGCCGTCAGCGCCATCGACCCGATTGCAAAGACCGCGGCGCACGCCAGCCACCAGGTGGAAGGAAAGAGTCGAAGCGCGGTTGAGATGACGACCGCGGCGCTCACCGCCACCAGCGCCCCGAGCCCCGTGGTGGTCAGGTGAGCCGAGCACCAGTGTCCAAAACTGATACGAGACAGGTCGTAGCGGCGCTCGAGCACGTATTCTCTGAACACGCTCGCCGGGAACAGCACGAGTTCCAGCAGCAGCCACACGCACGCGGTGTACACCGCGGCGACCCCGGCTTCCTCTACGCCGCTCGGCACCACGGTTCGGTCAACGATCCGAATCGCCATGTCGCGGATCGCCGCCGACGCCCCTGACACCAGCATGGCCGCGAGGGCCAACACGCCACCAACGGTGGCCAGCACCTGCGCCCGGCGCCTGAGCCGGTGATACCGAGTGGCTTTACCTTCGTTCATCCAGAGCGCAACGCGCAGGCTGCTAGGCGAGAGCCACCGATATCAGCTTGGACACCCCTGGCTCTTCCATGGTGACGCCGTACAGACGATCGGCAATCTCCATCGTCTTCCGATTGTGTGTCACGAGAATGAACTGCGTCTCAGACTGCATGGCACGCAGCATTTCGACGAAGCGTCCGACGTTCGCTTCGTCGAGAGGTGCGTCAATTTCATCCAGGAGACAGAACGGACTCGGCTTGTACTTGAAGATCGCGAACATCAGGGCCATGGCGGTCAGCGCCTTTTCGCCGCCGGACAGCAACTGGATACTCTGCAGCCGCTTGCCGGGCGGCTGAGCGATGATGTCGATGCCGCTCTCGAGGAGATCTGTCTCATCAAGCAAGACCAGCCCCGCGCGGCCGCCGCCGAACAACGTAGAAAAGGTGTCCTGAAAATGCGTATTGATCGCGTCAAACGCCTCGCGGAACCGCTCCCGCGTGGTACGGTTCATGCGTGAGATGGCGTCGCCGGTCGCCTTGATCGACTCTTCGAGATCGCCGCGCTGGGTCGTCAAGAATTCGCAGCGTTCATCAAGTTCGTCGAATTCCTCGATCGCCATCATGTTGACCGGCCCGAGTCGGTCGATTTTGGCTCGGAGTATCGCCACCATCCGCTCGACGGTCATCGGTGCCGTGGACCCGGACGCCGGGCCCGCGGACACTGCTGTCCCTGTAGCCTCAGAGCCCTCGCTCGCGGCAGCCGGCGACGCGTCGTCGTCGTCCTCGTGGTCGCTGTCGTCACCTTCTGTGTCGGCCCCGACCGGCGTCATCGGCTGGATCAGCAGCTCACGATCGGGATCGAACTCGCCATCGCGTTCCAACGCTGCCAGGGCCTCCGTCACCTCGTCGAGGGTAAGCTGCAAGGTATCGCGACAGGTCTCCTCCAGGTGGGTCAAGTTCCCGTCGGCGGTCGCGCGGGCAACGTCCAATGCGGCCACCTCTCCCCGTACCGTTTCCTGCGCCGCCCGCGCGACCCGCACCTCACCTTCCCGCGTCTCGAGGTCGGCTCGCAACCGCAGCACCTCGTCATCCGCACCCCGCACCGCGTCCCTGAGGCTAGCCAAGCCGGCGACGTCGTCGTCGAGTTGCGTCGTCGATGCGGCAACCGCGGCGAGGAGCGCCTCGCGTCCGGTCCTGGTGCGGGCACGATCGGCCTGTCGAGTGGCGAACCGATTGGCCAGCTCCTGCGTGACCAACTCGAGGCGCCGGGCGCTTGCCTCGTAGCCGGCCGCCCGCTCGACCAACCCCGCGTGGGCCGCTTTGGCCTCGGCCGTCTCGACGGCCAGTCTGTCGATCCTCTCCCGCGCGTTCATCACGCGACGCTGCGCCGAGGCCAATCGCTCGTCGGCCTCACGCTGTTCACCTTCAAGGCGGCTAATCGACGCCAGCGCCTCGGTCCGGCGAACCTCCAGCGCGGCCAACTCCTCGTTGGCTGAGCGACGCTCGTTGACCACGATCTCTCGCTTGCGCCTGAGGCGGACCTCCTCGTCGTCAAAGGACGCCAGCTGCATCTCGTGGCTCAGCATCGCCTTTTCGAGCTCGTGTTCCTCAAGACGGAGTGCGGCAACGGCCGCCTCGGCCCGTTCCGCCGTCAGACCCAACTCCCCGAGATCGGTCGTCAGCTGTTGCACCAACGCCTGCTCCCGCCCGATGCGCAGTTCGAGTTCGCGAATTTCGCGTTTGGTCGCCAGGATGCCCAGCGCTTCGCTCTTGTCCCCCCCGCTCACACGCGCCGGGCCCTGAAACACGTCCCCTGTTGGGGTGGCAATCTGCGCGGCGGTGTGGGCGGCCGCGCGTGACGCCTCCGCGTAGGACCCCGCAAGCCAGTGGTTCTCGAGTTCGGCCCGCACGGCGTGGGCGCCGTTGCCGTCCACACGCACGACGCGCGCCACGGACACCAGCGACTCATCCGCAGGCGTTGCTACGGTGGACTCCGTGGGGTGACCCTCGACGACGAGGAACCCGACGCGACCCGCCCCGTGTTGACGCACGAACGCCAATCCGGCCTCGGCGTCGGCCCGGGTCGGCACCACGACGTACTGCAGGAGATCGCCGAGGCACGCTTCAACCGCTTTCTCGCGACCCGTCTCCACCTCCAAGTGATCGGCGACCGCCCCCCAATGTCGAATGCCCGCGTCCGACGACGAGAGCAACGACCGCGCAGCGTCCGAGTATCCCGTGCGGGCGGCTTGTAGATCACGCAGCGATGTCAGCCGACCGGTCAGGCCCGCCAACTGCTGCTCCTGCTCACGCAGCTCGCGAGCGCGAGACTCTCGATCCGCGCGGATCGCGTTCAACTCGTCGTCTCGATCGGCACACGCCTGGCGGACCTCCTCCAGCGCGGACCGGGTCGCGCCTTGGGCGGTTCGAGCCCGTTCCCGGCCCGCCTCGAGCGCCTGCGTCTCGACGGCGACGTCGCGGGCCTCGGCGTCCAGCTTCGACAGACTCTCGGCCAGGCGCGTCTGACCGGCAGTGGCATGCTCGACGGCATGGCGAAGCGCCGTCGCCGCGTTGATCGCGGCATACATGTCACTGCGCGACGCTTCGACGGCCGTCTCAAGTCCGTCGAGCGCCTGGTGTGCCTGAACGAGCGCCTCTTCCCGGCCGCGGAGCGTGGAGCCGAGCTCGTCGCGTTCGGCGCCACATCGTCGGGCGTCAGCGAGTTGGGTATCAAGCTCGCGGCGGGCGGGCTCTTGCTTCGCCTCCAGGTCTGACACGTCACGATCCAACTCCGTCAGGGTCACCGCCAGCGCGGCGACTTGCTGCGTGTCGAACGCGATCTGCTGTTGCCGCCGCTCAACCGCCAGCTCACGGGCGTGGGCGGCGTCTCTTGACTGCTTCGCCCCGCTCTCCGCCTCAGCGACTTCGATCTGATATCGCTCGCGCTCTCCTTCGACCGCCGCCAAGCGCACCGCCGCCTCCTCTGCGCGGGCACGAGCCTCCTCAAGACGACGCCGCGCCACGGAAATTGCCTCGCGCAGCACGCCATATCGCCTGGCGAACCCGACGGTTTCCCACCGCCGCAAGTCCTCGCGCAAGCGACGATAGCGGCGGGCCTTCGCCGCTTGGCGTTTGAGCGCGCGGCGTTGTTTCTCAACCTCGTAAATGACGTCGTCGACGCGGGTCAGATTCTGTCTGGCCGACTCCAGCTTCAACTCCGCAGACCGGCGCCGACTCTTGTACTTCGTGACACCGGCTGCTTCTTCAAGCAGTTGGCGTCGTTCCGTCGGCCGAGCCCCGAGAATCTGGCCGATCTTGCCCTGTTCGATGACCGCGTACGCCTTGACCCCGACACCGGAGTCCATGAGCAGATCCTGCACATCGCGCAGCCTGCAGACGCGGCCGTCGATCAGATACTCGCTCTCGCCAGACCGGTACAGCCGCCGGCCCACTTCGACATCCCGCGTAATCAGTGGCAACAGCGCATCCATGTCCGCGCCGTCCGCTGGCGTCCTGGGCGCGCCGGTAGCGTCCGCGTCCGCCGACGCGTCGACATTGGTGGCCAGGGCAGGCTCGCCCCCCCCGACTGTTCCTGGCGCCGCGGTCACACGCGCCAGAAACAGCTTCACCTCCGCTGTCCCGGTGGCCTTGCGTGCGTCGCTGCCGCTGAAGATCACGTCCTCCATCCGCTCGCCACGAAGGCTCTTGGCGCTCTGCTCGCCGAGCACCCAGGTGATGGCATCAATGACGTTGCTCTTCCCGCATCCGTTCGGACCGACGATCGCCGTCACCCCTCCGTCGAAGGCCAGATTGGCCCGCTCGGGGAAGCTCTTGAACCCGGAGATTTCGAGATTCTGCAAACGCATGGGTGTGTGGTGTCTCAGTGGTCCGCTACCTTAGCGGAGAAACAGACGTGACGAGACCGGCTTGCGGACCGTCGCCCCCCGTGGCTCGCGCGCCGAGCCGGAGCCCGACCCGCGTGGTCAGCCGTTACAAGAAAAGGGCCGCTCACCCGGGGACGCACCCGCGTGGCGGCCTGACGCATAGAAAGCAATCGGAACAACGCGCGCGCCGACAAGACGCCCCGGCCTTATTGATCCGCCGCGACGGTGCTGGCCCCAGAAGACACGCCGGGCAGTCGCCTCGCCTCAGGGAAAAGCGTGCGCGCGAACTGCGCTTGCGGGTCGCTCGTGGTGAGGTTGCGTCGGGCCTCTTCAACGCTGAAGAGTGCGAGATCAATCTCGTAGTGCATCATGGCCCGAATGAACGCGTCTTCGGCCGCGAACGCCACTTCGTCGATCGTCAGACCACGAGACTCGAGTTGTTTCCTGAACTCTGCCACCAGGTCGTCGTCGATCGCGAACCCTTCCGATACCAGGATCCGCCCCTCCGACTGCTTCTCGATCCTCGTGTCGCCGTCGGCGGAGAATCGCTCGGCAAATGTCGCGAACTCCTGCCGCGCCGCGAGCAAGCGGCCGAATGGGCCTGGGTCGAACCCTTCAATTGGACCAGCAATGAAGTGGTCCGGCTCCACCCCACCTCCTCCGAAGACCTCACGCCCGGCGTCCGTGAATCGGCGCTCGCTGATGGAGTGCTCAGCCGGCTTCTGGTCGCGGAACGAATAGGTGAGGTATTCGTCGAACACCTCGTCCCAGGGACGCTGTATCATCCGGCCGCTGGGCGTGTAGTATCGCGCCGTGGTCAACGCGAGCCCGGCCTCCTGGCTGACCCGGTAGACTGACTGCACCAGCGCCTTCCCGAATGTCGTCTCGCCGACGACCAGTCCGCGGTCGTGGTCCTGTATAGCACCGGAGACGATCTCAGACGCGCTCGCGCTGTTGCGATTGACCAGCACAATCAACGGCAGAGAGATATGGTCGCCGTCCTCGCGGGCGTGATAGTCCTGGTCGGAATTCTGTATCCGGCCACGGGTGTAGACGATCAGGTCACCCTTTGGCAGAAACTCGTTGGAGACACGGATGGCTTGGTCCAGCGGGCCACCCGGATTGCCGCGCAGGTCCAATAGGAGCTGCTCCATCCCGAGGTCGTCGAGCTTGGCCAGCGCCGCACTCAACTCGCTCGAACTGGTTTCTGAGAAATCCGCCAGGCGTACATAGCCCGTGGTCTCATCGATCATGAAGGCCCCCTGGACGGTCTGAATCGCGATCTCATCGCGCTCCACCTCCAGGTCGATGAGGCCTTCGTAGCCGCGGCGCTGAATCGAAATCTGCACCGTGCTGCCCTTGGGCCCGCGCAGTTGTTTCACCGCTTCGTCGCTGGTAATACCCAGTGCGTCGGTGCCGGCGATCCGCGCGATGACATCGCCGCGCCGGAGCCCACGGCGAAACGCAGGAGAGCCCTCAAAAATGTTCATGACCGTGATGCCACCGTCGATCACATTGATGGAGATGCCCAGGCCGTAGTAGCGGCCTTCCTGCCGCTCACGCAGCTGCGCATACGAGCGCGGGTCCATGAAACTCGAATGGGGGTCCAGCGTCTGTAGCATCCCACCGATGGCGCGATACACGAGCTGCTCTGAGTCCGCTTCGCCAACGTATGTGTCTTCGATGGCCGCCAACGCCGTCGTGAACGACTCGTAGTGCAGGCTCAGGTTCTCCTGACCCGCAAGGACGCGTCCCCCGAAGAGCCCGCCCAACACGGCCGAGGTGATCACGACCACCACCGCCATCGTCAACGTCCCGTACCTGCGGATGCCGTTCATAGCCCCGTTGATAGTACCAGAAATGGTCGACGCATACCGCAAAGATCGGGCTTCGGACCGCGCAAGCCCGGCGGCCCACGCACGGTTCGAAGAGGGTGGGCGAATTCCGAGGCGTCCGCGACCGTCACGCGGCCCGGCCGAGACATAGAACGGGGATTCCCAAACAACGAACATAACTATTGCATTCACAACAACTTACCGATTCATTGCGATCTTTCATCGCTTGACCGCCAGGTCCACAGGTTCCTATAATGGAAGGGCCAGCCATGCCGATTTCGATGCTGTGCGCTATGCTGCTACCGGTGCAGCCCTCTGGGAGCGGCGGCGAGCGGATGAACAAGCCGGACCTCGGTTGGACAGCGAGAGAGTCGGGACCATGTTGGGCCAAATCGGGATGTCGGAGTTGTTCATCACCTTCGTCGTCGCGTTGGTGGTCTTTGGCCCACGTCGCGACGGCACCGCACCGCCCGGTGGCATCGCGCCGCCGGACGAGCTGCGGGCGGACACACGACCGATACTGAAGGAGCCGCGATCATGCTAGGTTCGATCGGGATGTCGGAGTTACTCATCATCGGTGTGATCGCGCTGATCGTGTTCGGCCCACGCAAGCTCCCAGAACTTGGACGCTCACTCGGCAAGAGCCTCGGCGAGTTCAAGCGTGCGTCGAACGAGTTGCGCAACACCCTGGAAGATGAGATCCACGTGGAGGAGAGGGCGCGCCAGACGCCACGAGCGCCCGCTCCGGCGGCACCAGATCCCTCGGCACCGAATCCGGTTGTTGCGCCAGCGGCCGCACTACATCACGACGACCCGCATCACGACCAGGCGGGCAACATCTAGCGCCGCGCGGTCGCTCGCCTGCACGCGCACCACACCTGCGCCGAACCGAGAACCGCCCCGAACCACCGCGAGCCAGCTTGACCGATAGATAGCGATGCCCGCTCTCCCAGTGCAGACCCCGCGCGATCCCGCTCTCAAAGAACCGACCGACGACGAACTCGAGGAGGACGGCGCCGGCGGCCGGATGTCCTTCCTCGATCACCTCGACGAGCTCCGCAAGCGGCTGGTGGTCTCGGTCAGCGCAATTCTGGTCGGCTTCGTCGTCGCCTTCGCGTTCATCGAACCGATGGTGCAGTTTGTCATGGAGCCGCTGGTCGCTCTCCTCCCCGACCCCGACACCGGCTTCATCTACACGGAACCGACTGAAGCGTTCTTTCTCTATATCAAAGTGGCCGGCGTCGTGGGCCTGATCCTGGCGATGCCGGTCGTCCTGCTGCAGTTCTGGCGGTTCGTGGCGCCGGGCTTGTATTCCCACGAGAAGAAGTTCGCCATTCCGTTTGTCTTCATGTCGACCGCGTTTTTTGTTGTCGGGTGTCTGTTCGCGCACTACCTGTTGTTTCCGGTCGCGTGGGAGTTCCTTGGAGGGTTCTCAACTGGCTTGATGACGTTCACACCGCGCATCGCCCCGACGTTCTCGCTCTATATCAGGCTGGTGCTGGCGTGCGGCGTGGTCTTCCAGATGCCGACACTCGTGTTCTTCATAGCCCGCATCGGGTTAGTCGATGCGAGATTCTTGATACGGAATACGAAATACGCAATTTTGATCATTTTCGTCATCGCCGCCGTGCTGACACCAACCGGCGACCCGGCCACGTTGACGCTCATGGCGGCTCCGATGATCGTGTTATACGGCCTGAGTATCGTCATCGCGTGGGTCGTCGCGCCTCGACGGTCGGCAGACGATCGCTAGCAGCCCGCGGTGAAAGCCGTCGCGCCGAGACTGGCGTTGGGCCGGTCACGCAAGAGGGTCTAGTTCGATTGACTTCGCAAGACAGCCGGCCGTATCATTCTGCGAACGTGAATCCGTCTGGTCGCTGCGCGCTTTTGGAGGATAAATCCGTAATGAAACGATTCTGTGCCCCAGCCGCGATAGCCGCCTGTCTGTGTCTTCTAGCTGGCAATCTGGCAACGGCGCAAGATACGGAGCGTCGCCCGGCCAACACGACTTGGCTCGGGGACACCGGGCTGTGGTTCGTGCCGACCGGTGAAGTGCTGCCACGCGGAAAATGGTCCGTCAGCGGCTATCGCGCCAACATCGACCGCGAGCCGGGACTCAGCGACGTCAGCCATCTCCTCGGCACCTTCGGCTACGGCGTCAGCGAGCGCGCCGAGATTTTCGGATCGGTGCGGGCCGACACCCGCATCAGACGGGCCGCGCGACCGCTGTTCGACCCAACTGGCAGCGTCCATGGCGGGGTGCTGGTCGACTATCCGAACGTGACCGACTTCTGGAACGACGACCATCTCGGCGACGTACTCATCGGCGGGAAGTTCAACCTGATGTCAGAATCCAGACTGGCGCCGGCCGCCGTCGCGATTCGAGGAATTGTCAAGATTCCGACCGGCGACGAGGCTGCTGGCAAGAGCACCGGCGAGGCTGACGTGATGCTCGACTTCATCGCCAGCAAGAACCTCCAGGAGCGCGTGGAACTCTCAGGCTTCGGTGGCGTCTTGTTTCGGGGAGCGCCGAACGGTGTCGAACTCGGCAACACCGTCCGGTGGGGCATCGGCGCCGGATTTCCCACCACGAGCGCGGTCCGCATCATCACTGAACTGCACGGTGAACTGCCACTCGACGACAACGTGGTCCTGACATCGCCCCTGATTGGGGTGGACGGCACCCTGTCGCCCCTGCTCTCGCCCATCGCCACCCCGCTTGACTTCATGCTTGGTCTGCAGTGGCAGTCGGCTGGCGGTATGTTCGTGGGCACCGGGCTTAGCTACTCGATCAACCAGGAGCGCGGTGCCTATGGCACCGCCGGTGCGGTGAGGGGACTGCAGGTTCGGATTGGGTACCACCCGGGCGTCAAGCGATACGTGGCACCACCGGCAACGCCAGAAACGCCAGCGGCCGCCGACCCACCGCGCAATCGTCCGCCCACCGTCGAGGCCAGCTGTGACCCATGCGAAGTCCGGCCTGGCGGCACGTCGACGGTGACCGCGAGCGCCAACGACCCGGATGGAGACCCTCTGACCTACCGCTGGGCCGCTCCGACGGGCACGCTGAGCCCTGGCGACCAGAGGACCAGTACGTGGACCGCGCCCAACGCCGACGGTCCCGTCCCCGTCACGGTCACGGTTGACGACGGTCGCGGCGGCACCGCCTCCGACACAACCACGATTCGCGTCGTGTCGCCGCCACCACCGCCGGCACGCGAGTACGCGTTCGAAGACGTGCACTTCGATTTCGACCGCTACACGCTGCGTCCCGGTGCGATCAGGATCCTTGACGAGGCCATCTCCGCCATGAACGCCGATGACTCCTTGAGACTGACGCTGGAGGGGCACACGTGCAACATCGGCACCTCGGAATACAACCAGGCGCTCGGGGAGCGGCGCGCGAATTCAGTGCGCGACTACATGACCAGCCGCGGCATTAGCGCGAGCCGGTTGCAGCCCGTGACCTTTGGCGAAGAGCGGCCGATGCACGACAACGCCCGCGAAGAAACCCGCCGCCTCAACCGACGCACGGCTCTCGTGGCGCGCCTCCAGTAGCTCCGCCTTTTCGCTGTTCGAGCCGGCAACCAGGCATACGCCCCTGGTTGCCGGCTCGCCGCATCGGCCCACCACACGGCCGTCCACCTCACGCACGCGTCGCGTCGCCAATCGTCGGCAAGGCCCGAGTCCCTCACGGGTACAGCCTGCCGTCGTTACGGCCCTGGGCCGTCGACGACACGCCTGCGCACCGTCCAGCACCAGCGTCTAGTAGGACTTTGCGAAGTACGCGTCCACAATGCCAGGTGCGCCGCACTGGATACACGCACCTGAGGCGGGCGGCGGATCGAGTGGAATATTACGAATCGTGGCTTGGGTGGCGGTCTTGATCTGCGTCTCGCAGTCGGCCGAACCGCACCAGGGGGCGACTACAAAGCCGGGACGGCCTTCCAGGCTCCGATCAAACTCGGCACGGTCCGTGGTCCGTAGCGTGTGCTCGTCGCGAAACTTCGTGGCGCGTTCGAGCAGCGCGTCCTGCATGGTCCGTAACAGTGCGTCGACATGCGCGGGCAAGCCCTCCATCGGCGTCGACGCCTTCTCGCTCGTGTCGCGGCGAACAAGCATGACCTGTCCGTTGGTAATGTCGCGTGGCCCGATCTCCAGACGCAGCGGAACGCCGCGCATCTCCCACTCCGCGTATTTCCAGCCCGGTGAATGTTCGTCCCGGTCATCGAGCGTGACGCGGACACCACACGCCCGGAGTTCGGCGGCGATGCGCTTTGCGTGCGGGACCACGGTTTCGCGCCAGTCTCCGCGGGGAATCGGGACGATGACCACCTGGTAGGGGGCGATGCGGGGGGGCAGAATCAGACCGCTGTCGTCACCGTGGGTCATGATCAGACCACCGATGAGTCTGGTGGTGACCCCCCATGAGGTCTGCCAACCATACTGCACCGTCTTGTCACGCCCCTGGAATGTGATGTCGAACACCTTCGCAAAATTCTGACCGAGATTATGGGATGTCCCGGCCTGCAGGGCACGCCCATCGCCCATCAAGGCCTCGATCGAGTAGGTCCGGGCCGCGCCGGCGAACTTCTCGCTCTCGGTTTTTTGTCCCTCGAGCACCGGCATCGCCAACTCGGTCTCGGCGAACTCCTTGTAGACGCCGAGCATCTTGAGCGTCTCCTCTTGGGCCTCGGCCTCCGTCTCGTGCACCGTGTGCCCCTCCTGCCAGAGAAACTCCGTGGTGCGCAGAAACGGTCGGGTCACCTTTTCCCAGCGAACCACGTTCGCCCATTGGTTGATAAGGACCGGCAGATCGCGCCACGAGTGGATCCATTTCGAATACATCGTGCCGATGATCGCCTCCGACGTCGGGCGCACCACCAGCCGCTCCTCAAGCTTCTCGTCGCCTCCATGGGTCACCCACGCTACCTGCGGCGCAAATCCCTCGACGTGGGCCGCTTCCTTCTTCAGCAGGCTCTCGGGGATGAACATGGGGAAGTACGCGTTGACGTGGCCTGTGTCCTTGATTCGGCGGTCCAGCGCCTGCTGCATCAACTCCCAGATGGCGTAGCCGTACGGCCTGATCACCATGCTCCCCCTGACGGGTGAGTAGTCGGCCAATTCGGCGCGGCGGATGACATCCGTATACCAGCGCGAGAAGTCCTCCGACCGTGGGGTGATCTCCGTGACGAACGCCGCAGCCTTCTCCGACATCAGTGTTGGCCCTCCGAGGCAAAAATTGCTGTTATCCTACCACTCGGTCTCGCGCACCCTGCCACACGGTCACGTTCCAGAACGGGCGCATCGAACACCACCCCATGCCGCCAACACGGATCGACGTCGAGAGTGCCGATCGCACCTACCCGGTATTCGTTGCCCCCGGGCTAGTCCGCGACCTGGCCCGGTGGCTCGCCGAGGCGGGCGTCGGCGAACGACGATTCGTCGTCTCCAGCCCAACCGTCTGGGCGCACCACGGTGACGCGGTGGCGGCGGCGCTACCCGGAGCCGAGCCCCTGCTGGTGCCGGATGGGGAACGTGCCAAGAACCACCGAACCCTTAGCCGCATCTACGAGTGGTTGATAGAAAGCGGGGCGGACCGAGGGTCCACGGTCATTGCCGTGGGAGGCGGCGTCATTGGTGACACCGTCGGCTTCGCCGCGGCGTCCTATCTTCGGGGCGTCGATCTCGTGCAGGTGCCGACGACCTTGCTGGCACAGGTCGACAGCGCGGTTGGGGGGAAGGTGGGCGTGAACCACCCTCTCGGCAAGAACCTGATCGGTGCCTTTCACCCGCCGGTGGCCGTCATTGCCGACACCACACTGATCGAGACACTGCCTCGTCGCGAACTGCGCGCCGGACTCTACGAGGTGGTCAAGTATGGGGTCATTGCCAGCCGGCAGCTCTTTGACCGGATCGTCACCGACCTGCCAAAAATCTTCGCCTGCGAGGCTGATGTCCTGTGGACGATCGTCGCCGCCTCGTGCCGCATCAAGGCCGACATCGTGGGTGCCGACGAACGCGAGGGTGACAGGCGACGCGTCCTGAACTACGGCCACACGGCGGGACACGCGCTGGAGGCGGTCACGCGCTATCGGCGACTGCGCCACGGCGAGGCGGTGGCCTACGGCATGCTGGTCGCGGCGCGCCTTGGGGTGGGCCGGGGCTTGCTCGACACGCAAGATCAGGCCGCGCTCGCTGAACTGATCGGGCGGATGGGACCGCTACCCTCAGTCACAGACCTGCCGGGAGGCGACGTGCTCGACGCCATGCAGAGGGACAAGAAGGTCGTGGCAGGTCGACTCCACATGGTGCTCCCGAAGGGCCTGGGAGACACCGTCATCGTGGACGATGTCACGCCGAAAGAAATCCGCCTGGCGCTACGGTCGATCGGCGTGCGCTGAGCGCGATGGAGGCCTACGGGTCAATGCCGTGCTCTCGCATCTTCATCAGCAGCGCACGGTGATTGATCTGCAAAGCATCGGCGACCCGGCCGGTATTCCCGCCGGATTCCTGTAACGCATCGCGGATCTTCCGACGCTCGATCTCGCGCACGACCCGATCGGTCGCGTCGCCGAGCGTCCCAGACAGGTCGATGGCGTCCCACGGATCAGCCTCTGGCCGATGCGCTCCTTCGGTGTCCAGGCTCAAATCGGTAGGACGAAGCTCAGCCCCCTCGCACAGGATAACCGCTCTCTCGATACAGTTTTGTAGCTCACGGACGTTCCCAGGCCACGCGTACGACGTCAAGTGCTCTTCCGCGGCAAGGGACAGGGGCAAGGTTGGCCGCCCCAGACCGGCGCACACCTTTGCCACAAAGAACCGTGCGAGCAACGGCACGTCGCCGACGCGCTCTCGTAGTGGCGGAATGTGAATCGGAAACACGGACAACCGGAAAAACAGGTCCTCCCGGAATAGGCCGGCCGCAACTCGTGCGCGTAGTTCCCGGTTCGTCGCCGCCACCTGGCGCACATCGACGGTGATCGAGGTGGTGCCCCCAACGCGCTCGAACGAGCGCGTCTCAACCGCTCGAAGGATCTTTGCTTGGAGCGAGCCTGGCAGGTCGCCAATTTCGTCCAGAAACAGGGTCCCGCCATTGGCCACTTCGAACTTGCCGAGCTTGCGGGCCAC
>SXGT01792532.1_pt1 | contig 14630 bp, 11 predicted proteins | sample 3176221 | NCBI WGS metagenome assembly SXGT01 (sample SAMN11356862, study PRJNA531348) | freshwater metagenome | isolation source: freshwater sample F1-120 | place: China: Fuxian Lake, Yuxi | collected 2017-12-25
GAAAAATCGAGGACAAACGGCAACACACCCTGTAAACTCATGCCCGGCCTCCCTGCGGCGTTGAAGTGCTGATGTCACAACACCTTCTACGCCCTCGCGGGCCGCTTCATTGGATACGCATGAATAATGTGGGCTAGCCCAGGTTCGAGCGAAATTCACCGGGGCTAGCGCCCTGCGGCTCATTTCGTGAACCTCAATTCTTAGTCGTGACAGAGCACTATCGCCATTCCGCTCAATCCGACTTTCATTGGTTGTCAGTCCCGCTCGCCTGTCTCATTCGGGGACGCGCGGGATATAATTTGGTGGTGGCTGGTCTTAACTGGCACCAACGTTGTGGAGATTTGGATGACGTGTGAAGCGGATGCCTTGTGGATGCACTCGCGCGAGGGGTGGCTGTTGGTTCGCTGGCCGGAAGGCGAAGTGCTGGCGGCGAATCGTCAGGCCAGCAGCCTGTGCGGCCAGTCCACCGAGCAGATCGTCGGGAGACCGTGGTGGGAACTGCTTGAAGTGGAATCAACCCGGCGGCTGACGGATTGGATCGCGCAATGGCGGCGCGGCGCGGCTCCGGCGGAACGCACGGGCTTGTGGCTGCACCGAGCGGACCATGCGAAGACGCCAATCACGTTACGCGCGGTGCGAATCGAGAACGCCGCCAGCGGTGAGACTCAACACTTCTTGGTGTTCGATGACCGTCGCGAACCGCAGGCGTTGGCCGAACGGCTCGACCATGCGGAGGTTCGTCTGGAGGACACGCAGCGGGTGGCTCGGCTGGGTTGGTGGGAATGGGATGTCCCGCGCGATGCGATCGCGTGGTCGGATTCGCTGTTCGAGATCATGGGAATTCCGTCGGGCGAATTCGGCGGTACGTTGGAGGCGTTTCTGCAAAACGTGCATCCGGAAGAGCGGTCTCGCGTGAGCGAACAGTTTTCCGGGACGCTGTCGCGCGGCGAGCCATTCATCAGCGAATTCCGCACGCTTTGGAAAGATGGCACGGTACGACACCTGCGGACGCAGGCCAAAGTCTCGCGCGACGAGGAGGACCGGCTGATCCGGCTGTACGGCACTTGCCAGGACGTGACCGAGCGAATGTTGGCCCTGCTCGAACTGGCCGCCAGCGAGCAGAAATATCGTGACCTCGTCGAGACCTCGAACGAATTGATTTGGTCGGTCGATCTGCAAGGCCGGCTGACGTTCGTGAATCCGGCCGTCACCGAAATCTATGGCTATGAGCCAGAAGAAGTTCTCGGCCAAGTCTTCAGCATTCTGCTGCCGCCGGAACAAATCCCGCACGACTGGAAGGTGTTCGAAGCAGTACTCGCCGGTCAGCGGTTGTTCGATTACGAAACTGTGCATGTGCGCAACGATGGTCGGCGAATTGACCTCAGATTCAACGCCATTGCGATGCGCGACGCCGAGGGACGTGTCATCGGCACGACCGGGACCGCCATCGACATCACCGAACGCAAGCGGCAACAAGAATTGCTTCAAGAACGGGAAAGCTGGTTTCGCACGATCTTCGAAAACGCGCCGCAATGTCTGATGATTCTGTCTCCTGACGGCAAGTTACTCGACATCAACCCGACCGGGCGTTTGATTTTCGAGGCGGACGCGGCCGAGCACTTGCTGGGTCGCGAGGTCAGCGAATGGCTCGCGCCACCGTCGCGGTTCGTGTTTGGAAAAGTGGTGGAGGCGGTTCGCGAAGGAGCCGCTCGGTCGTGGCACGCTCAGACTCAGGGCGAGAAGAATTCACGCGGCTGGCTGGAAGGACAAATGGTTCCGCTGCGCGACGCCAATGGCCAGGTCATCCGACTGCTGGCCGCGGCTCAAGATGTCACCGCACGCCGGAAAGCCGATGCGCTGCGTGAAGGTGAACAGCAGGTTTTGGAAGAGATCGCTTCCGGACGCGACCTGCCCACCGCTCTGCGAACGGTCATCAAGATGTTGGAGAGCCAACTCCCCGGCGCGTTGTGCGCGATCCTGCTGCTGAAGGAAGACGAACCGCGATTGATGGTCTCGGCCTCGTCGCCGATGCCGGAAGGAATCAGCCGGCGACTGTCTCAGGTGCCGGTGCTGGCCGGCTCGCCATCGTTTGCCGACGCCGTGGCCAGTGGTCAACGGCGGATTGTCGAAGACACGACCACCGATCCGTCCTGGCGGGAACTCCGCACGTTGGCGGATCGCTTTCAACTCCGCTCCTGCTGGTCGCAACCGATTCGTGGGTTCAGCCACGACGTGCTGGGTGTGCTGTCGATCTTCTTTCTCTGGCCACGCTCGCCCGGCAGTGTGGAACTGCAACTGCTCGAGACCGGCGCGTACCTGGCTGGCATCGCGATTCACCGCACGCGTGCCGAACAGGCTCTACGTGACAGCGAAAAACGGTTCCGTACGTTGTTCGAGCACTCGCCCGATTCAATCTTCGTCGAATCGCTGACCGGCATCGTGCTGGACGTGAACCCCGCCGCGTGCGAGTTACACGGACTGCCTCGCGAGAAGTTGATTGGCAAGCATGTCCTGGAACTGGTTCCGCCGCATGATCGCGACAAAGTGCGACGCGACTTTCCCAGAATTGCTACCGGAGAACTGCGGCAGTTCGAGGGCCTCAGTTATCACTCCCAAGGTGACGAAGTCCCCGTCAGCGTGCATGTCAACAAGACGGAGTATGCGTTTCAGCCGGCGCTCTTGCTGCACGTCCGGGACATCACCGAACGCAAACGAGCCGAAGAGAAGGCCCTCGAAGCCCAGTCACAACTGGCACATGTCGGACGCCTCAGCCTCATGGGCGAACTGATGGCGGGAATCTCGCACGAGATCAATCAGCCGCTGTTCGCCATCGCCAACTTCGCCAAGGCGTGCGAGAAAACGCTCACCGACGGCAAGCTCGATCAGATCGACAAAGTGCTGGAATGGACTCTCAAGATCGGCCAGCAGGCCAATCGAGCGGGTGAGATCATTCGCCGTATGCGCGACTTCAGCCGCAAATCGACTCCGCATCACTCCACCGTCGCCGTCGCCGACATGATCCACGAGGCCATCGAACTCGTCGCCTCGGAAACCAAGTCGCAACACATCGCTTTGACTTACGACCTGCAACCGGACGGACTACAAGTTCTTGCGGATCGTATTCAGATCGAGCAAACATTGGTCAACCTGCTCCGCAATGCCTACCGCGCGCTGGCCGAGAACGCACTCGACGACCAGCGCGTGTCCATCCGCACGGAACTGAGCGGCGATTTTCTGCAGGTCTCCGTCCGCGATAACGGTCACGGCTTCAAACGGGTCACTCCCGATGAAATTTTCAATCCGTTCTTCACCACGAAACCGGACGGCCTAGGCCTGGGCCTGACGATCAGCCGCTCGATCATCGAAGCCCACCGCGGCCAGCTATGGGCGGAACAAAATGCCGATTGCGGCGCGACGTTCCTCTTCACGCTTCCACTGAGAGACGGGGACTGATCAGGGCTGACCATTTTGTGAATTTGGGTGGCACGTCCTGACCATCGGGAAGGACGTGGGAATGGTGATCTCCCTTGAAAACTACGCCCTTCCCAATGGTCAGGGTCGTACCACCCGCGCCAGCAAACTCAACTCAAATCGAACGTCTCGCCGGACGTGAGCCTGCCGGCAATCAGGGTGGCGTTCATTTCGACGTGGGCTAAACTCTGATTCAACATCATTTCATCCACTTTCCAGCGAAAGCATCACACTTGACCGCCGCGACTGATCCCGCCGCTCCGCCGGCACTTTTGAATCTGCATGGCACCCCCGTCGCCGATACGTTCGCCGAAGCGTTCCCGATCACGGGCACGAGATTGATCATCACCGCCGCGACGGAAGCGTGGGCACGCACGGCGGCCAGCGAACTCTGTGGCTTCGCCACCAGTGTCATCGCCTGCGACTGTGAAGCCGCCCTCGAACGCGCAATCGCCGCTGACGACACGCCCGATGGGCGAACAGGAGTCAGCGTGCTGCTGTTCGCCTTCAGTCGTGACGCACTTCAAAAAGCGGTGACCGAACGAGTCGGCCAGTGCGTGTTGACCTGCCCGACGACCGCCTGCTACGACGGGCTGCCGGGAACTCCACGCGACAAACAAATCGTCGTCGGCGGCCAACTCCGATTCTTCGGCGACGGTTTTCAAGCCTCCAAGAAACTCGGTACTCGTCGCTTCTGGCGCATTCCGGTCATGGATGGCGAGTTTGTCTGCGAAGACCGCATTGGCACGATCAAAGGAGTCGCCGGCGGCAACTTGTTGTTGTGCGCGGCCAATCAAACTCAAGCGTTGCTCGCCGCAGAATCCGCGGCCAATGCGATGCGCGAAGTCGCCGACGTCGTCTTACCGTTCCCCGGCGGCATCGTTCGAGCCGGCAGCAAAATTGGCTCGCGCTACAAGAAACTGAAAGCCAGCACCAACGATGCCTATTGCCCAACGCTGACGGTCGTGACGACCAGCAACCTCCCGCCCGGCACCGGAGCGGTCTACGAACTGGTGATCGACGGCCTCTCCGCCGACGCGGTTCGCGCGGCGATGCGAGCCGGTTTGCACGCCGCCGCACGCTGTTCCGGCCTGACGCTGATCACCGCCGGCAACTACGGCGGCAAGTTGGGACCGCATCACTATTACTTGCGTGAATTGCTGTGACATCGAAAGAGAACATTCCCTCTGCGTTCATTTTTCGCCCTTCATTTTTTGCCAGCCTCGCTGGGGTTCGGAACAAGCTGGCAAAAAATGAAGGGCGAAAAATGAAGACCAATGGATCGAGTCCGTATGACGGATCACAGCACGAACTTACCGAGCGCCCCCGCGATCGAAGCCCAAGCGGTGCGACGGTTCGCGATGCTGCTGATCGTCGTCGTCGCGTCAGCGATGTCGTTCACACACATCGTGCAAGCTCCGGCGTTGCAGTCGGCGAATGATCGTTCACGCTGGGAGACTGTCTGGTCGCTGGTCGAACGAAGGACGTTTCAAATCGACGAGATCGACGCCGCACCCGGATGGGGCACAATCGACAAGGTGCGACACGAGGGTCATTTTTATTCGTCAAAGCCGCCGCTGCAGAGCGCGCTGGTCGCCGGAGTTTACTGGGGCGTCAAACGGCTTACCGGCTGGAACCTGTCCGACAACACGGCGGAGGTCTCACGCCTGATCCTGCTGATCGTCAACTGGCTGCCGCAAGTCCTCTCACTGATCGTCATCGCAATGCTGGTGGAGCGTTATGCTCGGCATGATTTCGGCAAGCTGTTCGTGCTGGCCGTTGCGAGTTGGGCGACGCTGCTCGGCCCGTTCACGTCGTCGCTTAACAATCATTTGCCCGCCGCGATCTGTGTTGTGCTGGCGATGTACCCGCTGTTGCGTGTCATCACGGACGGCGAACATCGCAAAAGATACTTTGCACTGGCGGGCTTCTTCGCGGGGGCCACATTCACGTTCGAGCTTCCCGCCGCGCTGCTGGTCGTGGTGTTTGGAGCGTTGTTGCTCAAGGCCAATCCGAAACGAACGCTGACTGTGTTTGTTCCGGCGGCGTTGATCCCGATCATCGCGTTCGTGGCGTTGAACTGTGTCGTGACCGGTACTCTGTTGCCGTTCTATTCTAGTTACGGCAGTGACAAATACGTCTACGAGCACGAAGGCATTCCGAGCTATTGGTCGCATCCGCAAGGCTTGGATCGCAACCTGGACACGCCGCTGATGTACTTCGTGCATTGCACGATCGGCCATCACGGCTTGTTGTCGCTGACTCCCGTGTGGCTGTTGACGTTGGTCGGCTGGTTCGGCTGGCGTCGCTGGCCGGAGTACCGGCAGCGCACGATGTTGGTTGTCGGTGCGGGACTGACGGCGGTGGTTCTCGGCTTCTACCTGTCTCGGACACAGAACTACAACTACGGCGGCAACAGCATCGCGCTGCGCTGGATGTTGTGGCTCTCGCCGTTGTGGATGTTCGCGATGATCCCCGTCTTCGATGCGTGGGGCTCGCGTCGTGGCTTTCAGATGCTCTCGTCATGCCTGCTCGCCGCGTCGGTTGTTTCGGCCAGCCTGCCGGGCAGCAATCCCTGGCAATCCACTTGGCTATTGTCGTTGATGGAGCGATGGAAATGGGTCGATCCCCCCGAACCACCACCGCCGTTCGAGTTCAACCATTCGCTGTGGTCGTGGTTTCCAAAACTGGGGGAACCCTCCGTTGAGACAAGTGCCAGTGTAAAATTTGTTGGCACAGGTTCTAGGCTGCTGGGAATGGTGGGGGACGCTCCCGTTGCTGGCGAGATTTCATTGACGCTGGAAACGTTGAAACAGGTCAGTCAGGGGACGCAATCGGTAAACCTTCGTTGGAGTCACATTGACCACCCACTACGAGACGCCTTGCCCCCGACTCCTTTCACGTACGTCAACATCGATGTCAAAGCGTTTAACGCCGGTAAAAAGTCGTCGGAGTACTTGAAGACTTCCGATGGAGATGAGCTATCGCCAAGTGACCTGATCGTTGCACAACGACTCGTCACCGGCCTGCCACAGTCGGTGGAATACAAGCCGGGACACATTCGCTATCTCATAACACCACTGCGCCCCAAGCGAGCGTTTCGTTGTCAGCGCGCCGCTGCGCAGGTTTGGTTCCAACCGAAGCATGCGGATCATGAACTGCGTTATCGAGTCGACTTGTGGTTGTGCGATGAGATTCCATTCGGTGTCGCGCAGATCGAGATCACGATCACTGATCCATCGAACGGCCAGATGCTGACCTTTCAACGACTGACGGCAGTCGAGGCGTCTCCATTTCCTTCGCCGAAGTCTTCCAAGCCACATTGATCGTCACGAAAAAACCGCCAAATTTCTCCGGGAAAATCGCAATTCGTCACGGTTGCGGTGGTTGATTTCACGGAAAGGCACCGCTAATTTTCGGCCCGTTCGCGAGGTTCATCGCGAGATTCAGCAGGCTTTTCAGCCGAATCACGTCGGGCACAAAAACATCTGAAGCGTTGCGTGGCCCGGATCCTGTTTGTCACCGCTCTGTTTGAAAGGGAGTCACAATGGCGGCACCGAAATCGATCTCGAAGTCTGACATTCTCAACAAGCTGGCCGAAGCTTCGGAGTTGAACCGAAAGCAAGTCTCGGCTGTGCTCGACGCGCTGACGGCTCTGGTCGCCAGCCAAATCGGCAAGAAGGGATCAGGCATCATCGCCATCCCCGGCTTGCTGAAGATCGTCCGCATCTCGAAGCCGGCAACCAAGGCCAAGAAGGGCGTACCCAACCCGTTCAAGCCGGGTGAGCTGATGGACGTCCCGGCCAAGCCGGCCAAGAACGTCGTCAAGGTGCGTCCGCTCAAGTCCCTCAAGGACATGGTTCAGTAATCGACTGTTCCAAAGCGAATTGCAAAACACAAAAGCCCGGCTGCCTAATTGGCGGCCGGGTTTTTTGTGTTGCTCATTGAGGTTAAGCCGCGCTGGTCATTGCGTCTGTCATTGCTGGCGGCGCTGTTCGGCCGCGACGGAGCCGCTCGGCCATCGGCAGGTCGTCGAGCGATTGCAGGCCATAAAGCTCCAGAAACTTGCGCGTCGTCTCGTACAAGAATGGGCGGCCGAGCGAGTCATCTTCACCCGCGATGCGGACCAGTTCACGCTCCATCAACTGCTTGAGCATCTCGGCCGATTGCACGCCGCGAACGGCTTCGAGATCCGCTCGCGTCAACGGTTGCCGGTAAGCGACGATCGCCAGCGTTTCAAGCATCGGCGGCGTCAGCTTGAGCGCCGCCTGGCGCTGATGCAGTTTGTCGAGCCAGTAGACGAATTCGCGACGTGTCAGCAGACGGACGCCGGTGGCCACCGATTCGATTCGAAACGTGGAGTCACTCGTGTCGTACGCTTGGTTCAATCGGTTGATCAAAGACTGAGCTTCATCCGCATCCGCCAACGTCGCCAGTTGCACCAGCCGTTTGATTGGCAGCGGCTCATCAGCCACGAACAACACAGCCTCCAACCGAGCCATCTTCGGTGTGCGCCGGGTGAGATCGACGCCGCTGGTCGAATTCGCATCGCCGCTCGATTCGCGGTTCGTCGCGAAGAAGTTCCAAACGAAGCCGCTCGCCGGCACAGAGTGCGTTCGGCGGGCGCCCAGCCCAAACGAGGAATTCGGAAGGGGGGAGAAATGCAGACGAAGGCTCATCATCCCGACCTTAATTATCGTCTCGGCATCCACTCATCGATCTGCCGCAGAACGGCGGCGACGGCGAGCAGCGGTTCCTTGGCTTCGGCTTCAAAGCGGCGTGTGATGCGTGTGTCGCGATCGGGTGTGAACTCACAAGCGAAATAAAACTCGCCGAGTTGTCGGCCCGGTTCGAGACGAAATTCCTGGATGCCGAGTTCATTCAATTGCCGCACCGCGTCGCGCCAAGTCAGCCCTTGGTCAGAAGACTCAGGCGACCGGGGCGGCGTTAGCCCCCCGGTCCTAGGCGAACTCACCGGGGAACTGACGCCGCCCCGCTCGCCATTGGATTTCATATTCGGTCGCGCCGCGAAGATGTCCGCAGCTTGATCCTCGGCGGTGGTCTGCGTCAGCCAAGTGTCCGCACCCTGCGCCGTCTCGATGAACTTGGTCTCGCGCCCGGACGACTCACCGCGCAAAGGACGGCTGTCGCGCGGGACGGATTTCGCGGACCGAAAGAGATCGTCGATTCGCTCGTCCTCGCGTGACGCTGCATCGCGCGATGATTTCTCAGAGGCCAATCCTGTTGCCGCTGCGGACTCGCCAACGCCATGCGAGCGGCGTGTCGTCGCAGGTCGCCCGGCATCGTCGCTGGCCGACGACGCGATCACCGGCACGAACTGCGGGACTCCAAAGATCGCCATCAGCGGAACGCCGAGTAGCGGCACCAAGAACACCAACGTCGAAAGCGAACTGCCAGATTGAGAGCGCATCCTTGCGAATCTCCCGTTCGATCGGCCGCAGCCGAAGACTGTGTGTCGCACCTCACGTCCTGCGAGGTTGAAGCGACGCTGGGACTGTAGGCCGATTCGTGAAATCGTCTCAACGGCAGTTTTCGCCGATTTGCCCTGTCGAGGAGTTTGGCTCGTTAGTACAAACCCGCCGCGAAACATTTCGGGTCGCATCGCCAGCAACGCTTGCGGACCTGTCGTCGCGAACGAATTCCATCCCCGCAGGTGACACCTCGTGAAGTCCACTGGTCGCTCGTCCCGATACGAACTGCGGTGAAGCAGGTTTGGCCCTGTCGCCAAACCGCGTGGTGGTCGCCAGTCGGAGACTTGTGCCCGCCGCGCCGCCCACTAGCCTCCGCTGCTTGTCGAGACGCTCTCCAGGACGGAAGCACCTCGCGTGCTGATTACAAAAGGAATTGATTAAGAATGAGTCGTCCCTCCACGAGTTCAGTTCGTCGTGACTTTTTGAAACACACCGTCGCCTTCTCCGCAGGCCTGTTGCTGCCGAGTTGGGCCGTTGCTGCTGACGTTCCCAAGACCGCGAAACGCAACGACGCGACCACCGGCGATACCCAAAAGGTCGGGGCCGCGATCAAGTTGACCAAAGAAGTCCAAGAGAATCTGAAGAAGATCAAGGACTACGAAGCCACCTTCACCAAGAAGGAAGTCGTCGGCCGCAAATTGATTCAGTCGGAAATGTACGTGAAGTTCCGCGAGGAGCCCTTCAGCGTTTACATCAAGTACCTCAACCCGCACGCCGGTCGCGAAGTCATTTACGTCGCGGGCCGCAACAAGGACAAGCTGCTGGCTCACGGCGAAGGGATCACTTCCATCGTCGGCACCATCAAGCTCAAGCCGGACAGCAAAGACGCCCTGGAAGAAAACCGTTATCCGATCACGATGTTCGGTATGTCGAACCTGGTCTCGACGCTGATGGCACAATGGCAGGAAGACGAAAAGCACGACGACTGCGTCGTGAAGTTCTTCCCCAACGCGAAGCTCGACAAAGTGGACTGCAAAGTGGTCGAGACGAGCTATGCCAAGCAAGTCCCGCACGCGAAGTTCCACATGAGCCGCATGTATATTGCGAAGGAAACCGGCCTGCCGGTGCGTGTCGAGCAATTCGGCTTCCCAGCGACCGCAGGGGCCGATGCTCCGGTCATTGAGGAATACACCTACTCGAACGTGAAGACCAACCTGGGCTTCAGCGACATCGACTTCGACACCGCCAACAAGGCATACGGCTACTAAATCGATGCCGAAGAAACGTCCGCAGATTCTCAGCCCGGCGAGCATGCTCGCCGGGCTTTTTCATTGGCGGCCTGCCACTAAACTCCCCGGCCTCCACCTACGACCGAGGCCGACGTGACACGCATCTTTTTAACTCTCGCTTCTGTCAGCACGCTTTTGCTACTGACGGTGTTTGGCCTGGGACTCAACATCGGCGACCCGCGCACGTTGGAGTCGCAGCCGCTCGTTTCCTGGCATCTGATGCTCGCATTGACGGGCCTTGTCGCCGCTACGTTGGTCCATGCGCTCGTGCTGACCTACTTCATGGGGACCGGCCGCTGGATGGAGGATGTCACGAAGGCATATCAACTTGAAAGCCATTGGCGAATCGAATCCCAGCGGCTGAAGTATGGCGTCCTCCCCTGGATGACCGGCTGCCTGTTGCTGCTGTTGACGACCATTGGTTTCGGAGCGGCCGCCGATCCCGCCGCACGTCTGGGTTTCTCCGGGGCGGCCGGGTTATCTGCCAGCACATGGCATTTGCTCGTCGCGCTCGTCACCGTCAGCCTCAACATCATCGCGAACATTCGCGAGTTTCAGGCTCTCGAACGCAACGGCCAACTGGTCAGCGAAGTCGTCGCCAAGGTCCGCGAGATCCGCATCGCTCGCGGCTTGCCCGTGTAGGTCAGCCTTTCCAGGCTGACCCGAATTTCGTTAGACGTTGATGTCAGCGAATCACCCGTCATTCAGGAACGACAGTCAGCCTGGAAAGGCTGACCTACTTTGCCAGTGAGGGCAGCATGTCAGAAGCGGTCATCGTCGGAGGGGTACGGACACCGTTCGTGAAAGCCGGAGCCGCGTTCAATCAGCTTCCGGCTCAGGAGCTCGGAAGGCTCGCGGTCAGAGAGTTGTTCGAACGAGCAAACCTCGATCCCGCTCGCGTGGACGAGTTGATCTGTGGCGGCGTCGCCAGTCCGGTCGACGCCGCCAATGTCGGCCGGGTCATCGCGCTGCGAGCTGGCATCCCGCGCGAAAAAATTGCGCACACCGTTCACCGTAACTGCGCCAGCGGCTTTGAATGTGTCACGCAAGCCTTCGACCGCGTGGTCTCTGGCCGAGCGAAATGTGTCGTCGCCGTCGGCGTCGATTCGATGAGCCATATCCCGCTCTTCTATCCTAAGCGATTCGCCGACAAGTTGCTGCAACTGAGCACCGCGAAGTCGGCGTGGCAAAAGCTGAAGACACTCGCCTCGTTTCGGCTCAGCGACTTGACACCGCAAATCGGCATCAAGCTGGGCCTGACCGATCCCGTCACCGGCCTGCTGATGGGGGACACGGCCGAGAAGTTGGCTCGCGAGTTTCACATCACGCGAGAAGAGCAGGACCAATTCGCGCTCCGCAGTCATCAGCGTGCGGCCGAGGCTTGGAAAGAGAATCGACTCGCCTCGGAAGTGATGACCGTCTACGTCGATGATCGCGACGGAGGCGTCAAAGCGATCTCGCAAGACATCGGCTTTCGAGCGGATCAATCGCAGGAAGCGTTGGCCAAAATGAAACCGTACTTCGACCGCCGCTGGGGCAGCGTGACGATTGGTAACTCGTGTCAAATCACCGACGGAGCCGCCGCACTGCTGATCGTCGAAGCGAACACCGCTCGCGAATGGGGACTGACGCCGATCGGCCGCATCCGCGATTACGCCTACGCCGGCTGCGATCCGGCCCGCATGGGCCTTGGTCCGGTCTTCGCCACGTCACGAGTCTTGCAGCAAGCCGGCCTCAAGCTGAGCGACATGCAGTTGATCGAACTCAACGAAGCGTTCGCCGCTCAAGCCATCGCCTGCCTGCGTGGGTTTGAGTCGCCGTCCCCCGCGTGCGATCTCTCACCACTCGGCACGATCGACCTCGACCGGTTCAACGTCAACGGCGGAGCGATCGCACTCGGACATCCGGTCGGAGCGACAGGCACGCGATTGATCCTCACATTGCTGCACGAACTCCGTCGCCGCCATTTGTCATGCGGACTGGCCACGCTCTGCATCGGTGGCGGCCAAGGTGGAGCGGTGGTCGCCGAAGCCATGTAACTCTTGCTTTGCGGCCTCTGCGAGCTTGGTGTTTCAAAAACAGTTTTTTGAAAACACCAAGCTCGCGGAGATCGCGAAGAGAGAACAACGAACTGGAGAACGAATCATGTCCATCGCACAGCCTCAAGAACCCTGTGTGAGTGATACCCTGTTGATACCTGACGCATTGATGTGGCACGCCCAACTCAGTACCGATGGTTTACTGCGAGTTCGGATCGACCGGCGCGACAAGTCGGCGAATGCACTCTCGAAGGCGATGTTGGAAGAACTCGAACGGCTCGTCGCCGAGATCAAGCGGCAGCCGAAGATTCGCGGCGTGATGTTCTACAGCGGCAAATCGGGGAACTTCATCGTCGGCGCGGACGTGACGGAAATGAAGTCGATGACCGGCGGAACCGAAGCCGCCGAGCTGTCCAAGCTGGGGCAGCGTGTGTTCGAACAACTCGAAGCGCTGCCTGTGCCGACGGTCGCGTTGATTTCGGGAGCGTGCCTTGGCGGTGGGCTCGAATTCGCGATGTCGTGCCGATATCGCATCGCGGACGATCATGTGAAGACGTTGCTCGGCCTGCCGGAGGTGAAGCTGGGATTGATCCCCGGCTGGGGCGGGACCGTGCGACTGCCGAAGTTGGTCGGGTTGCTGGAGGCTCTGCCGATGATCCTCACCGGCCGCATGATGAGCGGCCGGCAAGCTCGGTCGAAGGGACTGGTGCATGACATGGTGCCCGTCGAGGCATTGCCATTCGTGGGCGAGCATTTGCTGCACACGGTCATGAAGTTGGGATCGGCAAGCACGATCTTCAAACGACCGAAGCGGCCGCTGGCGGCACGGCTGACCGAAGCGTTTCCGCCGCTGCGGAATTTCGCGTTTCGGAAAGCGGAAGGAAAAGTGCGACACGAAACGAAGGGGCATTACCCGGCTCCGCTTGCTGCCGTCGAAGCACTGCGTGTGGGATTTCGCCAGTCCTCAGCAGTTGGTTTCGCAGCGGAGTCCGCGGCGATCGGACGTCTCGCCTACGATCCGGTCACGCGCGAATGCCTGAGACTGTTTTTCCTGCAAGAAGACGCGAAGAAGTTCGACTCGGCAGCCGTACCGCGGCCGTCAGGGAGCGATACGGAATCCACGACAGCAATCACCGACGCCGCCGTCCTCGGCGCGGGAGCGATGGGAGCAGGCATCGCACTGCTGATGGCTCAGAAGGGCATCTGGACTCGGCTGAAGGACATCAAGCCGGAGTTCCTTGCCAAGGGAATCGCGACCGCACGAAAGCTCATCAAGTCTGATCTTCTTCGGAAACGCATCTCGCAATTGCAGGCCAGTGACACGCTCGACCGCTTGCGGCCGACGACCGATTACGCCGGTTTGAAGAACGCCGATCTCATCATCGAAGCGATCGTCGAGAGTCTGCCGATCAAGCAACAAGTCTTCCGCGATCTGGCCGAGGCGACTTCTCCGATGACGGTGCTGGCGACGAATACCAGTTCGTTGTTGGTCAGCGACATTGCTCAGGGCATCCCGCATCCTGAGCGAATCGTCGGTCTGCACTTCTTCAATCCGCCGCATCAGATGCCGTTGGTGGAAGTCGTCCGCACCAACGAAACCAGTTCCGCCGCGTTGGCAACGGCGTTTGCTCTCACTCAGCGGTTGGGCAAGACAGCAGTGATTGTGAAAGACTGTCCCGGCTTCTTGGTCAATCGGCTGCTCTCGCCGTATATGAATGAGGCGGGCTGGTTGTTGTTGGAAGTGACAGACCCGTTGGAACTTGACCGAGCGGCCGTGGCGTTTGGAATGCCAATGGGGCCGCTCGAACTGACGGACCTCGTCGGCTTAGAGGTTGGTCAACACGTCGCCGCAAACATGCACGCGGCTTATGGCGAGCGAATGTTGCCGGCTCCGTTGTGGGCCGCCTTGAAAGAGATCGCCGCCACAGACCCATCCGCCGCGAAGTCGTTGTTGATCGGCAAGGGAGCGAAGAAGCGATTGAATCCCGCCGTACTTCGAGCGATCGTGAAAGTGCGGCAGTCCGGTGCGGTCAATAATTCCGGTGGCACACTCTCTCGTGAAGAACTGATGCAGCGGATGATCTTCCCGCTCATCAACGAAGCGGTCCGATGCTTAGACGAAGGGATCGTCTCGAAGCCGGAGGACATCGATTTGGCGATGGTCTTCGGCACCGGCTTTGCGCCGTTCCGCGGCGGCCCGATGCGGTACGCCGAAACGATCGGCTTTGGAAAAATCATCGAAGCACTGGATAAGGTTTCGATTGGCCGGCCACGATTGGCTCCGTCGGATGCGCTGAAACGTAGAGCGAATGCCTCGATCAGATAACTTGGCGAGCGGGGCGGCGTCAGCCCCCCGGTCATGCGGCTAAGGCAACCGGGGGGCTGACGCCGCCCCGCTC
>SXGT01473003.1_pt1 | contig 14629 bp, 15 predicted proteins | sample 3176221 | NCBI WGS metagenome assembly SXGT01 (sample SAMN11356862, study PRJNA531348) | freshwater metagenome | isolation source: freshwater sample F1-120 | place: China: Fuxian Lake, Yuxi | collected 2017-12-25
TGCACCTGGGCGTCCTCTGACGAACCAAAACACCATCGAAACCGAATTTCCAGAGACCTCAAACCACCCGGCCCCCGTTTCTGACCAGGAATCGAGACCAACGACGGCAACAATCCCGTTGCCAAAATCCAACACGAACTAGACCAAAAAACCCCGCAGCAAAAAACCGCTGCCGGGAAAAATGATCCGAATCCACTTTCAGAAAAAACTCACAGCCTCGAAGCGTCAGTCTTGAAATTGCGCATTTCGACAGTCGCGAAGCGACGGCGGTAGGTAGCCGTGGGCGTCAGCCCACGGAAACCGGGTTTGCGGTCGCGTTGATCCGCGAAGCGGCGACAGCATTCTGTGTGACAACAACTTGCTGTCGCCGCTTCGCGGCTCACAGTGGAATTCCAAAAAGTTCTCTGCGGGCTAACGCCCGCAGCTCTCTGCTGACGTCGCTTCGCGACTGAATAGCGCGAATTCAAAATGGGTCAGCAAGGGCGGGCATTCCTCCGATTTTAATCGCTCTCACGCCGTCGCTCTCGCCGAGGCATTGGGGCACATGTGCGTCGTGCGCCCGCCACGCCGCCACGCGAAATCTGCCGAAATCGAATTGACACGATTTTGCGTTTCGGTCTATCAATCGCCCGCTGACTTGGCATCTGCTCAATTCAGCGTCCCATCTGCCCTCTCCCTTCCGCCCGTTCAGGGTTTCCCCTCCTAGTCGTGTGCCGAAAATGATTTCGTCGCGCGATCGCCTCTCGTCCACACCTACCCGACTTGAGTCAGCCTCCCTGCGCTCCCTTCGTGACGGCATTCGCCTGTCGAACCCTTCGTCTATTTTTTCAGGGACCATGCCATGTACTCCAGCCCCCTTCGTCCCGACTTCTCCTCCACGACGGCCGTCGCCGGTCGACTCCCCGCCACGCCGCGCGTTTTGCTGTGCGTTTGCAATCCGACGGTTCGCACTGCGATCGAACAGGCGGCGGGAACAATCCTCTCCGCCGAATCTAATCGTCCGCTCGATCAAGTCGCCTCGCTGCTGCTTCGCGAGCCAACTTCGCTGGTCATCATTGATGACGAGACCTTGCACTCTGCCGCCAATTCCGACAGCGGCTCGCGACCGATCCGCGACTTCTCCGCCGCACTGCTGGGTAACAGTGGATGCACACAGTTGCTGCTGATTTCCGCCGCGAACGACAGCCATTCGCTCCCGGTCGGGCTGCGTTCCGAAGACATCGCCACGCGGCTGACCATGCTCGATCATCACGATTTCTCCACCTCGGCGCTGAAGTCGATTATCGCAATGGCCATTCGCCACGCGGAATCGCAACGATCACAGCAACAAGCCGCACATCCGCAATCGCTGTCGCAAACGAATTCCCTGCGAGAGGTGCTCGGCGGCAGTCCGCGCATGTTGAAATTGTTCGAGTCCATCGACGCCGCCGCCGCATGCGACACGCCCGTCCTGATCTGCGGTGAACCCGGCACGGGCACGAGCTTGCTGGCTAATGCGATTCACGACGCCTGCACGCGATCGGCTCTGCCGTTCGTCCGCGTTCACAGCCGCTCGCTGACGATGGAACAACTCAACGACCTGCTCTGTATTGACGTCTGTGATGCCGAAGTCGCCACGCTCTCGATCGACACACCGACTCGCCCTGCGGGTGGGACGCTGTTTCTCGATGAGTTCGATGAATTCCCTGTCGCGTTGCAGAAGCCGCTCTGTCGATTCGTCGCTCGCCAGCAAGAACTGGCCGATGGCTCGCAAGGCCGGCATCGCTCGATCGTCCGCATCATCGCGGCGACGCATCAGAACTTTGATATCCCGACTCGGCAAACGCTCGGTCTGGAAATTCTTGTTCGCGGCTTGAACGCCGAACGGCTCCTGGTGCCCCCCGTTCGCGAACGTCCCGACGACATCGCTCCGCTGGCCGAGCAATTCTTCATCCGCTGGGCGCTCCAGGAAGATCAACCCCGTCCGCGTTTGACCCGCAACGCGCTGGAGGCCCTCAAAGAGCACCTCTGGCCCGGAAATCTCTGCGAGCTTTACACGGTCTTGCGCAACACTGCGATCCTCGCCAAAGGAAACGACATCACTGCCGATATGCTCCGGCCGTGGCTCGCTAAGGCGGAGATCATCGAAGGGAACGAGATCCCCCGCATGACGCTCGCTGACATGGAACGACAGCTCATCGAAACCACGTTTACACGCTGCGGCGGCAATCGCGAGAAGACCGCCAGCTCGTTGGACATCGGCCTCCGCACCCTCTCCGGCAAGCTCCGCGAATACGGCTACCCCCCGCGCGGCGGGCCGGGATCGAATCTCCGAGCGGCGTAGGATGGGCGCTCTTGCCCGTCCCTGAAAACTAGACGGGCAAGAGTGCCCGTCCCTACCAACTGGCCGTCACGGACGACGGCTGCACCCGACCAGCCCACAGGGCAGCGCGTTCATGGATGAATTGCGACGACACGCGGCCCCACTCGTTGATCGTTGGCAGCGACTCGCTCGCGGCCAACGCATCGCGATGGTGTCCGTGCTCATCGTCAGCGCGGTCGGGTTTTGCTTTTTGCTGAACCACTCGTCCGAAACTTGGCAGCCCATCGCCGATGGCCGCGAGTTCAATTCCACGGAACTCGCCGCCATTCAATCCGCCTGGCGACAAGCCGGCCTCAGATCGTTTCGCCGCGACGCTCGCAAGTTGCTCGTTCCATCGGCTGACATCGCTCGCTACACCGCCGCGCTTCCAAAGTCGCAGCGTGAAGACAACGACTCCAGTGTCGACCGAGGCTCGTCGATCGCGAAAGCCAACCTCTTCTCCAGCCACGAGCAGCTTGAGCAGATCAAAGACAACGATCTGCGAGCCACCTTGCGACGCCTTTTGAAGGCCATCCCATCCATCGCCGACGCCGATGTGAATTGGGCACGGGGCAAGGGACGCTCCGCTTTCGCCAGCCGCTCCAAAGTCACCGCCACCATTATCGTCCTGCCACGAGACGGTCACGACCTCGCCCCCGAACTCGCACAGTCACTTCGTTCCGCCGTCGCTGGCATGATCCCGGATCTCAGCGCGGACGACATCGTCGTGCTTGATCAATCCACCGGCCTCACGGTCACGGACGACTCCGAGCAACTGATCGCCGAACAACGCCGCCGCCAACAGGAACGACTCGCCCGACAACTCGAATCACGAATCGCCGCCGCGCTGGCGAGCTTTCCCAATGCGGCCGTGCAAGCCAAGCTGGCTGAGCCGCACATCGCCAAGACGTTTCACGTCACGGCAAAGCCAACATTCGGATCGACAGTCGATTGGGCGACGGAGACCCCGATCAATCTCGTCGAGTTCTCGCCTCGAACCACCGCAGACTCCAATGACCAATCGCTGTCACCGACTGTCGACTCCGCGTGGCACATCAGCGTTCAGATTCCACAAACCTCGTTCGATGCCAACGTCGCCCAACAATTGCTGTCCACCGAACATCACGGCAGGCCGTTCGAGGAAATCTGCGATGAGGCATACGCAAATCTGCGCCAACTTGTGCAGAGCCAATTGCCGCCTAATGCGACACTGGCAGAGTTGTCGATCGAACCTCGCACGGTCGACACAGCGACAACTCCGCCGGCGACGGTTTTCGCCGCTTGGCCACACATCGCTTGCGGATTCCTTGCCGTACTGTGCCTCTCGATTGCGTCCCGTCGTCGGTCAGCGAAAGACGTCTCACTTCCCGTCAATCGTCCGATCGAAAACTCGATATCGACCGCCGACTCCCACAGCGAACCAACCCCAGTCGCACAGGAAGCTGCGAGCACCCTCATCGAAACACCAACTCGAATCGACCAACCGCTCACGGACCTGGCTCGCCTGCAACAACTCGATCCACAATCGCTCGCCGACGCACTACGGCAAGAGCGTCCGCAAGCTATCGCAGTGCTGCTGACTCGCTTCTCGACACGGCTGGCCTCCGGGTGTCTGTCGCGACTCGACGCCTCCTTACAGACCGACGTGATTCGCCGCCTCAAGTCGCTCGGCGAAGTCCCCGACGAGTTGGTTTCCGAAATCGCTCACTCCGTCTGCCAACGGATGAATCCCACTCCTGAGCCAATCCTCCACCAGCCCACCAACCGGATCGCCCATCTGCTCCCTGAATCACCGACGCAGAGGGTCTTCGCATGACCAACTCTACACGGCTTCTCAAAGCCAACACGGATACCCCACCGGCTCGCCGAGTCATCCTCAATGATCTCGTGGTGCCAAGACCTTCGCGATTCGCGGCATCTGACTTCGAGCCGTTGTCATTACCAGCGGTCGAGTCACACGTCACTGAATCACGACGAGTCGATCCTCGCGTGCAATCCGCCCTCACCGCCCTCCAAGCAGCCACCGAACAATTGCACGCTCAACGCGACCGCTGGCTCGACCAGTGCCAGGCCGAAACGGTCCGCCTCGGAGTGGCCATCGCGGAACGCCTGCTCCGTCGCACATTGGCCACTCACCCGGAAGCCGTGATCGACTTGGTTCGCTCCGCCCTCGAATGGTCCGTCGGCGCGGATCGTCTGAGCGTCCGCCTCCACCCTGCCGACGCTGAGCTAGTCACATCAGCCGCTGCCTCTCTGCAAGCCGAGACCTGTGCAACGCTCGAATTCGTCGCCGACGAATCACTCGCCCGCGGCGACTGTGTCGTCGACACCCCGAACGGACTGATCGATGCGCGACAAGAAGTTCTCGCACAACGCATCGCCGACGAACTCCTCATGCAATGACCGCCATGTCTTCATTCCTCTGGCCCCATTCCTCTGGCCAGACGAATGGGGCCAGAGGAATAAAGACATGCTCGCGTTCGCCGAACGAGTCTCAGGAATCATCCCCGTCGGACTCACCGGCCGAGTCACCAGACTGAGCGGCCTGACCATCGCCGCCACAGATCTGCCCGCGCCGATCGGCGCACTGTGCCGAGTCCATCGCGGCCCACAACAACTCGCCGAAGCCGAAGTCGTCGGCTTTCGCGACCAGGAAACGCTTCTCCTACCGCTCGGCGAAATAACCGGCCTGCGTCGTGGTGATTCGGTCTCGCTGAGAAACTCCGCACCACAAGTTCGCGTCGGCGAGCAGATGCTCGGCCGAGTCTTCAACGCGTGCGGCGAGATTCTCGACGACGGCGACAAACCGGCGCTTCCATATCGCCGCTCGTTGTACGGCGCACCGCCCGCTTCGATGAGTCGGCCTCGAATCTCTGAACCGCTCGGCACCGGCATCCGCGCGATCGACGCGCTGCTCACCTGCGGCAAGGGCCAGCGAGTCGGCCTCTTCGCCGGTAGCGGCGTTGGCAAGAGCACACTGCTCGGCCAGATCGCGAGAGGTAGCCAAGCGGACGTCAACGTCGTCGTGCTCGTCGGCGAACGAGGCCGCGAGGTGCGAGAATTCCTCGAAAAGTCACTTGGCCCCGACGGCCTGAAGCGGAGTGTCGTCATCGTCGCCACCGGCGACGAATCGCCAACGCTCCGCCTGCGAGCCGCTCACTTCGGCACAACCGTCGCCGAGTTCTTCCGCGATCAAGGCCGCGATGTTCTGCTGCTGGTCGATTCGCTCACTCGTTTCGCACACGCTCAACGCGAAGTCGGCTTCGCCGCCGGCGAGCCGCCCGCTGCTCGCGGTTTCCCTCCCAGCGTCTTCAGCGTTTTGCCAAAGCTCGTCGAACGGACGGGCTATTCGGAGTCAGGCAGCATCACCGGCCTCTACACGGTTCTCGTTGACGGCGACGACTTCAACGAACCAATCGCGGACGCTGTTCGCGGACTGCTCGACGGCCACTGGGTCTTGTCGCGACGTCTCGCTGAGCAAGCTCATTGGCCAGCCCTCGACGTTCTCGCCAGCATCAGTCGCGTGATGCCCGACGTCACTTCGCCTCAGCATCGAGCCACCGCCGACCAGTTCAAACGAGTTCTCGCCGCGTATCGACATCACGAAGACATGATCTCGGTGGGAGCCTACCAATCCGGCTCGCATCCGCTGGTCGATGCCGCCATCCGCGAGCGGCTACGCTGGACTGAGTTTCTTCAGCAACCGCTCGACCAGCCGGCAACACTTCCAGACACACTCGCTTGGCTGCGGCAGCTTGCCGGCCAACTCTCCTGAGAAGTCCGATTGGAAACTGAGAGATGTCGTCATTACAGAATTGGTTGGCCACTTTGCAGCGCATTCGCGAGTACCACCGCGACACCGCGATGCAATCGCTCGCAAAGAGCCTGCGAACCGCCGCGCAAATCCACGACAGGACTGCCAGCGTTGAGGCCATGATCTCCAGCTTGGGACAAGCTCAGCAGCAAAATCGCCGAGCCGAACGGCTGGATGCAGAACGAATGCGACAGACTCGCCAAGACCGTGATGAGTTACGGTCGCAGCGAGCCGACCTTAAACTCGAACAAGTCGCCGCCGACTCGGTTGTCAGACAGGCTCAAGCCACCGCGGCAGCAAAAAAAGCTGAGGCCGACGTCTTAGATCGCCTGCGAGATCGACTTGATTCCGCACACCGGCAAGCACAACGACGACGGAATGAGCAATCTCCACTGGATGTCGCCGTTTCGCTTTGCAATGGCGGGTGTTCCGGCTAGATTCCCGCACCCATTCAACGACCACGACCTTAAAATTGAGGAAATGACATGGCCAAGAACAATCGCAAGATCACCAAGGCGAACCACGGGAAGCGCCCCTGCAGCGGGCACACCCGCCGCAAACTGCGCGGCAAGCCGAAGCTGTAAGCGTCCCAAATCGTTCGATCGTCTACGAAAAAACCCGACCCAGAATTGCTTCTGGGCCGGGTTTTTGATTTGGAACTCAATCGATCCCCGAGCAGTCAGCCACATCGCTCCGCGTAGATGCCTGCGGTGTTTAGTGGTGATGATGATGGCGACCGCTTCCGTAGCCACGATATCCGCCGTAGTTGTAGCCTCGGTAGCCGGATCCAATCGAGATGCTCAGCCCCGGTCGGCTGTACGAGAAACCGGACGACGGATAGGCATAGCCAAAGCTATTCACTGGGACGTAGCTATAGGAGTAAACGGGAGCGTAGTAGCTCGGCCCGTAGCTGTAGCCGCGATAGTAGCTACCTCCGCCAAAACCAGAACCACAGCGGTGATCAGCCTTCGCTTCGGAAGTCGCCCCAACCATCAACGCACCGACCGCCAACATCGCAAGTAGAATCAACTTTCTCATGGCCAGACTCCTTTGAATTTGCAGAACGACGGAGGGAATTGGTTTGAGTGTTCCGGGAAGTCCGTTCGTTTGTGTCTGCTCGAAGGATACTGTTACGCAGACACAGTGCCAAGACTCTAAATTTTTTGACGATGCGGAGCCCCTCCGCAGTGAGCGGCAGTTTCCGCCCGAAATCACGAAACCGATCGGTCAAAAGCACGACTCGCACCGCGAATGTCACTTGGCCGCAACTTGCGCTGACATCCAAGAGCTTCAACGGTCATCCCCCTGATGACGACTTCAGCGGCAAGCCGCGCAAGAACTCAGATCACTCAGCGAAAGACTCACCGTTTGCGTAGAATCTGTCACACGGCTTGATCGACTCGATACGGAAAACCAACCGATCAGGACGTGCCCCCCAATGACCGAGGACCAGTCATGTTTTACTTCGATCCGCTCTACTTCGTGTTTGCCGCCCCCGCGATCGTCTTGATGATGTGGGCGCAGTGGCGAGTCAGATCCGCCTACCAACATGGCATGCAAGTCTACGCGCCGCTCAGCGGAGCGGCCGCTGCGCGACACATCCTCGACAACTCCGGCTGCCACGACGTGGGTGTGGAAGTCGCCAGCGGTTGGTTGTCGGACCACTACGACCCCAGCTCGCGAGTGTTGCGGCTCAGCCCAGAGGTCTACGAAAGTCACACCGCCACCGCCGTCGGCATCGCCGCCCACGAAGCCGGCCACGCGATTCAACACGCGAACCATTACGCACCGCTCGTCGTCAGAAATGCCGCTGTGCCGGCCGCTCAGTTCGGCGGGACCGCCTTCTCGATTCTGCTCATCCTGGGATTCGTCATGGGCAGCCCGAAACTTATTTTGATCGGGATTGCCGCCTTTGCACTCACGGTCGTCTTTCAGCTCATCAACCTGCCGGTCGAGTTCGATGCCAGCAACCGAGCCAAACGGCTGCTCGGTCAACTCAACATCGTTGACGCCGACGGTGCGCTGGCCGTGCGAAACGTTCTCAACGCCGCCGGCTGGACCTACGTCGCAGCGACTCTGCAATCCATTCTCACGCTGGCGTACTATCTCTTCCGATTCAGCGGAGCCATGAACTCACGCGACGAATAACTCTCTCAGAGGCCATTCGAGAACCGGTTTCTGGAGTGAGCCGCAAGGCGCTAGCCGCGGGTTTTGAACGAATCCCGAACCCGCGGCTAGCGCCTTGCGGCTCACAAAGACGGTTCTTAGAGAGCCTCTCACTTCCGACCACCGACGACCGCACAATGCACGAGCGTCGGCGTGATCGGTAGCAACGTCAGCCCCGCTTCGACGAGCCACGCTTGGAACTCACGAGCCGAATACGCTCGGCCTTCGGTCAGCGAGAACAAAGACGCCGAATACAACGCGATCGGCAGCGGGCCGCTGTGGTCATCGTTCAGCAAGACATCGTGGATCAACAATCGTCCGCCCGGCGTCAGCGCGGCCGCACAGCGTGCGACTAATGCTCGACACTCCGGCTCATCCCAATCGTGGAGGATGTTCGACAAGAGCACCACATCCGCCTGCGGCACCGGATCGACAAACATGTCGCCGGGAACACAGTCGAGCCGATCCGCCACACCGTACTGCTCGGCCATCTCACGAGCGATTTTCAATACCTCCGGCCGATCCCACACGATCGCTCGCAACGCTGGATGCCGCCGCAACCACGCAATGCTGTAGATCCCCGAACCGCCACCGACATCCAACAGAGTCGTCACGCCTTCGAGCAGCACACGCTCGGCCAACACTGACGCGACATTTTTCGCTCGGCCAGCCAAAGACAATGTGAGGAATCGCGCAGAGGCTTCCGCTTCCATCGCCGATTCGGTTCCCTCGCGATAGATGAACGCCGTCCCTTGCTCCTTGTCCGCCGCTCCCGCCGGACGATTTGTTTTGAGCCGCTCGATCATCTCATGCACGCCGGGACTGCTGCCGGCTAGGGCCACATACCCGCTGACATCGAACTCCGAACGAGTCAGCAAGTGCTCGCGGCTGAGCGAAGTCAGCGTCAACCGGCCTCCGGCCTCCGTCGTGATCAGCCCCATCGCTCGTAATGCCGTGATCAACACGACGGCCGGCCGGCGTTGCAGACCGATCTCGGCACGGAGGTCGTCAAAGGACAGCGGCTTCTCGGCAAGCCGGCGAAACAAATCAAACTCGACAACCGCTGCCGTGAGCAACTCGGTCGCATGTGCTCCGCGAAAGAACTCGAAGATCGGCGTCGGATCGGTGGTCGGCGGAGTCAGTGGAACAACAGACATGAGATTTCCTTGTGAGAGCGGCTTCACTTCGCCGATCGATACTTCGCGACCATCTCGGCACGCAGACGCCCCATGAGTTGGGGATTCAAAATGCTGCCGTGATTGTGGCCGGCGTGCATCTCGACGACCGCGTCGCTGTCGAGCTTCTTTAAGCTCTCGCCAAGCAACCGCGTCGCCCCTTCCAAATAGAACGTGTCGAGGTCTCCCATGTGGACGTGCAGCTTGCCACGCAGCTTCGGGCCGAGCGTCGGCCAGTTCCGTTCGAGCACCAGCCGAATGTCGTAAGATTCCCAGGTCTTCGCCGCCTCGGTGATGACCGTACCGTTCTTGCGATTCCAAACGCGAACTGGCTTTCCATCAGCACCGCGCGGACTGAACGCCGCCTCGAAGCTGTGAAGCTGACCGCCGGGGCCAAGAGCCTCTTCCATCACATCAAAGTCGCGATACCACAGGAGCACCTCCTGTCCGCGACGCGCGATCGGGCGACGCTGGCCGCCGCGATCGGCGTACATGTTCTCGCCAGCGGCATACATGTTGATGTATTGAAAATCCTGAAACGTGACCGGGTCGGGAGCGGTGCTCCAAGTCCCGGCGAAGTCGTCGGAATGCGAGACCATCACCCATAGGCTCGACCAACCACCCGACGAGTGCCCCGTCAAGAATCGCCCCTGCGGCCGAGCGTCTGTCCGAAACGCTTTGTCGAGTTCCGGGATGAACTCTTTCACCAATGCCGTGCCCCACGGTCCATTGTTCGCCGAGTCCGCGAAGACGTGGTGTCCCAGCGGGCAACTCGGATCGAGCATCAGTCGAATGAACTCCACACCCCCTTCGTTCTGCTCGCTGATCGGCTCAGCCTGCACGCCGTCGAAGTGAGTGCCCCCGAAACCGGGGATCGTGAAGATGACCGGATACTTTCGCTCCGGCTGCTTGTGATAACTCGCCGGCAGCAACACCGCGGCTTGCACGAATACGTCCCGTTTGTGGAACTCACTGAGCAGCTTCGATCGCACTCGCAACAGCTTGCACCAGTTGTTCTCTGGGAACTGCCGCTCCGGAATCAACTGCGTGATCGGCAAGTCGATCGTCCCCGCGTCACTCGGCACAACGACCGTCGGCGAGAATCCGTTCCCCGCACCGTCGCCGACTTTTCGTACCCAAGAATTGAATCGGGCCACCGCTTGGACTTTCCAACCCGCCAGGTTGAGTTGATCGACGGGCATCGGACAGGTCGTCACATCATCCGGCTTGTGGCTGTCGATGACCAACGGCTCACCTGGCTTCCAATCGGTCACATCGCGGCCGATCAGGATCTCTGGTTTGAACCAGCTCAATCGCTCACGCGGCTGCGGCCGAGTCTGACTGAGATACAACACGACTCTGCCAGAGTACGGCTCGGCGCGCACGTCTTTCGAGAAACTCAAGCGGAACTGCCAACGAGGAAGTTTGTCATCCGCGCGACTCACCGTCGCGATCAACAAAACCAACCAAAACGCACGAACCACCGACCGGCAAACACGCATTCGCAGACTCCTTGAAAAGTGGTATCGCGAGCGTATCGCAACCGCCGCTTGAGTTTCCACCCGCGCCACCTACCATGCTCGGCCGATCCAGTTCTTGTCCGGCCGATAGCTGAGAGCTGATGGCTGTTATCCCAATCTCAAATCGCAAATTTGAAATTTGAAATTCGTATGCCCGCCGCCGAAGACCGACTGACCAACGTCGAACTCCTGCTGACTCACCTGCAACACGATTACGAGCAACTCAGCCAAGTCGTCTTCCAGCAGCAGGCGGAGATCGACGCCCTGAAAACAGAAGTCGCCAAGCTCAGCATGCGCATCGTCACGCTCACCGACGACCCGGAAGTCCGCGACCCGCAAGAAGAGAAGCCACCACACTATTGATCACCGTCGTGGGGCAGGTTTTCAACCTGCTCGTCCTTCAAATTCTCAATCTGCGACGGGCAGTTTGAAAACCTGCCCCACGATCCATGAAGAAACCAGCCGCGGGATTAGACGGAGTCATCGTCGGCGAGACCGCCATCAGCACGCTCGACCACGGCTTGCAACTGCGTGGTTTCGCGATCGAAGACCTTGTGTGGCACGCGTCCTATTCCGAAGTTGCCTATTTGTTGTTGCACGGCGAGCTTCCAACCCAGGAACTGCTTGCCGATTTCCGAGCGATCCTTGCCGAAGCGGCCGAAGTCCCGTCGGCGATCCTGCAGCTCCTCAGCGAACTGCCGTTACATGTCACTCCGATGGATGCGCTCCGCACGGCCATCAGCGCGCTGGCCCACTTCGACGAGCAGCCTGACGAGACTGACGAAACCGCCAGCCTGGGCAAAGCCATTCGACTCCTCGGACAGGTTCCGGTGTTGCTGGCTGCTCGCCACCGGTTGACCCGCGGACTGGAACTGATTGACTCCGACCCGGAACTGAGCTTCGCCGGCAACTTGCTTTCGTTGCTGACGGGGCGAGTCCCGACTGCGCGAGACGAGCGAGCACTCGATCAATCCTTGATCTGTTACTCCGACCTCGAATTCAACACTTCGACCTTTACCGCGCGAGTCGTCGCTTCGACTGGCTCGGATTTGCATTCTGCCGTGACCGCCGCTGTCGGAGCACTCAAAGGCCCGCTGCATGGTGGAGCCAACGAGGATGTCCTCGACGTATTGCTGGCGATTGACTCGCCATCACAAGCGGAAAAGTTCGTGCGCAACGCCGTTGCCAAGAAACGCCGCCTCGCCGGTTTCGGACATCGCGTCTATCGCGACCGCCCCGATCCACGAGCAGTCGTGCTCAAAGAGATCTGCCACGAACTCGCCACGACGGACGAGCAGCGCCGACTCGAAGGGATCGCCGAGGCGATCGAAGCGGCGATGTGGTCGCACAAGCAACTCCGTCCGAACGTCGATTGGCCGATCGCGCGGCTGTATCGGATGCTTGGCTTCGATGCGGAACTCTTCACGCCGCTGTTCGTCGTCGCCCGCATCGCCGGCTGGTCGGCCCACATTCTCGAACAACAACGCGAAAACCGACTGATCGCGCCGCGAGCGAACTACACCGGCCCACCGCCAAGAGCGTTCGTGCCGCTGCGTGAGCGGAGTTGATTGAGACTCCCCCCACTGGGCTTGTCCCAGTGGCTCGCGGGCTTCTGCACTACTTCATGACGAAACAGTGGCCGAGTAGTGCAGAAGCCGTTGAACCACCGGGGCAAGCCCGGTGGCGTGAATGATGAGCGTTACGACCGCCCCACGACCGGTTGCACGAACTCCAATTCCGCATCGCTCGAAGGACGCAAGAAATCGAAGTCGCAGCCTTCGTCCGCTTGCAGCACATGATCGATGTAAAGCCGAGGATACCCGCGCAGATGCTTGATCGGCCGAGGCTGCCAAGCCGCTCGGCGACGGGCCAACTCGGCCTCATCAACCAGCAGTTGCAGAGAGCGAGCTGCAACATCCAGTTCGATCACATCGCCATCATGCACGAGACCAATCAACCCGCCAGCCGCCGCTTCGGGTGCAACGTGCAGCACAACGGTTCCAAACGCCGTGCCGCTCATGCGTGAATCGCTGATTCGCACGACATCGGTGACTCCCGCCTGCAACAGCTTCGTCGGGATTGGAATGCTTCCCCACTCCGGAAATCCGGGAACGCCTTTCGGTCCGGCGTTCTGCAACACAAGCACGCTGTCGGCATCCACCGGCAACGCCGGATCGTTGATGCGTAAGAGCAGGTCTTCGTAGTCGTGAAACACCACCGCTCGGCCGCAATGTTTCATCAGCTTCGGCGACGCCGCTGAGACTTTGACGACCGCTCCACGAGGTGCAAGGTTGCCCGTCAGCACTGCCAGTGCGCCGTTCTCCGCCAGAGGTTGTTCGCGAGAGCGAATCACCTCCCGATCAAAACTGCGTGCGCGAGCAATGTTCTCTCTCAGAGTCCGACCGGTAACGGTCAGGCTGTCGAGATTCAGCAGATCGCGAATCTCCGCCAGCACGGCCGATAAGCCTCCGGCCGCGTGGAAGCGATCCATCAAGTGCTGTCCCGACGGCATCAGGTTCACGAGGAACGGCGTCGTCCGCGCCAGCTCATCAAACCGCGACAGCGGCAACCGAATGTTGCGCCGACCGGCCATCGCGATCAGATGCACGACCGCGTTCGTCGAACCGCCCAGCGCCAACAATGCTCGGATCGCATTGTCGAAAGCCACCGCCGTGAGAATCATCGACGGCCGCAAGTCTTCGCGAACCATTTGCACGATCCGCCGGCCGGTTGCCGTCGCGGCCTGCATCCGCCGGGCATCTGTCGCCGGAATACTGGCCGTCCCTGGCAGCATCATGCCCAGCGCTTCCGAGAGCGACGTCATCGTCGAGGCGGTTCCCATCGTGTTGCATGCACCAACCCCGCAGCCGTAACACGCTTCGAGTTCTTGCCAATCTGCATCCGACAGCCGCCCCGCTCGGCGTTCATCAGAATACCGCCACAGATCGGTCCCCGAACCAATCGGCTCGCCGTGAAAGTGACTGATCGCTCGCGGGCCACCGTTGAGCTGAATCGCCGGCAAGTCCGCGCTCGCCGCCGCCATGAGCTGTGCCGGAGTCGTCTTGTCGCAGTTGCAAAGCAGCACGACACCGTCGATCGGATTGGCTCGCAGAGTTTCTTCGACGTCCATCGCCATCAAGTTGCGATACAGCATCGCCGACGGCTTCATGAACTCCTCGCCTAGCGAGATCGTCGGGAACTCCAGCGGCAGCCCCCCTGCGAGCAACACGCCCCGCTTGACCGCCTCGGCCAAGTCGCGCAAGTTCGCATTGCAGTTGTTGAGATCGCTCCAACTGTTCGCGATCCCAATCACCGGCTTGCCGGCGAAGTCGTCAGGATTCAATCCCATCGACCGCAGCGCGGAACGATTCTGAAACATCAGTTCTTCACGATCGGCAAACCATCGGGCACTGCGCAGGTTCATGCGGGATTCTTCCGTTCTTGGCGGCTTGCTATGCTGGCAATCGTCAACGCCGCTCGTTGAAAGGGTCATCGTTATGGGCATCACCTACGTTACTGGAAAAGTGTCGTCTGGGAAGGGCCGTGAGGCCGAGTTGGAATTCCTCGTCGACAGCGGAGCCAACTACACCGTCTTGCCAAAGTCGGTCTGGAA
>SXGT01930197.1_pt1 | contig 14629 bp, 15 predicted proteins | sample 3176221 | NCBI WGS metagenome assembly SXGT01 (sample SAMN11356862, study PRJNA531348) | freshwater metagenome | isolation source: freshwater sample F1-120 | place: China: Fuxian Lake, Yuxi | collected 2017-12-25
GTCAATGCGTCGATACCCTTGTGACCGGCCACCTCGATGGCCGCGTCGACGATGTCAGCGCAGATCTGTTCCGCCGTCTTGCGGGTAGCGATCGCCCACTCTCCTACTTTCGGTACCGGGGTACCGGCGGTACAGGTGTACTTGCAGACCGTTCAGCTTACTCAGGCATCGACGCCGCGGGCCGCTCACACACCGGCGCGGGACCGAAGGGCGGTTGCGGTACAAATGTACTCGTAGGTCGCCGACACCCCGGACGGGAGACACCGTGGAGCACCTTCCGGCACCGTCGGGCGGGGGTGACCGGTCTGTGGCCGGCGCCGAGCTGGCAGCACGTTTCGAGCGCGATGCGCTGCCCATGCGGGACCTCATCTTCTGCAGCGCGCTGAAGATGACGCGGCATCGCGCCGACGCCGAGGACCTCACCCAAGAGGTGATGCTCAAGGCATTCCGCAGTTTTCATTCGTTTCGGCCGGGGACCAATCTGCGCGCATGGCTGTTTCGGGTGCTCACCAACACCCACATCAGCAACCATCGCCGCCGGTCGAGCCGACCCACCGAAGTGACAGCAGCCGAGTTCACCGACGGTCAACTCGCGGCCGACAGCCGCTACCGGATGCGATCCGCTGAGGCGATGGCACTGGACTCCCTGCCCGACCGCGCGGTCACCGACGCCCTGACCGCATTGCCCGAGAACTTTCGGATCGCGGTGTTCTATGCGGATGTCGTGGGCCTGTCCTACCGGGACATCGCCGCCCTCACCGGCACACCGGTGGGCACCGTCATGTCGCGGTTGCACCGCGGCCGCGCCCAGTTGCGCCACCTGCTCACCGACGTCGCCACCGACCACGGCTACGGTCCGCGACTGAAGGCATCATGAGAACAGACCGCGTCTTTGTCGGACTCAACTCCCGGAAGAGGTTTCCATGACCGCGCCCTCCGAGGATCTGGTCGAGGTCATCGTCCCAGCCGGTACCGCCGCCTCGGCCCTGAAGGATCAGCGCCACTACGCGGCCGGGTACCGCATCGGCAGGATCGTCGAGCTCTCCGGACAAACCGGCCATCGTCCCGACCTGTCTCTTCCGATCAGTCTTGAGGAGGAGGTCGACCAGGCATTCCAGAACATCGCCGTCGGGCTGGAGGCCGCCGGCGCCGACTGGTCGAATGTGTATCTGCTGCGTACCTATCATCTGGTACCCGTTGGTGCCCAGGCCATTCCGCGCGATTCGTTCGAACTGGTCCGGGCCGCCGTAGCCGCATACCTCGCGGGCCGTCCGCCGGCCTGGACAGCCGTCGGGGTAGCCGCCCTGGCCGAGCCCGGTATGCACATCGAGATCGAAGCCAAGGCCGCAATCTGAGACAAAGGAGAACGTCATGAGCGAATCCGCGGCGGGGTGGCCGGCACTGCGTGTCGACGATTGGGAGCCCACGCGCCAAACGCTGCACATGTGGACCCAGATCATCGGGAAAATACGACTGGCGCATGCACCGTTGCTCAACCATTGGTGGCAGGTGCCGTTATACGTGTCACCGCGTGGACTGACGACCTCGGCGATTCCGGTGGACACGAGGCTGTTCGACGTGGAGTTCGACTTCGTCGACCATGCGCTGAAGGTCCGGGTGAGCGATGGCGGTTCCGGCTCGATCTCGTTGCGCGACCTGTCCGTTGCACAGTTCCACGACGAGGTGCTGGGCCTGCTCGCCCGGCTGGGGATCGAGGTGCAGATCTCCGCGGGCCCCAACGAGGTGGACCCGGCCGTTCCCTTCGTCGAGGATGACCGGGCCGCGTATGACGCGGACGCGGTCGGCAAGTTCTGGCAGCAGCTGATCCAGGCCGACCGGGTCATCGGCGAGTTCCGGTCCCGTTTCATCGGGAAGGTCAGTCCGGTGCACTTCTTCTGGGGTTCATTCGATCTGGCCTGCAGCCGGTTCTCCGGACGTGCCGCGCCCCCGCACCCCGGCGGGGCACCGAACTGTGGCGACTGGGTCATGGTCGAGGGCTACTCCCACGAACTGACCAGTTGCGGCTTCTGGCCCGGGGGTGGCGACGAGGGTGCGTTCTACGCCTATGCCTACCCGGAGCCGGACGGCTACGCCGAGTTCCCGGGTTGCCCCGACGGGGCCTTCTACGACGGCAAGCTCCGGCAGTACCTGTTGCCGTATGAGGCGGTGCGCACGGCGACCGATCCGGAGCAGCTGGTGCTGGACTTCCTGGAGTTCACCTACGTTGCGGCGGCGGATCTGGCGGGATGGGACCGCGCAGCGCTCGAAGCCGATCCCAAGCGCTGGCACTGAAGGTTGCCGGCTCGCCCAAATCGCCGTCGGCGCACGTTTCATCGGCTAGCCTGCGTTCAGTCCGCTCCACCGATGGTCGAGTTGTAACGAATATCGCTCGGCGTCAATATGTTTGGTCGGCGGATTGCCGGGAGGCCCGACGGAGGAGCGCGCGATGAGATGGACCACCACCGGATTACGATGCGCCGCGACGAAAAGCGTTGCGGGCGGTGCGCTCATCGTCCTTGCGGCCACCGCGGCCTCCGCGCAGGCGTTCGCGATGCCCGCCACCGCCAGCATCTTCGGCGCGCCCGTGCCGCTCGAACCTCCCGGGCCGTTCGGGCCTCCCACCGGGCCGGACGACGACTCCTGCATCAGCCAGCCCGCCGATCCGGTGTGCGGAGGCGGCCCGTACGCGCTGCCATCTCCTCCGACGATTCCCATGCCGTCGCCCGCAGTGGACGGCGGGATGCCCGGCATTGCCGGCATCGGCGGGATGCCCGGGACCATCTGACCCCGTCCGCGGCGCCGCTACCACCGTCAACGAGAGGAACACCATGACCATCACCGGCGGGCGGTCCGCGATGTTCATCATCGCGGCGGGCGTGGCGGTCGGATCGGCAGGCACCGCGTGGGCCGGCGGGCCGCCCGGCGCCATATCGGGCGAACTGAGCGGCACCTACAGCTATCGGTCCGACACCGGACGACTCACCACCTGGGTGATCACGCCGTGCGGACCCGGATGCGCCGACGTGGCCGTCACGCCCGTCACCGACCCGAGAGTGCACCCCCACGGCGGGCAGGCGCGGATGACCGACGGACGTTGGGTACTGGTCGTTCCGTCCGCCCAGGCCGTCCGGTGCAAGCCGCCCAACGATGGTGTGACCGTCCCTGGAACCGTTACCTTTTCACTCGATGCAGGGTCGATGAGCGGTACCGCGTTCCACGTTCAGTCCGCCGCGGGCTGCGGCGATCCGGCCGGGGCAACCTATCGGAGTGGGTTCACCCTGACGAAGGTCGGATAGCGCGGGTCCCGCCTAGCGCATCGCCCGTCCCGCCGATCCCAGCATCTGCGCGGCTTCGACAACCCTTGCCGCCATGGCATTCTCGGCCGGCTTACCCCAGGATCTCGGGTCGTAGGCCTTCTTGTTGCCGTAGCCACCGTCGACCTTGAGCACCTGGTCGTAGTGGGAGATCATGTGGCCGGCGATCGACCGGGTGAACGCATATTGGGTGTCGGTGTCGACGTTCATCTTGACGACGCCGCTGGCAACGGCCGACGCGATGTCCTCGGCGCTGGAACCCGACCCGCCATGGAAGACGAGGTCGAATGGCTTGGCCCGGCCGGTTTCGGCACCGATGACGGTCTGGATCTCGTCGAGGATCTCCGGGCGCAGGTGCACCGACTCCGGGTGGTAGACACCGTGCACGTTGCCGAAGGTCAGCGCGGTCAGATAGCGACCGCGCTCCCCTGTCCCCAAGGCCTGCACGGTGGCCCGCGCGTCCTCGACGGTGGAGTACAGCTTGTCGTTGATCTCGTGGGACACCCCGTCCTCCTCGCCGCCGATCACACCGACCTCGATCTCCAACAGGGTGTTCGCTTCCACCGACGCGGCCAGCAGTCCTTCGGCGATACGCAGGTTCTCGTCGAGGGGCACCGCGGATCCGTCCCACATGTGCGACTGGTAGAGCGGATCCAGCCCGCGGCTACGTCGTTCTGTCGCATCGGCGATCAGTGGCCGGACCCAGTCGTCGAGATTCTCCGCGGGGCAGTGATCGGTGTGCAGCGCGACGGTCACCGGATAATGCTGCGCGACCTCGTGCGCGTAGAGCGCCAGCGCCTTCGACCCCGCGAAGCGGTTCTGCACCGCATTGCCGGACAGGTAGAGCGCGGTGCCCAGTGACACCTGGATGATGCCGTCGCTGTCGGCCTCCGCGAACCCCTGCAGGGCGGCGTTGAGGGTCTGTGAGCTGGTCACGTTGATGGCCGGATACGCGAACCCGCCCTCCTTGGCGCGATCCAGCATCGCCACATAGTGATCAGGGGTTGCAATCGGCATGATCGACGGTCCTATCGGTGGTTATGTGCACCCGCACGAATTGCGGTGGTGGAAGGTCGTGGGCACGCGAATCTGCTGCGGCGCGTCATCGCTTCCGTGGATGCGGCGCAGCAGCAGTTCGGCCGCGGTGACACCGATCGTCTCGACGTCCTGTGCCGCGGCGGTGAGCCTGGGCGCGAAGAGATCCGACCATTCGAAGTCGTCATAGCACGAGAAGGCAATTTCACCCGGTATCGACAAGCCAAGCCTGCGAAGAGCTTTGAGTGTTCCGATCGTCATGGCGTTGTTCAGGGAGACCAGCGCGCCCGGCCGATCGGCACGCGACATCAGGGCATGCACCTCACGTTCGGCCACGTCGGTGTTGGAGTCACCGTCGAGGACCAGCGCGGGGTCCACGGCGATACCACGATCGGCCAGCGCCGCGCAGTAGCCGTCGAATCTCTCGATCGTGGAGGAGATCCCGGCCAGGCCGCGCACGACGGCGATGCGTCGGTGCCCGATGTCGAGCAGATGCGCGGTCAATGACCGCGCCGAGGCGAAGTTCTCCGGGCCGACCTGATCGCACCCGGCGTCGACACCGCGGTCGATCAGCACGAGCGGGGTTCCGGTGCGGGTGATCTCGGGCAAGGTGATCCGCTCCGACCCGGCCGCGGGCGCCACGATCATCCCGTCGACCTGGCGGTCCAGCAGCGAGCCGGTCACACGCTGCTCCGAGGTCACATCGTCATGGGAGTCGCCGACGATCAGGACGTACCCGGCGTCGGACAGCGCCCGCTCCACGGCGTGCACCAGGCTGCCGAAGTACGGGTTGGTCAGCGCTGAGATGGACAGTCCGACCGTGTGCGTGCGGCCCGCGGCAAGCGATCGGGCCACCCCGTTGCGGCGGTATCCGGTTTCCTCGATGGCCGCCTCGACGCGCAGTCGCGTGGCGGTGTTGACCTTGCGGGTGCCGTTGAGCACATGTGACACCGTGGACGCCGAGACACCGGCGATGCGCGCGACATCGCCCATGGTCTTCATCGGAGACGCACGATGCGGTCCGCGCGGCCGGCGGTCGACTCGATCAACTGCGCGTTGCGCTCGTCGGATCCGAGCGCCCAGAACTTCGCTTCTTCCGGGGACTTTCCGTACGACTCGTGCCGACGCACGAGCCGGGTATGCCGAATGTCGGTGTCGGGAGCCAGGAACCACACCTGGTCGATATGGGACCGCGCCGTGGGCCACGCGTCGGATTCCAGCAGCAGGTAGTTGCCTTCGGTGACCACGAGCGGCACCGCAGCCGGGACGGGAATGGAGGAGCCGATCGACTCTTCGATCTCCCTCCGGAACCGCGGGGCGTAGATGACGGGGTCGTCCCCGCGCTGGGCCCGCAGGCTCGCGATCAGCCGCGCGTACCCACCGTCGTCGAAGGTGTCGTGCGCGCCCTTGCGGTTCAGCCGACCCAGGTCGATCAGCACCTCGTTGGCCAGGTGGAAACCGTCCATGGGCACCAGTACCGCGAGCTCGGGGCCCAGTGCGGTGACGAGTTGCTCGGCCACGGTGGACTTCCCGGCTCCCGGGGCGCCGGTGAGTCCGAGGATGCGGCGTTCCCCGGGCACGACGAGGCCGCCGGCCGACTCGACCAGCTGGTCCAGGGTGGCGTCCTGCACGTCCTGCTCGAAGGTCACCATTCTCGCTTTCGGGTGTGTGTGGTGTGAAGGTCGCTGGGGAGTTGGTCCAGCCATGCCCGCGGCCCGACTATCGAACACCGTAGTGCCGCCACCCGGGCGGAGCGATCGATGCGCTCGGTGATGCTGCTCGCGCTCTGCGCCGCGTAATACGAGTACGCACCGTGGAAGGTGTCACCGGCGCCCAACGTGTCGACCACCTCCACCCGCGGCACCGGCACGGATCCAGAGCTGCCGTCCGACCACCACTGCACGGGCTCGCCGCCATGTGTGGTGACGACGGTGCGCACACCGGCGCGCACCAGCGCCGCCGCGCTGGATTCCGGACCGTCGGCCCCCGGAACCCGGAAGTCGTTGGAGCACACCATATCCGTCGCGTGCGGGATGATATCGGTCATCACCGGTTTCCAGCGGCCGGCGTCGACGACGAGGGTGACCGCCCGTGCTGCGGCATGCCGGGCAGCGTCGCGGGCGATCAGTGGGTGGTGTCCGTCGACGAGCACCACGTCGGCATCCTTGATCATCTCGCCCAGCGCCGCTGGTGGCGATGCGTCGGAGGTCACCGCGTCCAGCGAGACCACCGAACGGTCGCCGGTCGATTCGACGACCGACACCGCGGAGACGGGTACCGCGCGGTGGGTGCCCGCCGCGGCGTCGACCACGCGCACCCCGTGTCCGGCGAGATCGGCCCGGACCAGGTCGGCGACCGGATCGTCACCGAGAGCGGTCACCAGGGTTGCGTCCCCGCCCAATGCCGCGAAGGTGACGGCCGCATTTGCCGCCGGTCCGCCCGCCGCCACGAACTGTGCCGTCGACGTGATCTTCTCGTTCACCGCAGGCGCTTTCGCGATCCGGTGAATCACGTCCAGCGTTGCCAATCCGACGAAGACCCCGACCGGGGCCTTCTCAGATACCGGCGCGTTCCTCATCGGTCGGCTCCTCCGCACCCGTCATGAGCGCGACCACCTCGGACATCGAGCGCTTCTTGGGATCGACGACACCGGCCCGCTTGCCGAGGCGGTGGATGTGGATCCGGTCGGCCACCTCGAACACATGGGGCATGTCGTGGCTGATGAGCACCACGGGGATACCACGGTCGCGGATCGACCGGATCAGGTCGATCACCTGTCCCGACTCGCGAACGCCGAGAGCGGCCGTGGGCTCGTCCATGATGATCACGCCGCGGCCGAAAGCGGCGGCCCGCGCCACCGCGACACCTTGTCGCTGCCCACCCGAGAGCGTCTCGACGGCCTGGTTCACCGACTTGATGCCGATTTTGAGGTCGGCGAGGTGCTGCGCGGCCTCCTGCCGCATTCTCGGCATGTCCAGCCGGCGGAAGATGCTGCCGGCAATGCCTTTACGCCGCATCTCACGCCCGAGGTAGAGGTTCGAAGCGATGTCGAGTGCAGGAACCACCGCGAGATCCTGGTAGACCGTTTCGATGCCGGCGGCCCTGGCGTCCCGGGTGTTCTTGAACGACATGGGTGTTCCGTTCATCAGGATCTGCCCGGCGTCCGGTACCACGGCGCCGGCCAGCGCCTTGATCAGGCTCGACTTTCCGGCACCGTTGTCGCCGATGACGGCGAGGACCTCGCCCTCGTGCAGCGCGAAGTCCGCGCCGTTGATCGCCGTTACGCTGCCGTACTTCTTGACCAGGCCGCGGGCCTCCAGCACCGGTGTGCCGCTCGTCGTGATCGTCACTGTGACCTCCTGCGCGCGAACTGATCCACGGCGACCGCGACGATCACGAGAATTCCGGTCGCGATGTTCTGGTAGAGATTGTCGACACCGGCCTGGGTGAGGCCATTACGGAGCACCCCGACGATGAGCGTGCCGACCAGGGTTCCGCCCACGCCGCCGCGTCCACCGAACAAGCTGGTCCCGCCGATGACGACCGCGGTGATCGACTCGAGATTGGCGTTCTGGTAGGCGTTCGGGTCGGCGTTGGGGATGCGCCCGAGAGCGGCCCACGCGGCGATGGCCGCGATCACGCCCGTGGTGATGTAGACCGACAGCAGCACCCGCCCGGATTTGATGCCGGACAGCATGGACGCCTGCGGGTTGCCGCCGACCGCGTAAACATGTTTACCCCACGATGTTTGGGACAACGCGTACCACATGACGAGGTAGACCAGCAGCATCGCGACCACACCGTAGGTGGTCGAGAACGAGCCGATGCGAAAGGACGTGCCCAGGAAGGTGAGCGGGCCCTGCTCCACGCGGTAGGTCTCGGAGCCGGCGAGCAGCCGGGTCGCCGCCTGGATCGCGGTGAAGGTGCCCAGCGTGACGATGAACGGTGGTAGCCGCAGCATCGTGACGAGCCCGCCGTTCATCGCCCCGAACGCCACGCACACCAGCAGCGTGGCCCCCAGTGCCACGAAAGGCCCGTTCGCGCCGGCAGTCTGGGCCATCACGATGCTGCCGAAGACGGCGACCGCGCCGATGGAGAGATCGATACCGGAGGTGAGGATGATCAACGTCTGGCCGACGGCCAGAATGCCGACGACCACCGACTGTTGCAGGATCAGGGAGACGTTCTGCGGGTTGAGGAACGAGTCCGAGACCGCGCTGAAGATGACGATGGCCAGCAGGAGTGCGACCATCGGCCCGAGCAGCGGTTCACGCAGGATGCTGCCCGCGTTGAACCGGCTCGTTACCGAGGGCTTTGCCGTAGCGGGAGCCGTCGAGGAAGCGCCGGTGCTCATGGCCGGGCTCAGCCCCAGCAGTTCTGTTCGGCCCAGGCGGTGTCCTTGGATTCGAGGCCGGCGACGGGCTTGTCGGTGATGAGCTCCGAACCGGTGTCGTTGAATCCGCTCGGCTTGGTGCCGTCGGTGGCGAACTTGACCACGGCCTGCACGCCTTGTTCGGCCATCTTCGCCGGGAACTGCATCACCGTGGCGCCGATCTTGCCGGATTTCACATCGGCCACGCCGGTGCAGCTGCCGTCGATCGACCCGATGGTGATCTGGTCGGTGCGGCCGGCGGACTGGATGGCCTGATACGCACCGGCGGCCGCGGGCTCGTTGATGGTGTAAAGCGCGTTGATGCCCGGTGCGCGCTGGAGGATGTTCTCCATGGCGGTCTGGGCCTTGGTCTGGTCTCCGTTGGTGTTCTCCTGGCCGACGATCTCCGGGGAACCCTCGGTGATGCCGAAGCCCTCCAGGAATCCGTCGTGCCGGAAGGTGTCGACGGTGCCGCCGGGGGTGCCGTCCAGCATCACGATCTGGGGCGGCGCGTCACCGAGGGCGGCCTTCACCCATTTGCCCTGGCTGACGCCGGCGGCCAGGTTGTCGGTGGCGAACGTCGCGTCGACGGCGTCCTCGGGGTCGGTCGCGGTATCGAGCGCGATGACCACGACGCCGGCGTCGCGGGCCTTCTTGATCGCGTCGAGCACCCCGGTGGAGGAGTTCGGGGTGATCAGGATGCCCTTGACGCCCTGGCCGACCATGTTCTCGATGGCCGCGACCTGGCCCTCGTTGTCGCCATCGAAAGCGCCGGCCAGCGCGATCAACTCGGCGCCGTCCTTGTCGGCCTGCGCCTTGGCGGCCTCGCGCAGCTTCACGAAGAACGGATTCGAATCGGTCTTGGTGATCAGTCCGACCTTGATGGCGTCCGAATCCGATCCGCCGCAGGCCGTCAGGCCCAGAACCAGCGAGCCGGCCATGAGAACCATTCCGACGGCGTGCGTGCTGCGCTTCCCGAACATGTGGACTCCCTTGTCCCCGATGTGACGCGGATCGCATCACGTGATCTTCGGGAGCCTAAACCGTAGGCAAGCGCTTGCGCATGCGCTTTCGCAGAAATGTGAATCGGTTCAATCCAGGCCGAGCTTCTCGGCGAGGTCGAGCACCGCCTGCGCGCGGGCACGGGTGGGTCCGACGCTGCCGTCATAGGGCCCGGCGGGCGCGTCGAGGCGCGCCAGCGTCCGGCGAGCCTCGTCGATGTCCAGCGCCGACGGGCTGAGCAGACTGTTGATCGTCTCTGCGTGCTCGGGATCCAGACACAGCCGCCCGGTCATGCCCGCGGCGTTGGCCACCGCGGTCTCCCGGGCGAGGTGGCGCGACTGATCGCGCAGGGTCGGCCCGTCGATCGGCGCCGCGAGGCCGGCGGCACGGCTGGCGATCACCAGCCGGGCGCGCGGATACGCCAGCACCATCGGATCCTGGCTCATCCCGGTGTCCCGGCGAAAATCACCGAGCCCGAACGCGATCCGAGAGCACCCCGGCGTCCGTGCGATCTCGGTGACCGATTCGATGCCCAGCGCCGATTCGACCAGGGCCACCACCGGCGTTCCGGATGGCAACCGCGCGGCGGTGGCGGCGATATCGTCGCCGGATTCGGTCTTGGCCAGCATCACGCCGACGAGCCCGGGGGTATTCGCCACGGCGTCCAGGTCGGCCGACCACGCCGGGGTCGCCACGCTGTTGATCCGCACCCACGCCTGCGCCCCGGCGCTCAGCCATTCGGCCACCGACACCCGGCCTGCGGGTTTCTGTGCGTCGGGCAGTCCGTCCTCGATGTCCAACACGACGGCATCGGCGGGTCCGGCGACGGCTGCGTCATACGCCTCGCCGCCCGCGGGGATACCGGGCTGCAGCAGCCACGTGCGGGCCAGTGACCAGTGCGGCTTCCGGCGTCGCTGCGTTGCCTGCGGTGAGACTGTCACACGTGGACCTTTCGCTCGGCGATGTCCCTTCCATCGTCCGAGCCCATCAGCGCGATGGCCAGATTAAGCACATAATGTTCACCGGCCGGTGGGCTGCTGCACGTCAGGGCATCGCTTTCGGCGTTTCTCTGCACCGCGGGGGCCAAGGTGTTGTGAAATGGCGGGACACACGATGCCGATGCGGGGCTCCATGCACAAGCTGACGGCGGTCCTGGCCGCCTCTCTCGACCCAGTATCCCTGATGAGCAGGATCGCCGAGCAGACGTGTTTGTTCACCCCCAAGGCCGACGGTGCCGCAATCAGCATCTACACCCAGGACAAGAAATTCGTCGTCGTGTCAGCCCATGGGTTGGTGGCGTCGCTGCTCGGCCTGGTACTGCCCGGAGAGGGCACCTTCCAGGGGCGCGCGATCGCCACCGGGCAGCCCCAGGTGAGCCACGAAACCTCGTCCGACATGACGCTGACTTCCGAGGTCCGTGAGATCGGCAACCGGTTGGGCATCCACTCCCTGGTGGTGATTCCGTTGATGCACAACGGCATAGCGATCGGCGCTCTGTCTGTCACGGCGACCGAGGCCCATCGGTTCAACGACGCCGATGTTCTCGCCATCACCTCGATCAGCCAGTTCGTCTCGGCGCTGATCGACTCGCACTCGGAGTTGTCGCGGCTACTCGATGTCCTGCTCGACGACCCCCGCACGCCGAACGCCGAATCGGCGGCTCGATTTCTGGCGTCCGTGTTGCTACCCGAGGCTCTACGGGAAGACCAGTTTCACGACCAGTTGGACGCCGTGCTGTCGACGCCGGCCGAGCTGCAGCCGGTCTTCCAACCCATTGTCGACCTGGCCAGCGGCCGCACGCTGGGCTTCGAGGGCTTGTCCCGATTCCCGGCACAGCCGGAGGTGAGCCCCGCCCAGTGGTTCGACACCGCACGCCGGCTCGGCCGCAGCTATCCGCTGGAACTGCTGGCACTGCGGCGCATCCTCGCCGCCGCGCGTGCCATCCCGAACGAGTGCTTTCTGGCGGTCAATCTGAGTCCGCTGACAGCGCTCGATCCGACCGTGCAGGACATCCTGACCGGCGCCGAGTATCGACTCGTGGTGGAGATCACCGAGCACGAGCCGTTTCCCGAGGACTTCGCCGTCCGGTTGAAGCCGTTGCGGGACAAAGGTATCGACCTGGCCATCGATGACGCCGGTGCCGGATTCGCCAGCTTCACCCAGCTGCTGCGGCTTCGACCGGACATGATCAAGATCGACGGCGAGTTGACCTCCGATATCGAGAACGACCCGGTCAAACGAGCGCTGGCCACATCCATCGTGCAACTCGCCACCGAGCTGGGTTCGTCGACGGTCGCCGAGGCCATCGAGAACCCGCAGCAGATGCGCGCCCTGCGGGCCCTGGGAATCCAGTGTGGGCAGGGGTACCTGCTCGGCCGACCGGGCCACATCGGCTGACGGACCGCCGGTCACCGTCGTCGTGCGCCGGGAGGTCACGCCGCGGAATAGCGCCCCGCGGCCGGGCGTTGGCGCCACTATGAAGATCGGAATCATCGGAGCAGGGCTGATCGGCGGGACACTGACCCGTCGGCTGCGCGAACTGGGCCACGACGTGACCGTGGCGAATTCGCGGGCGCCCGAGACGCTCGCGGACCTGGCCGACGAAACGGGCGCGACGGCGGTGTGGGCCAAGGACGCCGCGGCCGGCGCCGACCTCGTCATCGTGAGCATCCCGCAGAAGAACGTGCCCGATCTCGCCGACGGCATCGTCGATGCGCGCAAGCCCGGCGCACCGGTGATCGAGACCAACAACTACTACCCGCAGCAACGCGACGGGGAGATCTCGGCCATCGAGGACGGTCAGGCCGAAAGCGCCTGGGTCGCCGAGCAGATCGGTGCGCCGGTGTACAAGGTGTTCAACGGGATCTTCTGGAAGCATCTGCTGAAGAAGGGCACGCCCAGCGGTGCGTCCGATCGCATCGCGCTCCCGATCGCCGGCGAGGACGGACCGGGACGGGAGTTGGTGCACGGGATCGTCGAGCAGCTCGGATTCGATCCGGTCGACGCCGGGCCGATCTCCGAGTCGTGGCGACAACAACCCGGGACGCCGGTGTACGGCAAGGACTTCGACGTGGAGAACACGCTGAAGGCACTGGCCGAGGCGACACCCGAGCGCACGGCCGAGTGGAGCGCGCGCACGACGTAGGCCACCCGTCGCTCCGTGACATCGTCGCCGTCGCGGGCTGTCCTTGTTCCGATCGGTCCGCCATGTTGTGATGGACATCACCTCGCCGGCAAACGACTGACTGGAGACCTCCGTGACGACCGGTCTGAGAGCGGCGGTGCACATCGGCAGGATCGGTGGTCTGGCGGCGGCCCTGGGAATCGGGGCGGCGGTCGTCTGCGGCACCGCGTCGGCGGCTCCGGCTGACAGTTCGGGCGACGGTACAACACCTGCGGCGTCCAGCACAGCACCGGCGCGGACCGCAGAATCCGACGAGCGATCGGAGCCCGATACCCCGCGATCGGGCACGCTTCGGGTCGCGAGGTCCGCGAAGTCGGCGGCGTCGCTGGAACCTCCGAAGCGGGCCGCGGCCGGCTCCGCCGACAGCTCTTCGGATGACCTGACCGTCATCACCCCGGCGGCCGTGACGGAAGTCGCCGACGCCCTGACCGCGCCACGCACAGTGCGCACGGCGCGCACCGCCAAGGACAGACCCACGGCGCCGGTGGATCCACCGCTGTCGTGGACGATGCTTGCCGCCGCGAGCAGGAACACCCTCGCCCCCACCGCCGCCACGTCACGGGTCGTCGACCCGGTCACCCAGGCGCCGGTCATCGCGACACCGAAGACACCGCCGCTGGAGCCGCTGCAGCAGATCCCGGTCTTCGGACCGCTGTTCGTCACGCCGATCATCGCGGCGATCAACCGGATACCGGTGGTCAGCGACCTGCTGCATCCGATCTTCGGCTACCCGCTGGCGGCCGGCCGCCCGCCGGGGGCTCCGCGTCCGCGCGACGTGATGCTGACGTCATTCGACGGCACCCGGATCTACGCGCACTTCATGCCCGCCGTAGGGCTGCGGCCCGGCGAGCGGGCGGCCACGATCCTGCAGGCCCCCGGTCTGCTGCTGCCGGGCGCCACGAACCTGAATGTCACGCCGCTGGACGGCATCATCGCCGACACCTCGGGCCTGGTGTACGTCGGGACGCTGCGCGCCGCCGGCTACAACGTGGTGACCTGGGATCCGCGCGGCGAGAACAGCTCCGGCGGACGACTCGAGCAGGGCTCCTCCGAGTTCGACGCCAAGGATGTCTCCGCGATCATCAGCTGGGTGGCCACCCAGCCCGAGGCCCGGCTCGACCCCGGCGTGCTCGATCCCCGCATCGGCATGACCGGCGCCTCCTACGGCGGCGGCATCCAGCTCGTGAGCGCCGCCACCGACCCGCGCATCGACGCGATCGTGCCGGCGATCGCCTGGAACACCCTGAACACCGCGACGTACAAGAACCAGGCATTCAAGAGCAGCTGGGCGTCGATCCTGACCGCCGGTATCACCCTGTTCACCCGTCCGAATCCGGCGATCCTGCCCGCCACCATCTTCGGAGTGCTGACCGGCAGGCAAACAGCCGCCGAACAGGACCGGCTGGCGCAACTCGGCCCCGGCGGCCCGCTCGACCTCGTCGGCAAGATCACCGCGCCCACGTTGCTGATCCAGGGCACCGTGGACACCCTGTTCTCGTTGCAGGAGGCCGACAGCACCGCCCAGACCCTCCTCGCCAACGGTGTGCCGACGAAGGTGATCTGGTTCTGCGGCGGACACGGACTGTGCGCCAATGACCTCTTCGACCCCACCGACGGCGTCGTGATCCAGCGGGCGACCCTCGCCTGGCTCGACCGGTATGTCAACGGCAACACCACGGCGGTGACCGGTCCGCAGTTCGAGTTCGTCGACCAGCGCGGGCA
>SXGT01051835.1_pt1 | contig 14628 bp, 13 predicted proteins | sample 3176221 | NCBI WGS metagenome assembly SXGT01 (sample SAMN11356862, study PRJNA531348) | freshwater metagenome | isolation source: freshwater sample F1-120 | place: China: Fuxian Lake, Yuxi | collected 2017-12-25
CGACCACGAGCACGTGGCCGGGCGCGACTTCATCGTAGTCGGTCGCCTCCGGCGTTCCGGCGTAGCGCACACGTCCACTTGTACCGACGTCCGTGAGCGAGTGCCGGTCGCCGAGCGCGAGGTAATGCAGCTTGCCTGAATTCATCGCACTCTCGGCGGCTGCGAGCGAGATCAGCGCTGGGTTGCTGTCGTCCGGAGAGAGCGTGTCTACGCAGCCATGGGCCACCACGATGCGCACGCCCGACAGCGGTGCTTCGAGCGAGGCGGCTGCGCGAGCCACGAGGTCGACGAGCGGACGCTTGGAGGTCCACGGCGCCCCGACGAGCTCGATCCCCGGCTTCACCGCGATCGGCGCCTCGTTCTCGATCACGTGCACATGCGCCGGCTTGCGCGCCAGGAACGTGCGGGAGCGAAAGACTGCGGCCGTGTTGAGCGGATCGTGGTTGCCCGGCAAGAGCCACACGGGCACCGGGATCGTCGCGAGTGCATCACAGGCGCGCGCCACGGTGCGCGCATCGACTTCGTTGAACTCGAACACGTCCCCGCAGCACACGACGAACTCGCAGGCGCGCTCGCGTGCGATGCGCCCGATGGAGCGCAGCGCGTCGAAGCGCGCTGCCGTGTAGAGCGCCTGAGACTCGGTCGCGAGGAAGTGCCTCGTCATTCCAAGCTGCCAATCACCCGTATGGAGAAATCGAACCATGAGCAGAGACTCCGAGCGTTGCACGTCAAGTGCAGAAATTGCACACATTCGCCGGGCTTCGTGCGATCCGTACCTGCAAAGCCCCGCGAACGAGGGAGCAATCTACGTATGCAGGCGAGGGCGTGTCCAGAGCCCGCGCACCGACGTACCAAACTCACGACCAAGCGCCATCGAGGCGCGCGGAATCCAGTCGCCGTGCGAGCCCGCGGGGCTCGTCACACTCGCGCTGCTCGAACGCGACTGCGTCGCGGCGTGCAGCGGGAGCGGATCGGGGCCGGCGTTGGCGCTTGCGCGCACGGTCGCTGGGCAGATGTCGCCGGCGCCGAGCCCCGGCAGCTCGTTGCACCACAGGATCGAGCGGCCCTTCGGCCCCAGCGTGAGGACGCGACCGCGGCAGGCGGCGCACAGCACTCCGTCCCTGTGGAGCAAGGTGACGACTCCGTAGCCGGTGGCGGGCAGGCTCGTCGACCACTGCACGTCGCCGGTGAACTTGCACAGCGCCGCCACCTCTCCGCAGATGCCGATAAAGAACAGCTCCTGCGCGTCCTGCGGCGGGATTTACTCCTAGTCACGGACAAGCCACACCGATCATCGCGCCCGCGGCGCGCGCGAGTTCCAGCCTTGCCCGCGGCCCTCAGCGGACTCGCTTCCAAGCCCCGGGGTCAGGTGGGGTCGCAGTGTCGGGAGCTTGCAAAATGTCGTGGAGGAGCTCCCCACCGCGAGAGAGACCCGGTCCCGGCGTGGAGAAGTGCCGCTCGCCGTCCATCAGGAACACGCGGCCGCCGCGCACGGCGCGCAGCTCCCTCCAAGCTCCTTCGGCGCCGAGAGCGCCGAGCTCGCGTTCCGCGCGCGCGACGGACATCGAACATGCCGCGAGCACGATCACGTCCGGATCCGCGGCGACCACGTCCTTCCACTCGATGCGCTTCGAGGGATCCTTCGCGCTCGCGACGAGTGGCGCGCCGCCCGCGGCCTCGACCATCTCCGCGATCCACTCGCCGGAGACCCACAGGGGCTCGAACCACTCGAGCACGAGCACGCGCAGCTTCGTCGCGTGTGGGCGCGCGCGCAGCATCTCGAAGCGACGCTCGAAGTCGCGCGCAGCAATCGTCGCGGCAGACGAGCGACCGAGCGCCACGCCGACGTCGCGGATGTTCTGCGCCACGTCCGCGAGTGAGCGCGGCGTGAGCACGAGCAGCTCCGCGCACTTCTGCTTGCCGAGTGAACGCTCGACGTCCTGCGGTGTCGCGGCGCACACGGGGCACAGGCCCTGGCTCATGACCAGAGTCGGCGCGAGCGCGCGAATGCGCTCCTCGTCGAGCGCGTACAACGTCTCGCCGCGCTGCACGGCCTCCCGGAGGTACGCGTCGATGCGCCCCATGCTCCACGCGTCGGAGTCCACGCTCGTGCTCATCACGCGCGGCAGCTCCCGCCCCGCGGGCTGGGCGCAGAGGTGCGAGAGGCCGACCAGCGCATTCTCCGCGCCGATCGCGATCGCGATTTCCGTGGCGGCAGGCAACAGCGAGACAGCGCGGGCTTCGAGCTTCACGGGCTTGATTCCTCCTGAGTAGACCCACTCGATGCGCTCCCCGTCCGAGAGCACGTGCTTCACGGGAAAGTTCGGGCCGAGCGAGCCATCTTTCTTCCACATCCAGTAGCGATCGAGCCGCGTGTCAGGCCCGACGCCGCCGATCGACCACACGTCGTCCTTCGAGCAGCACAACCAGTCCTGCTCGACGAGCGCCACGCGCCGGGTCGCCTCGACGAGATTCGAGCCGAGCGGCACGCGGACCTCGCGCTCGATGGCGGACTGGCCGGCAGGACCAAAGTCGATGCGCAGCGACACGCGCACGTCCTGAGCGAGCGCCACAAGCAACGAGACGAGCATCGCTTTGCCCTACATAGCGGCCAGCAGGCCGTCCCACCACGCGAACACATCCGGCAGCGCGTCGACCACGATCATCAGGTGCTCGCAGGCTGGGTAGATCTTGAGCTGCGCGACGCTCGAACCGCCGCTCACCAGCGACTTGTGCAGGGCCTCCGCACCGCGGCGACCGAAGTCACGCTCGCCCGCACCCACGAAGATCGGCTCGCTCGCGAGGCCCGTCGCATCCTTGAGCCCCGAGCCGCCGCCGAGCGCGGCAAAGGCGCGGAAGGCCGCGGGATCCTTCGCGACGAGCTGCTGGCCGACACCCGCACCCATCGAGTGCCCGACGAGGAACACGCGCTCGCGGTCGATGGGAAAGCGCTCGGAGAGCGCGGAGACCACGGCCGACACCGGCGTACCCATGAAGCCTACACGCGGCGCCACGAGCATCCAGCCGCGCTCGCGGCACAACTCGACGATGCGGCCGTCGCCATAGGCGTCGAAGAACATGTTCTCGCTGCCGCCGGCGCCGTGCAGCGCGACGACCAGCGGCACCTTGCGCTCGGCCGCGAGACCCTCGGGAACGAGCACGCGCACGCGGGCGCCGTTCTTGCCGCTCGGAACCGTCATCCACGCTTGCCCCGCGCGCTCTGCCCCGAACCAGCGCTCGCCCTTCGCTGCACCGGCGGCAATCTTCTCGCTCTCGGCGAGCAGAACGGCACCGGGAAAGTCGGTCTCCTCGCTCGCGGCCTTGGCGAGATTGTCGAGCAGGGTCAGGTTGGAGCGCAACGTCTCGCGCTCGAGCGCTGGAGCCGCGTCGGGCAGCGCCTCGAGCGCGGCTCGCAACGCCGCAAGTCGGGTTCCGAGCTCGGACGCGATGCCCAGCGGAAGCTCGCGACGCGAGCGCAGGTCTCCCTCGTGACCGATCTCGAGCTCGAGCGTGATGTCGCCCCCAATACCCGCGAGTGCCCCGAGAGCAAGTTGCACCTCGCGCCGCTCCCCCGGTTTCGGGGCCTCGATGCGCGCCGGCTGGAGCGCGAGCTCGACGCCCGCGTGCGTTGCACGCAGCGTGATCGGCGCCGCGAACTCGGTCGTGTAGAGCGACGAGACCGACAGCGAGAGCGTTGTCGCGCTCGCGTCGACCAGCCTGGCTGCCGGAGTCACGGTGAAGCGCTCGAGATCCCACGGAGTCGCGCGCTTTTCCAGCATGAAGCGCGCCTCGTCGAGCGCCGAGGCGACGCCGGCCATATCCATGGCGAAGAAGCGCTGCACGGCCGCCTCGACCTGAGGCAGGACCTGCGCGTGCTCTTCGCTGCCCGTGGCCATCCAGGCCCGCTCCAGCGAGCGCGTGCGCCAAGCGAGCTCATAGCGAGGGTTGACGGTCTGTGCCGACGATGTCAGCGCGAGCAGCACGACGAGGACGGGGGTGGCAGCGATGCGAAGCATGTACAGATCCTAGCGACGCGGCGTTGCGAGGGGTCGCCGTCCGTGGCCAGAATCGCGGCATGGCAGCGCAATCCGATGAGATCGTCCGCGGCGAGGATGGCGTCCGGCGCTGCTTCTGGTGCGCCGGCGATCCGCTGTACCGCGCCTATCACGACGCGGAGTGGGGCTTTCCGCAGCGCGACGACACGCGGCTGTTCGAGAAACTGTGCCTCGAGGGCTTCCAGGCCGGCCTGAGCTGGATCACGGTGCTGCGCATGCGCGAGAACTTCCGCCGCGCTTTCGCGGGGTTCGACATGGAGCAGGTCGCGCGCTTCACGCCGCGCAAGGTCGAAAGCCTGCTGCAGGACGGGGGCATCATCCGCCATCGCGGCAAGATCGAGTCGGCGATTCACAACGCACGAAAGGCTCTCGAGCTCGCCGAGGAGCGCGGCTCGCTCTCGAACTACCTCTGGTCGTTCGAGCCTCCGGTCACGGAGCGGCCCGCGCGCATCACGCTCGACGTGCTGCGCAAGCTCACGGAGTCGCCGAGCTCGCGCGCGCTCAGCAAGGACCTCAACCGCCGCGGCTGGACCTTCGTCGGCCCGATCACGATGTACGCGCTATTGCAGGCCATGGGGATGGTCAACGATCACCTCGCCCGCTGCGACCTGCGCTCCAAGGCCGAGTGCGCCCGACGGCGCTGAAGTGCGCTCAGGCGGCGGCGAGCGGACTGCTCACGACGGCGATGGCGAAGTCCCGACACATGCGCGTCAGGTGCTCGTCCGCCCACTCGTCCCGCCCGTCACTGGGTCGTCGAGCTTCGTCGATGAGCATGCCGCGACAGTGATTGCCGGCGAGGCTGGCGCGGCAGACCTCGTCCCACGACCCGAGCAAGCTGCGCGGCTCGATCGTGCTCAAGGGCAGCATGGCCGTTCCGCCGAGACGACATCGCTCGCGAGCGACCCTGAGCCACGGCCCGAAGTCGCAACACGGCAAGGCCTTTTGAAAGCTGAACGGACAGCTTCCATCGCTCGGAAGTCCGCGCTTCTCGACGTGTGACTGCAACCGTGCGATCAGTTGGTCACGTTCTAGATTCTTCATCTCGACTCCGCTGGGAAAGCGCGGGGGGGGCGGAAGAATAGAACCGTCGCCGCTGCCAACCCGGACGTCCACGGGGTCAGATCGGTATGGGAAATCTGGGTTCGTTCCAGTTGCCGGGCTTCGCGCGGCGGATTTGGTCCGGTTTCGGGCCATACGGCACTACTCTCGGGATTCATGAGCGCTCGACATGTCCATCGCGTCCCCCTCGCCGAAGCCCGACGCACGCCGTGGCGCAACGGGCGCGGCTTCACGGACGAGCTCGCGCTCGAACCGCGCGGGTCGAGCCTCGAGCGCGGCGACTTCCACTGGCGCGTCTCGCGCTCGAGAGTCTCGGACAACGGCCCATTTTCTCGCTTCGATGGCTACCAGCGGATGCTCGTGCTGCTCGACGGCGGCGCGCTCTCGCTGGAACATGGCGAACACGCCCCGCGCACCCGTGTGCGCACGCTCGAGCCCTATCGCTTTTCGGGCGGGTGGCCGACGCAGGCCACGCTGCTCGGCGCGCCCGCGAGCGACTTCAACGTGATCTACCGGCCCGAGCTTGTGAACGTGGACGTGGAAGTGCTGCGCGTCGGCGTGCGTCGCGCCCGACTGAGCATCGACTCTCCGCGCGCCTTCCTCCACATTCCGTCCGGAGTCGCGGTCGCGCGAGTCACGGGCGAGGAGGAGTCGCTGCGACTCGAGTCGGGGGACAGCCTCGCGCTGTCCGGCCTAGCGCACGGCGACGAGCTCGACCTGCACGGCGAGCACGGAGACACGCTGGCGTTGCTCGTGCGCATCGACGAAATCGTGCTGGAGAAGCGCGGCTCTTGATCCACCCTTGATCTCGGTGGCGCGCAATCCGAGCCACGGCCATGGCACGCTCCTCCCTCGCACGTCCCTCCCCCATCGCACTGTCCTTCCTGCTCGGCCTCGCTGCGTGCAATACGATGGACTCGTCGCCATCCGCGACACCGGGAACACCCAGCGCGCAGTCCAAGCCTGAGGACCTCACCCGCGCCGCCGAGCTCGATGACGCTCGCGCGCAGCTCCTGCTCGCCACGCTGCTCTACGAGGGCTTGGGCATGGCGCAGGATCGTGCGCAGGCTGCACGTTGGTATCGCCGCGCCGCAGAGCAAGACCTACCCGAGGCGCAGTGCGCGCTGGCGGTGATGCTCGAGCAAGGCGAGCAGATGGAGCGCGACGAGGCGCAGGCCGTCGAGTGGCACCGGCGAGCCGCCGAGCAGGGCTACGCTCGCTCCCAGCACAACCTCGGCCTGCTCCTGATCGCCGGCCGCGGCACGAGCGCGAAGGTCGAGGAAGGACAGAAGTGGCTGCGCCGTGCCGCTCTGCAGGGCGTACCCGAGGCGCAGCTCGCGCTCGGGCTTGCCTACGCGCGCGATCCGCAGTCGAACGAAGAGGAACGACGCTGCGCAGCCGCCTGGCTCCAACACGCGGCGCAGCAAGGCCTCGTGCAGGCCCAGCTCGCGCTGGTCGAGATGTACGCGAACGGCGTGTGCGTCGAGCGCAGCGAAAGCGAGTCTGCGCGCTGGCTCGAAGCGGCCGCGAAGCAGGGCGAGCCGGAGGCGCAGGCCCGGCTCGGGGTCGCGTATCTCGAGGGTCGCGGCGTCCAGCGCGACAGTGCGACGGGCGAGCAGTGGCTGCGCACGGCCGCGGTCCAAGGCGTCGCGCTCGCTCAGACGAACCTCGGATTCCTGTACTCGCGCGGCGATGTGCTCGCCCGGAATCCTGCCGAGGCCGCGCGCTGGCACGCTCGCGCAGCGGAGCAGGGCGTTCCCCAGTCGCAGATGTCGCTCGGCCTGATGCTGCTCGCGGGGGACGGTGTCGCGAAAGACCCGCAGGCGGGAATCCTCTGGCTGCGCAAGGCCGCCGACAGCGGGCTCGCACTCGCGCAGCACAACCTCGCCCTCGCGTACCTGCAGGGCAGCGGAGTGGCGGAGGATCCAATCGAGTCTGCGCGCTGGTTCACGCTCGCCGCACAGCAAGGGCTGGCTGTGGCGCAAGCGCGTCTCGGCGCAATACACGAGCACGGCAAGGGCGTGGCGCAGGACGACGCCTTGGCCCACGCGTGGTATTTTCTCGCGCTCACCGGCGGCCAGAAGAACGCCGCGGAGCGCATCGCGGCGCTCGAGGAGCGCATGAGCCCCGAGCAGCTCGCGCACGCGGCCGATCTCGCGCCAACGCTGGTGCGGCGCGACTGAAAGCGAGCTTGGGCGCGCTTCAGGCTGGCTTCAGGGCGCGAACGTCATCGCGACCGCGTTCGAGAGGCTGGTGCCCTTGCACGAAGGCGGGTCGCGGAACCAGCCCTGTACGTAGACGCGACTGCCGGCCGAGAAGGGGGCGCCGAGCGTTCCCGGACTGCCTGCAACGAAGGCGTTCCAGTCGAGCGTGAGACTGCCGTTGCATTGCGACACGCTGCCACCGGAGTTCTGCGTCGGAGTGCGCGCGGTCGGTGCCTTGACGCACAGGAAGCTCGAGCCGGTGGCGCACCACTGCTGCGGCAGCGGGGAGAGCCCGTAGAAGAAGAGCCCGGACTTCTGGCCGTCCACGTTGGACACGCTGAGCACGCAGGGCGTCGTCGCGCTCGCCGTCGGCGGCGCGCTCGCGGCCATCGAGGGCTGGCAACCGTTCGACGATGTGCCCGACGTGCAGAAGACGCTCGCGATGGCGCCGCCATCGACGCGGAAATTGTCGAACAGCGCGGTCGTGCCCCACGCGACGATCCCGAAGCTATCGCCGAGCGCGCCGACGATCGTGCTCACGCCCGTGCGCGAGTACGTCTGGTCGATCACACCGTCGAAGTTGATGTCGAGCTCAACGCGCAGCGTGTCCGCGTTGGGAAAGCTCACGCGCATGCGTGCGGAGTCGAAGTGCGACTGCAGCGTGGCGAAGCCTGTGCCGGTGCCCGTCCACGGGCCCCATCCGACCGCACTGGTGCGGTGATAGATCGCGATGTTCGAAAACCCGAGCGCGGTGTCCTGATCCTGAATCTTCACCTGAATCGTGTCCGCGCCGCCGAGTCCGATCAGCACGCCCGAGAACTGTCCCCCGGCGTTCTGCGCGAACACGTCGAGCTGCACCACCGCGCTCGCGTAGGGCGCGCTCGCCTGCACGTGCTGCACGATCTCGTTCGATCCCACCGACTGGTGCGCCCCGCTCTGGCTCTGCACGGCCCACACACCCGACACGACGCTCCAGTCCGGCCCGAGCGTGCCATCCGGCCGGTTGAACGAGTCCGCCCACTGCGCCCGCGCCCCGTTCGCGAGCAACAACACCATCGCCGAACTCCACCAGTTCCCCATCGCCTTCATCCCCTGCCGTGGCCTCGGCCGAATCGCCCACGCTCGGAGCCGAGCTCTATCCGAGCCTACCCCCACTTCCCGCGCGCGGGGAGGTGGTACGCCCGATTGGAGTCGAACCAACGACCTGCGGGTTAGGAAACCGCCGCTCTCTCCTGCTGAGCTACGGGCGCACACGGGGGTGGAGGATAGCGCGAGGTGGGGCGGCGTGCGCGGCGGGGTGGAGTGGCGTGCGCGGCGGGGTGGAGTGGCGTGCGCGGCGGGGTGGAGAGCCTAGAATGTGGGGCCCATGAAGCGGCTGCGCGGATTCGTCGTCTCCCACACGCACTGGGATCGGGCGTGGTACCTGTCCTTCCAGCAGTACCGGGTGCACCTCGTGCAGCTTGTGGACGGGCTGCTCGACCTGCTCGAACGCGATTCGCGCTTCCGCTCGTTCACGCTCGACGGGCAGACGGCGGCGCTCGACGACTACCTCGCGATCCGGCCGCAGAACCGCGCACGCATCGAGCGGCTCGTGCGCGAGGGTCGACTTGAGATCGGGCCGTGGTTCGTGCTGCCCGACGCGTTTCTGCCGAGCGGCGAGGCGCTGATCCGCAACCTGCGCCGCGGGCTCGCGCGCTCGCGCGAGCTCGGCGCGAACCCGCGCGACGGCTACATGCCAGATTCGTTCGGCCACATCGCGCAGATGCCGATGATCCTGCGCGGGTTCGGCCTGCGCTCCTTCCTGTTCATGCGCGGGCTCTCGAAGGAGCAGTGGGAGCGCCTCGGCTGCGAGTTTCGCTGGCGCGCGAGCGACGGCAGCGAAGTGACGACGATCTATCTGCGCGACGGCTACCTCGACTCGGCGGCCCTCGGCCATCCGGAACAGTTCGGCGACTTCGAAGGCCACGCCCCGAAGGTCGAGCTCGCGACCGAACGCCTGAACGCGTCCCTGAAGGCGCGCGCGGGCAAGCTGCACTCGGGTTCCGCGATCCTGTTCAACGGCTGCGACCACATGCCGTTCCAGCCGGAGCTGCCGGACCTGCTGGCGGGAGCGCAGGCTGCCATGCCGGACGTCGAGCTCGTGCACGCGACGATCGGCGCCTACATCGATCACGTCGAGGCGAGCGGCGTTGCGCTTGCGCTGCACGAGGGCGAGCTGCTCGGCAACGAGCACAGCCCGATCCTCTCGAGCGTCTGGGCGACGCGCACATACCTGAAGCTCGCGAACCACCGCGCGCAGTGGCTGCTCGAGCGAGTGGCGGAGCCGCTTGCCGTCGCAGCTGGCGCGCGCGGGCGCGAGCTCGCGGCTCTGGTCGACGAGGCGTGGCGCCTCTTGCTGCTCAACCACCCTCACGACGACATCTGCGGCTGCAGTATCGACGAAGTGCACCTCGACGACGAGGCGCGCTTCCGTGAGATCGAGCAGGTGGCGACGAGCGTGGCCGCGGAGAGCGTGCGCGAGCTTGCGCGGCGCGCGGGGGTCCGCAAGCAGGGCTCGGCGCAGTGGCTGTGCGCCCTGCGCACGAGTTCAGGCGATGCGGCCGAGCTCCTCGAGGTCGAGGTCTTCTTCCCGAAGGTCGAGGGTGAGCCCGAACCGGAGTCGGTCGAGCTCTTCGACGCCCGCGGCAACAAGCTCCCGGCGCAAGTACTCGCCCGCGAAGAGAAGGCCTTCCGTGCCCAGCACCTCGACACCGGCTGGGGTACGCGCTTCCGCGTCGCGCTGGCGCTGGCGCAGCCGGCCCGCTCGATCGCGTGGCTGCGCGCCGAGCCCTGCGCGAGCGCGAGCAGCGATGCAGGCTCGGACGCGACCACCATCCAGAACCGCGACTGGCTCATCGCGCTCGGCGACGACGGCCGCGTGAACATGACGCACAAGGCCACGGGCACGTTGCTGCGCGACGCCATCGCGTTCGAGAGCGCGAGCGATGTCGGGGACGAGTACACCTTCGGTGCCGTGCTGGGAGAGACGCCCGCGACGACGCGCGGTCTGCCGCCTATGCACGTGGCGCGGCTCGCGTCGGGGCCGGTGTTCGACGAAGTGCTCGCGAGCTGGAACCTCGAGCGCCCGCGCGCACACGACGATTCCGAGCCGGCCGTGGTCTGCGTGACGCTGCGTATTCGGCTCGCGTGCGGCGGCGGCGCGCCGATCCTGCGCGTCGAAACGCTCAACGGCGCCGAGGACCATCGCCTGCGCCTGCTGGTCGCCACGGACGCTCAAGCCACGACGTCCATCGCCGGAGGCGCGTTTGAGCTGCGCCAGCGCGCGGTCGTGCATCCGCTGACGCCCGAAAGCGCACCCGAGCGCTACAAGTGCTTCCCGGGCGAGTTCGAGTATCCGACTCAGTTCTCGCGCGACTTCGTGATCGTGCCGGGCTCGCGCGGGGGCCTCTCCATCGCGCACCGCGGCCTGCACGAATACGAGCTCGTGACTGGCGAGCGCACGCTGGTCGCGGTCACGCTCCTGCGCGCCGTCGGCAAGCTCTCGCGCGGCGACACGCGCTGGCGGCGCGTGCAAGCGGGCCCCAGTCTCGACACGCCGGATGCGCAGTGCATCGGTGCGCAGGAATGCGAGCTGCAGCTCGACCTGCACGCCCCCGAGACGCCGGGCAGCTCGATCGCAGCGCGTGCGCTCGCTTTCTCGCAGCCCAGCTTCGTCACGCAGGTACGACTCGTGCGCTTCGGCGACGGCACGCCTCCGGCGAACGAGCCTGCGCGCGTGGTCGAGCTCGAAAGCTCGGACGTCGAGCTCTCCGCGTGCAAGCTGGACGACTCCGGCTCGCGGGTCGTCCTGCGTCTGTGGAATCGCAAGCGCGAGAAGCTCTCCACGTGCGTGGCGCTCGGCTCGGCGGGGCTCGCCGGACGCACGGTGGCGCGCGTCTCGCTGTGCGACCTCGACGAGCGCGAGCAGCGCGCTCTCCCCCACGATCACGGCTCTGTGCAGATCGAGCTGCTCCCCTTCGGTCTGGCGACAATCGCCTTCACTCTCGACTCATGATCACCGGAACGTTCCTCGACGAGATCAGCCACGACATCCCGTCCGCCAACTGGGGTCGCGAGGAGTGGACCCGCGACTTCGAGGCCATGAAGGCCTTCGGCATCGACACCGTGGTCCTGATCCGCGCTGGCTACCAAGACCGCTGCGCCTTCGACAGCAAGGTCCTGCGCAAGCGACACGGCTACCTGATCGTGCAGGAGGACTTGGTCGGCCTGTTCCTCGAACTCGCGCAGAAGAACGGCATGACGCTGTTCTTCGGCACCTACGACTCCGGCGACCACTGGATGAAGGGCGAGCACCAGAGGGAGATCGACGTCAATCTCGCGTTCACCGAGGAGTTCTACGGGCGCTATGGCGAGAGCCCCGCGTTCGGCGGCTGGTACATCAGCCACGAGATCAACACCTTCGACGACAGCGTGATGCGCGTCTACGAATCGCTCGCACGCCACCTGCGCTCGCTGAAAAAGGCGCCGATCCTGATCTCGCCTTACATCCGGGGCGCCAAGCAGTTCGGCACGACCATCGCGCTCGACGAGCACGAGCGCGAGTGGGCGCAGGTATTCGCGCGCATCGAAGGCCTCGTCGACATCGTCGCCTTCCAGGACGGGCAAGTGGAGTACGTCAAGCTGCCCGAATTTCTCGAGCTGAACTCGCGCCTCGCGCGCAAGCACGGCCTCACCTGCTGGTCGAACACCGAGAGCTTCGACCGAGACGTGCACATCAAGTTCCCGCCCATCGCCTGGCCGAAGCTGCGCCACAAGATCGAGGCCGCGCAGAAAGCCGGCGTCGACAAGCTGATCACCTTCGAGTTCTCGCACTTCCTCTCGCCGAACTCGATGTTCCCGTCCGCGAAGGGCTTGCACCGGTTCTACATGGAGTGGAAGCGCGCTCAGGAGGTGAAGCGTGGCTGAGACGATGAGCGCACCGACGCGCGCGACGCTGGAGCGTTGGCGCTCGCGCATGCACGACGAGCTCCACAAGAGCGTGATTCCCTTCTGGATGCGCCACTCGCTCGACCGCGAATTCGGCGGCTACTTCAACTGCCTCGACCGCGACGGGCGGCGCTTCGACACCAAGAAGCACGTCTGGCTGCAGGGTCGACAGGTGTGGATGCTCTCGAAGCTGTTCAATGCGGATGGCTCTCGCGCGGACCTCCTCGAAGCGGCCACGCTGGGTGCGAAGTTTTTGCGCGAGCATGCGCGTCGCCCCGACGACCAGGTCTACTTCTGCCTCGCGCGCGATGGGAAGCCGCTCACGCTGCAGCGCAAGATGTACGCCGCCTGCTTCTACGTCATGGCGTTCGCCGAGTACGCGCGCGCCACCGGCGAGGCGAGCTACCGCGCACTGGCGCTCTCGCAGTTCGACTCGATCCTGCGCTGGGTCGACGATCCGACGCCGCTCGGCAAGCCGAAGCTCGCGGGCAACGTCGCGACGAGCGAGCTCGCCGTCCCGATGATCCTGCTCAACCTCGTCGCCGAACTGCGCGGGGCGCCGGGCTCTCCCACCTTCCACGATCGCTCCGATTACGACGCGATCGAGCAGCGCTGCGTCGCAGCGATCCGCCGCCACCACCGCCCCGAGCGCGGACTCGTGTTCGAGACGATCTCCGCCGACGGCTCGCTGCTCGACTCGCCCGAAGGTCGTCTGATCAATCCCGGCCATGTGATCGAGTGCGGCTGGTTCCTGCTCGACCACGCGCGCCGCACGAAGGATGCCAAGCTGCGGGACGAGGCGCTTGCCATGATCGGCGGCGCACTCGACTTCGGTTGGGATCGAGAGTTCGGCGGCCTCCTCTACTTCCTCGACAGCGAGGGCTTCAGCCCGCAGCAGCTCGAGTGGCCGATGAAGCTCTGGTGGCCCCACTGTGAGGCGCTCGTCGCGCTCCTCATGGCCTGGCGTGACACGGGCGATCCGAGCTGGTTCGCGCGCTTCGAGCAGGTCGCCGACTGGACCTTCGCGCACTTCCCCGATGCCGAGCACGGCGAGTGGTACGGCTACCTCGATCGCCGTGGCGCCGTCTCCCAACGCTTCAAGGGCGGCGCTTACAAGGGCTGCTTCCACGTCCCGCGCGCCCTCTGGCTCTGCGAGCGCGAGCTCTCCGCCGCGCTGGCGAGCACATGAGCGACGCTCAGAGCTTCTTCTCCACGTGCTCCGCGTGCTTGCGGCAGTAGCGGCAGTACTTCTTCTTGGCGAGCTTGTAGCTCGCCTTGGCTCGCTTGTGGGTCGTGTAGCGGCTGCGGCCGGGCGTGGGGCAGCCGGTGCAGGCGAGGAAGCAGAAACGTTCTTTGGTCTTCACGACTTGGCGCCCTTGCTTACGCCCTTGGGCAGCAGTCCGGCCTCACGCAGCACGACGTAGGCGCCACGCTTGTCGATCAGCTTGAGACCGCGAGTCGAGACGCGCACGCGCACGAAGCGTCCGAGCTCCGCAACCCACACACGCTTCTGCTGCACGTTGACCTTGAACTTGCGGCGCGTATGGCCGGTGGTCTTGAGACCGATTCCACCCTTCTTCTTGGGGAGACCACGGCGTGCGATCTGCTTGCCGCTCGTCGTGCCGCGGCCTGTGATGGGACATCTGCGTGCCATGGCGCTCAGCCCTCCGGGGCGTTCTCGACGTCTTCGGCGGTCTGAAGGATCCACGGATCGAAAGGATCGTCGAGTTCCTTCCAGCCGTCCCAGCCGAGCTCCAGCTCGCGCTCGGTGAGCAGGCACAGGTCGAGTGCGCGCGTGATGCCGTCGCGATCGAGGTCAAGGCCGATGAAGACGAGCTCCTGCTGGCGATCGCCCCACGGTTCCTCCCAGCGCGAGCGGATCTCGGCCCGCGTCTCCTCATCGTCGGGCCAGTCGTCCTTGGGGGTCGCGGCGTACCAGCGGCCAATGGGCTCGATGGACGCCATGGGCCCCGCTTGCGACCAGCAGCCAATCATGTCTGGCCGCGAGGCGACCCAGAAGAAGCCCTTGGCGCGCAGCACTTCACCAAAGCCGCGCGAAAACACCATGTGCAGGCGCGCGGGATGGAATGGACGGCGCGCGCGGTAGACGAAGCTGGAGATGCCGTACTCCTCGCTCTCCGGCACATGCTCGCCAGAGAGCTCGCGCATCCAGCCCGCGCTCTGACTGGCGGCATCCATGTCGAAGCGTCCGGTGTCGAGCACCTCCGCGAGCGATACCCGCCCGCGCTGGGCTCGAACGACGTGGGCCTTGGGATTGAGCGCGCGCAGCGCAGCCTCGGCGGTGACTAGATCCTCCTCCGTCA
>SXGT01635666.1_pt1 | contig 14626 bp, 12 predicted proteins | sample 3176221 | NCBI WGS metagenome assembly SXGT01 (sample SAMN11356862, study PRJNA531348) | freshwater metagenome | isolation source: freshwater sample F1-120 | place: China: Fuxian Lake, Yuxi | collected 2017-12-25
AACAGGCTCATGAAGCCGCGGACGTTGCGCGACATCATCGCGAAGTCGACGGTCGGGTCCCAGGTCTCGTGGGGGCTGTGGTTGCGAGCGATCACCGCCGGATCGATCGGGCTGCCGGTCGGCGCTGTCGACGCCGCCATGCCGCTCATGTCGCCCTCGGCCGAGGCCGCGAGGTCGTAGCCGCCGCAGAAGCCCTTGCCGTTGCCGGCCAGGGCGATCACGTGCACCTGCGGATCGAGGTTGGCGCGCTCGACGCACGCCGCCAGCTCACGCGGCAGATCGAGGGTGATGCCGTTGCCGCGGGCCGGTCGGTTCAGGGTGATGCGAGCGATCCGCCCCGTCACCTCGTAGGTCATCGTGGTCAGGGTCTCGAGCATGGCCGAACCTACACCAGCGTACGTCTGGTGACGCGCGCTCAAGAGTTTCACTCTCGGCACGAGTCGGTCCAGACTTCGAGCGGGCCACGAAGTGGCCCCCGGGCGCGAAGCGGACGGCCGCCGGGAAGCCGGCGGGGCGACAACTGAGCGCCAGCGAAGACTTCGACACGCGTCCCACAGGAGTGCCCATGAGCCGTACCGAGCTTCCCGCGTCGCAGAGCTTCGTCACCGACGGTCGTCGCATCGCCTTCCGCAGCTACGGCAGCGGCTCGCGCGTGGTCGTGCTGACCCACGGCCTGCTGATGGACAACCGCATGTTCACCAAGCTCGCGCCCATGCTGGCGGCGCGCGGCAACCGGGTCGTCACCGTCGACATGTACGGCCACGGCGACTCCGATCAGCCCCAGGACATGGAGGCGTACTCGATGCCGCAGTACGGCGCCGACGTGATCGCGCTGCTCGATCACCTCGGCGTTGCCCAGGCGGTGGTCGGCGGCACCTCGCTCGGCGCCAACGTCGCGCTCGAGGCGGTGGCGCTGGCGCCCAACCGCGTGCGGGCGCTGGTGCTGGAGATGCCGGTGCTGGAGAACGGCCTGGCCGCCGCCGGCGCGGTGTTCGTGCCGCTCGCCTTCGCCATCCGCGTCAGCAAGCGCGGCATGCGGGTGGTGTCGTGGTTGACCCGCAAGATCCCGCGCACCCACTGGCTCGTCGACGTCGCCATCGACTTCGCGCGCCGCGACCCCGGTTCGTCGCTGGCCATCCTCGACGGCCTCACCTTCGGCCGCACCGCGCCGCCCGCCGCCCAGCGCCGTCGCATCACCCAGCCCACGCTGGTGGTCGGCCACACCTCGGACCCGATCCACCCGTTCTCCGACGCCGATCGCACCGCCAAGGAGCTGTCCGGCGCCCGCCTGGTCACCGCCAACTCGATCTACGAGTGGCGCATGCGCCCCGACCGCCTCGACGCCCACCTGGCGGCGTTCCTCGACGAGGTCTGGGCCCAACCGATCGCGGTCGCGAGCTGAGGTTCGGCCGAGGTCACTTCGAGGCGCTCAGGAAGCGGGGCCCAGCGCCCGTTCGATGGTCGCGCGCAGCGTGCGCACGTCGATGGGCTTCTCGAGGCACGGCAACGCAACGCTCTCGAGGAACCGCTGCGCCGCTGGCGTGAACGCACCGCCGGTCATGAACACCATGCGCGACACCTGATCGGGGTCCATCGCGCGCAGGAGCTCGTGGAATTCCATGCCCGTCATGTGCGGCATCATCACGTCGCTCAGGATCACGTCGTAACGCTGCCCATCACGAAGGCGCCGGAGCGCATCGGCGGCGTTCGTGGTGACCGTCACCTCGTGCTCGGCCAGGATTCGGCGAATCACCTTCCCGACCAGCGGGTCGTCGTCGACGACCAGCACCGCCGCCCGGCGCGGGCGAGCCGGTTCGATCGAGGCCGACTCGATCGGGGCCGCCGGTACCTCCACCGCCGCCGGCAGCGAGATCGTGAACGTCGTGCCGCGCCCCACCGCGCTTTCGACGGTGATGCGGCCACCATGCTCGGCCACGATACGCTTGCAGATGGTGAGGCCGAGTCCCATGCCCTGGGCCGCTGGTTTGGAGCTGTGGAACGGCCGAAACAGGTCGGCGAGACGCTCGGGCGCGATGCCCTCCCCGGTGTCTCGGACTTCGACCACGACGCGATCGTCGTCGACTCGGGTCGCCAGGGTCACGGCGTTCTGCTCGACGTGCCCCTCCTTGATGGCCTGGGCCGCGTTGATGATCAGGTTGAGGAACACCTGGCCGAGGCGGGCCTGATGGCCGAGCACGGGAGGAACCTGTCGGTAGGAGCGCACGACCCGGGCTCGATGGCGGAGCTCGTTGGCGGCCAGCCGCAACGACGAGTCGAGCACGCGCTCCACCTCGACCGCGCCCATGGGCTCGTCGCCGCCCCGGGCGAACAGGCGTAAGTCGCGCGCGATGAGCCTGATGCGCTCGGCGGCGTCCCGGATATCAGCCAGCATCACCCCGATGTGCTTGGGGTAGCCGCCCGTTCCCAGATCTTCGGCGAGCAGGTCGACGTTACCGATGAGCGCAGCCAGCGGGTTGTTGATCTCGTGGGCCACGCCGGCCGCGAGACTGCCGATGGTGGCCATGCGGTCGGCGGCGGCGAGCTGGTCATTCAGCTGCTGGCGCTCGGTGATGTCTTGCGTGGTTCCGACCATCTCGACCACCCGCGCCCCCTGCTTCAGGAAGTTGACCCGGACGTCGACCACGCGCACCGAGCCATCCGCGCTCGTGATGCGGAAGATGGCTCCCGCCGGCTCTCCCTTCGCGATCGCGGCATCGAACAACGCCTCGACCCGTGCCCGGTCGTCGGCATGGCACGCGTCGCGAAACACGCTGACGGGACGCGGCGCGCCGAGGTCGGGGAGGCCGTAGATCGCAAGGTGCTCAGCCGAAGACTTGACCGTCATGGTGTCGAGATTCGCCCGCCAGCTGCCGATGCTCGCGATCCGCTGGGCCTCGGCGAGGCTCCGTTCGCTGGCGGCGAGCGCAGCCTGGGCGGTGCGCCGGGCCGTGATGTCGCGGAAGCTCCACACGCGTCCGATCGGTTCACCGCGCACGATCTGCGGTTGCGAGTACCTCTCGAAGATCCGGCCGTCGTGGAGGGCGATCTCGTCGAAGCTGGTGGCGTTCGGAGTCTCGTACACCTCACGCACCTTGGCCAGGAAGGCGTCGGGATCCACCATCAGGCCGAGCACGTGCTCGAGCAGTCGCCGGTCGTCGCTCGCCGCCAGGGACGCTTCGGGAAGCCCTGACAACTCGGCGAACGTGCGATTGGACGCCGTCACCCGTCCAGCACGATCGACCACCAGAATCCCGTCGGCGGTCGAATCGAGTGTGGCTCGCAGCAGCGAGACCGTTTGTTCGATGTCGGGATCAGACACCCTCGACAGCCTATCACCGAGCGGAGCGGGGCTAACCGCCTCGTTACGCGGCGACGGGAAGTCGCGTCCGCGCTGGCGCGTTGCTATAGGTGCGGATGATGCGTCTGCTCATCGCCGGCGGCGGAACCGGCGGCCATCTCTTTCCGGGCGTGGCCATCGCCGAGGAGCTGCGGGCGCGTGAGCCGGCGGCGCCGGTGCGGTTCGTCGGGACGGAGCGAGGGATCGAGGCCCGGGTCCTGCCCGACCTGGGCTGGGAGCTGACCTTCATCCGGGTGTCGGGGCTCAAGACCGTCGGCCTGATGGGGACGATCCGCGGCCTGTTCCGGCTGCCGCGCGCGCTGTGGCAGGCGCGGCGCGTGGTCAAGGAGTGGAAGCCCGACGTCGTGGTCGGCGTCGGCGGCTACGCGTCGGGCCCGGTGGTGCTGATGGCGCGGCTACGCGGCCTGCCCACCGCGATCTGCGAGCAGAACTCGATCCCCGGCTTCACCAACAAGCTCCTGGGCAAGGTCGTGCGCGCCGTCTTCCTGTCGTTCGACGAGAGCCGCCGCTTCTTCAAGCCGAAGAGGATCATCATGAGTGGCAACCCCGTCCGTCGCGAGCTAGCCGCCAGGCTCCTCGCCGCCGGCGCCGCGCCCCGCCCCGCCGACGCGCCGCTCACCGTCCTGGTCAGCGGCGGCTCGCAGGGCGCCAAGGCGGTCAACGAGATCGCCGCCCAGGCCCTGGCCGCGCTGGCCAGGGAGCGCCCGCTCGCGATCCTCCACCAGACCGGGACGGCGGATCTCGACGTCACGATCGCCCGCTACCAGGCCGCCGGCGTCACTGCCGACTGCCGAGCCTTCATCAAGGACATGGCCGCCGCCTACCAGCAGGCCGACCTCATCGTCGGCCGCGCCGGCGCCACCACCGTCGCCGAGCTGGCCATCGCCGGCAAGCCGGCGATCTTCATCCCTTACCCGCACGCCGCCGACAACCATCAGGAGCTCAACGCCCGCGAGATGGCCGAGGCCGGCGCCGCCCTCATGTTCAAGCAGTCCGAGCTCACCGCCGACAAGCTCGCCGGCGCGCTCCGCCCGCTGCTCGACGACGCCGCGACCCGCGCCAAGATGGGCGCCGCCATGCGCGCGCTGGCCCGGCCCCAGGCCGCCGCCGCCGTCGTCGACTGGTGCGCGGAGCAGGCCGCGGCGGCCAGGTAGCGACCTGGCATCGGCCGCGCCCGGCGTACGGATTAGCCGAGCCCGGATGGACGTTGTCTCCAGGTGACCCACAGCACCGGAATCGCTCGCGAAACAACGCCCTGGACCGTGCGCCCGGCGCCGCGCGGATCTGCTATCAACGCGCGCATCATGTTCCGCAAGCCGGACACCAAGATCCACTTCGTCGGCATCGGCGGCATGGGCATGGGCGGCCTCGCCGAGGTGCTCGCCAACATGGGCTACAAGGTGTCGGGCTCGGACCAGAACGACACCGAGATCACGCGCCACCTCATCGAGATCGGCTGCTCCGTCAAGCAGGGCCACCGCTCCGACAACCTGGGCGAGGCCGACGTGGTCGTCGTGTCGAGCGCCATCAAGGGCTACAACCCCGAGATCGAGGCCGCCCGCGCCCGCCAGATCCCGGTCATCCCGCGCGCCGAGATGCTCGGCGAGCTGATGAACATGAAGTTCGGCATCGCCGTCGCCGGCGCCCACGGCAAGACCACGTCGACGACCATGGTGCATAGCGTGCTCATGAACGCCGGCATGGATCCGACCGCGGTCATCGGCGGCCGCGTCAACTCGCTCGGCCTGGCCAACGCACGCTGGGGCAAGAGCGACTACCTGGTCGCCGAGGCCGACGAGAGCGACGGTTCGTTCCTCACGCTGTCGCCGACCCTGGCCATCGTCACCAACATCGACGCCGAGCACCTCGATCACTACGGGACGTTCGACAACGTCAAGAAGGCGTTCGCCAGCTTCTGCAACCGGGTGCCGTTCTACGGCATGAGCGCGCTCTGCCTCGACAACCCGGGTGTGCAAGAGGTCATCCCCCAGCTCACCAAGCGCTTCACTACCTTCGGCGTGTCGGCGCAGGCGACCTACCGCGCCCGCAACATCCGCCACGAAGGTCTGGTCACCCGCTTCGTGGCCTGGCGCCGCGCCGACGAGCTGGGCGAGGTCGTCCTGCCCATGCCCGGCCACCACAACGTGCTCAACGCGCTCGGCGTGCTCTGCGTCTCCGACTTCCTCGAGATCCCGTTCGCGACCTACGTGGCCGCGATCGCCAGGTTCGAGGGCATCCAGCGCCGCTTCACCGTGCGCGGCGAGGTCGGCAACATCACCGTCGTCGACGACTTCGGGCATCACCCCACCGAGGTCCGGGCCACGCTGTCGGGCGCGCGCGCCGCCTTCCCCGGCCGCCGCATCGTCGCCGCCTTCCAGCCCCACCGCTTCACCCGCACCCGCGACCAGTTCCAGGAGTTCGTGCGCTCGTTCTACGACGCCGACAAGGTCGTCCTCTGCGACATCTTCGCCGCCGGCGAGAAGCCCATCGACGGCATCAGCGCCGAGACCCTGGTCAAGGCGATCAAGGAGGCCGGCCACAAGGACGTGACCTACGTGCCGCGGCGCGAGGACGTCTCGACGTGGATGGCGGCCGAGGCCAAGGGCGGCGACCTGCTCATCACGCTCGGCGCCGGCAACATCCAGATCTGCTGCAACGAGGTCATCGCCGAGCTCGAGAAGACGCGCGGTCCGGCGACCCGCAAGAACCTCGTGCGCATCTGAGGGCTGGCGGAGTCGCGATGTCCACCGACGACGACGTCGACGTCCTGATCGGCGACGAGGAGCTCGACGACGGCGCGGCCGAGGCCGCGGCCAACCCGCGCTCGGTCCTCGACGACGCCGCCGGCGCGGCCCTGCGCGAGCTGCTGGGCGATGACCTGCGGCTCGACGAGCCGATGCGCCGACACACCACCGCCCGCATCGGCGGACCCGCCGACGCCTTCGCCATGCCGTCGTCGGTCGACCGCCTGATCGCGCTGGTGCGCTGGTGCGCGACCGCGGCGATCCCGGTCACCGTGGTCGGCGGCGGCTCGAACCTGCTCGTCCGTGATCTCGGCATCCGCGGCGTGGTCCTCAACACCGGCCGCCTGCGCGGCATCACGCTGGTCGACGGCACCGCCATCGAGGTCGCGGCCGGCTGCTCGACCGGCAAGGTGCTGTCGCTGGCCATGAAGCAGGGCCTGGGCGGCGTCGAGTTCCTGGGCGGCGTGCCCGGCTCGGTCGGCGGCGGCATGATCATGAACGCCGGCACCTACCTGGGCGAGTTCAAGGACGTCACCGCCTGGGTCGAGAGTGTCCGGTTGTCGGACGGCGCGCGCGTGCGCCGCGACAACCTGGCCTGCGGCTTCCGCTACCGCGACAGCGACCTGCCGCCGACCGAGGTCGTGGTCGGCGCCCGCCTCGAGCTGAAGCCGCGCCCGCGGGCCGAGATCGAGCTCGAGGTCAAGGCCCTGCGCAAGCGCCGCGCCGAGCGCGAGCCCAAGAAGGTCTCGTCCAACGGCTCGACGTTCAAGAACCCGGCCGGCGACTTCGCCGGCCGCCTGATCGAGGCCGCCGGCTGCAAGGGCTGGCAGATCGGCGACGCGCTGTGCTCGCCGGTCCACGCCAACTGGCTGGTCAACGTCGGCGACGCCACCTGCGCCGACATGGTCGCGCTGATCGAGCGCGTGCGGACGCGGGTGATGGACGTGCACGGAGTTGCGCTCCAGCTCGAAGTGAAGATCCTCGGAGACTCGGCAGAGGGACAAGCGCCATGATCGAACGCTTCAAGAACCACAAGATCGCCGTGGTGATGGGCGGGTTGTCCGCCGAGCGCGAGGTCTCGCTCAAGACCGGCGCCGGCGTGCTCGCCGCGCTCCAGGAGTCGGGGTACGACGCCGTCGGCCTCGACTGGACCAAGGGCACGTCCTTGGCGACGCTGCTCGCCGGGGCCAGCGCCGGCGTGGTGTGGAACGCGCTGCACGGCACCTACGGCGAGGACGGCGCGGTCCAGGGCCTGTGCGCGTGCCTCGGCCTCCCGTGCACCGGCTCGGGCATCCTGGCCAGCGCGCTGGCCATGGACAAGATCGCGTCCAAGCGCATCTTCGAGAGCCACTCGATCCCGACCCCGCGCTGGCGCACCCTGCCCGGCGCCGGCGCCGGCCCCGCCGACGGCAGCGACGCCCTGGACGCGCTCGCCGACTGGGACGTGCCGCTGGTGGTCAAGCCCGCCGACGAGGGCAGCTCGGTCGGCGTGTCGATCGTCGACGATCGCGACCAGCTCGCCACCGCGGTGGCGCTCGCCCGCACCTTCCACGGCCCGGTGCTGGTCGAGGACTACATCGCCGGCACCGAGATCTTCGTCGGCATCCTCGATGGCGCCGTGCTCGGCTCGGTCGAGGTCCGCCCGGCCACCCGCTTCTACGACTACGAGGCCAAGTACCTGCGCAACGACACCCAGTACCTCCTGCCGCCCGAGCTGCCCGCCGACGTCCTCGCCAGCGCCGAGGCCCACGGCCTCGCCGCCTACCAGGCGCTCGGCTGCGCCGGCCACAGCCGCCCCGACCTGCGCATCGATCGCGACGGCCGGGCCTGGGTGCTCGAGGTCAACACCCTGCCGGGCATGACCGCCACCAGCCTCCTGCCCAAGATCGCGAAGCGCGCCGGGATGTCCTACGCCGAGCTGTGCGAGCGCATCCTGGCGTCGGCGAGCTGAGATCCCAGGAGCTCAGGCGTCGGCGGTGCCCTTCACGTGGGTCGCACCCCAGCCGTCGTAGTCGCCGTCGAACGGCTGGATGATCGCGTAGATCTCGGCCACGAAGTCGTCAGGCCGGCCGTCGGAGAGCGCGTCGTCGCGGTGGAACTGCAGGCCCCAGCCTCGCTCGTCGTCGCTGCCCTCGGCCTTGGCCGGCGGCTCGAGCTCGTCGGTCTTGAACCCGGCGTCGCGCAGCGCCGTCCCCGCCTCCTCGGCCTGCGCGCGGGTCGGGAAGTACACCATGTGGTCGACCTCGCGCTCGACGTGGAGTGCGTCGCCCTTCTCCTCGAAGATCGCGATCAGGCGCCGGTTCCAGATGGTCTGCATGGCGTATTCGTCGGGCGCCATGAAGCCGAGGTAGTGGTCCCAGGCCGGATCGTCGGCGACGGCCCACTTCGGCAGGTACGGCTCGGCGGGCGCGCCGGTCACGGACGGCAGATCCTCGAGCGCGGCGCGGTGGGCGACCGGCACGTACAGGAACATGGTGGTGGTGCCGTCGTGGACCACGCGGCCGATGTAGATGGCGTCGACCTTCTGCTCGAGCGTGGTGACGAAGTGATCCTCGAGCGCGCCCAGCGCGTCGAGTTCGCGGGCGTCGCGGAGGCCGTCCTCGCGGCGGAGCTGCATGGGCACGCGGATGCTGAGCAGGAGCGGATGACTCTCGAGCGGCGCGTGCTGCGCCGCCGTCAGGTCGATGACGAACGAGGCCGGCAGGTCCTCGATCATCGCCATGTAGAAGTCGAAGTCCTGCTCCCAGCTCACCATGCCGGGACCGTACTCCACCATGCGTCGAACCACTGCCGCCCGAGCGACAGATATGTCACGGTCGACTGTCAGACGCGCGGCCAGGCTCGCGGGATCCGTGGACATGTCGGTGGCTCCGGCGCGGGCACACGCCTTGCTCTACCGGTGTTCACCATGCCCGCCTTCGCCCACCGCTATCCCCTGGCGGCCCTCCTGGCGCTCCCCGCGCTCACGGCCGCCTGTGTGATGGACCCCGGACCGCCCGACGAGGACCCGCCGCCGGTGGTGACCTCCGGCACCTACCACCACTTCGTGCAGACCGGCTGGGATCTGCCGTTGACCTCCGCGGAGGCTCAGACCATCGGGTTCGATCTCGATGACGACGGCCGCCGCGACAACCAGGCCGGGGGGGTGATCAGCGCGCTGTCCGGCATCGGGCTCGACCTCGTCGGTGCCAGCGCGACCGCGTTCACCGGCGGCGAGCTGGTGATCCTGCACAGCGTGCGAGCCGACGGCCTCATCGACGACGGCGCCGTGTCGTGGCGCGTGCTGGGCGGCGCGCCGACCGAGGCGCCGCGCTTCGACGGCACCGATGTCCTCCGGCCCGCCCGCGAGGACGGGATGCTGGTGGGTGCGATCATCGACGGCCGTGCCGAGCTGAAGTGGGGCGTGGCCATGCTCACCGTTCCGTTCTTCCCCGACCAGCGGCCCCTGCCGCTGCCGCTGGCCCACGCCCGCATCCGCGCCGAGCTCCAGCCCGATGGGTGCAGCGGCTCGATCGGCGGCGTGATGCTCGAGGCCGACATCGAGACCACGCTGACTCGCCTGGCCCAGGAGGCGATCGTGCACATCGAGCGCCACCCCGAGAACTCGTTCGCGCAGCTGGCCGTCGACGTCTTCGACGCCAACAACGACGGCCGCGTCAGCGTCGAGGAACTGGCCGGCTCGTCGCTGGCGCAGTCGCTGTTCGACCCCGACGTCGACACCGACGGCGACGGCGATGACGACGGCCTCTCGTTCGGCCTCGGCTTCGACTGCGTGCCCGCGCAGTTCACCGCGCCCGGCGAGCTCTGACTCAGTTTCCGGCGGAGAGCGCGGCCATGGCCGCCTCGGCGTCCGCCTTGAGGCACTTGTTGGTGTTGGAGTCGCCGACGCCGAGCAGGCCGCCGCGCATGCGGTAGCGGGCGCGCTTCAGGTTGGGGATAGCGCGGGGATCGCCCAGCGCCCGCAGGCGCGCGACAGCCGCCTTGCGGTCCTCGCAGGTCTTGCCCTTCTCGAGATCGTGCACGGCCGCCTTGAGCTTCTCGTCAGCGCTGGCGCCGGAATCGCCGGCTCCGGGGATGAGATCGGGGAGGCTGGGCAGGACCGGCGGCGGCGTGACCACCGGCTCGGGCGGCGGCCTCGGGTTCGACGGCGGCGGTGCGGGCGTGGCGGGGCGCGGCCGGCTGTCGGGGTTGCCCGACGTCATGATGGCCGCCAGCACGCCGACGACGAGGACGCCGCCGCCGATGATCTTGGCCCAGCGCTTCACGAAGGCGCGATCGCGCAGGCGCGGGAAACTGTTGAGAACCCACGCGATCGTACCCTCAGGCACGGCCGGCGCCTTGGGATCGACCGGGGCGGTGCCGGGATACGGCGTTGCCGCGCCGGGCGGTGGCGCCGCGATGCCGGGATACGGCGTCGCCGCCGGCCCGCCCGGGAACGGCGTCGCCGCATAGGCCACCGGATGCCCGGTCGTCACCCGCTGCACCGGGTGCCCGGTCGACAGCCGCGCCGGCATCTCGCTCGAGGCGCGGCCGCGGACCAGATCCAGATCGGCGGCCAGCTCGGCGGCGTCGGCGTGACGCTCGTCCTTGTCCTTGGCCAGGCCGCGCCGCACGATCGCCTCGATGGCGGCAGGCACGTCGACGTCGGGCGCGACCTCGGCGAACGGCGGCACGTCGACGACGGCGTGGGCGGTGAGCATGGCCACCGGCGGGCGATCGCCGAACGGCGTGCGACCGCAGACCATCTCGTAGAGGACGATGCACAGCGAGTACACGTCGCAACGCTGATCGACGGTGCCGCCCAGGGCCTGCTCGGGCGAGAGGTACGCCGGCGTACCGACGACGAGGCCGGCCTGGGTGACGCGCGCGTCGTCGGCCTCGAGCGAGCGGGCGATGCCGAAGTCGAGGATCTTCGCGAAGTCGGGATCGTCGTCGTCGTCGGCCAGGAAGATGTTCTCCGGCTTCACGTCGCGGTGGATCACGTTCTGGCTGTGGGCATGGGCCAGGCCGCGGGCGACGTGGCGTGCGATGGTCACCGCGTTCTGCCAGGGCAGCCGGCCCAGGCGATCGATGCGATCGCGCAGGGTCTCGCCGCGCAGGTACTCCATCACCAGGTACAGGGTCCCGTCGTCGCGGACCCCGAAGTCGGAGACGGCGACGACGTTCTTGTGGGCGACCCGGGCCGAGGCCTGGGCCTCGCGGGTGAAGCGCTCGATGGCCTCGCTGCGGCCGCCGAGCTCGGGGCGCAGGATCTTGACCGCCACCACCCGGCCCATGCCCACGTGCTCGGCTCGGTAGACCGCGCCCATACCGCCCAGACCGATCCGCTCGATCAGCTTGTAGCGGCCGTCGACGACCGCGCCGATCTCGGCGTCGCTCTGAGGCGTCGCCGTCGGGGTCAGGGAGGGTCCCACCGGGTGAATCTACCCCATCGATCACCGGTGCGCGGGAGCCGACGGTGTGGCACGATCACGTCGCCGTGCTGAAGCGCTGGTTCCGGCTCGTTCTCGCCGTCGCGATGGGCTTCGCCCTCGTCGGGGCGGCGTCGCCGGCCGAGGCCCAGCTCTGGAAGCCGAGCAAGAAGAAGCCGGCGGTGAAGGCCAAGAGCGGCCCGCCGGTCCGCAAGGTCGCCAAGCCGACCAAGCGCAAGCCCAAGGCGGCCAAGGTGCGCCCTCGCAAGGCCTCGCCCGAGGTCACCTCGGCGAACGAGGACGACGCGCCGATCATCACGATCTACCCCGCCGACGAGTAGCGAAGGCGGACTCGGGCTCGCTGACGCGAGGCCGGCTCACGATGAACGGTGTCCGCGTTCGCGTGCGTCACTGAACGTCCGTACACGACGAGATCCGGATCTCGCGCAAAGTACGCGCGGACACGGTCGAAAAATTGCCCGCCCGATGGTGGCGTGCCTATTTCGCAGACCATGGACCGATCCCGGTCGTCGAGGGGGACGCCGCCCCGCGCCGTTGAACCTCCGCGTATCCCGCGGGTGTCACGGCTCGTGCTGCGCCCGAACCGCAAGCGGACCAGTCCGCTCGTGGCTCGTATGCCCACGGCTCGCGAGGCGGTCGACTGCTGCGGCCGGGCCCTGCGCCGGTCCGCGCCCGCCCTGGTGACCCTGGCCGCCCTGGCCGTGGTCGGCACCGGCCTGACCATGGGTCACCGCTTCCTGACCACCTCGCGCCAGTTCGCGGTCGCCGACATCGAGGTCCGCGGCTCGACCATCCTGACCGCCGACGAGCTCCGCGCCATCCTGCCCATCCAGCGCGGCGACAACGTCTTCCGCGCCCAGACCGGCGCCGCCGAGGACACCCTGCGGGCGCTGCCCTGGATCGCCGCCGTCGACGTCCGCCGCGAGCTGCCCCACACCATCGTGGTCGAGGTCCGCGAGCGCACCGCCGCCGCGGTGGTCGCCGCCGACGAGCTCTACCTGGTCGACGCCGCCGGCAACCCGTTCAAGCGCGCCGCCGTCGAGCGCGGCGAGGGCCAGGGCCTGCCGGTCATCAGCGGCATCACCCGCGAGCTCTACGCCCGCCAGCCCGACGAGGCCGCCGCCCGCGTCCGCCGCGGCCTCGACATCCTGGCCGCCTGGACCTCGCCGGCCCGCCCGGCCGCCGGCGAGATCGCCGTCGAGGCCCGCAGCGCCACCGTCTTCACCTACGACAGCGCGGTCGCCGTCCGCCTCGGCGCCGCCGACGGTGACGTCCTCGCCGCCCGCCTCGCCCGCTTCGATGCCACCTGGACCGCGCTCTCGCCTGACGAGCGCGCCCGCGCCCGCTCCATCCACGTCGACAACGACACCCGCACCGACCTGGTGACGGTGTCGTTCCGGACCAACTGAGACCCGAGCCCAACACCCATGGCCAAGACCAAGACCACCGAGATCATCGTCGGCCTCGACATCGGCACCACCAAGATCGCCGCGATCGCGGGCGAGGTGACCGACGAGGGAGTCGACATCATCGGCATCGGCACGGCTCCGTCCAAGGGGCTGCGCCGCGGCGTGGTGGTGAACATCGACATCACGGTCGCCTCGATCCAGGCGGCGATCGACGAGTGCGAGAACATGGCCGGCTGCCAGATCTCGACCGTGTTCGCCGCCATCTCGGGCGCCCACGTCCGCGGCCTCAACTCGCACGGCATCGTCGCGGTCAAGGACCGCGAGGTCCGCGACGCCGACGTGGCCCGCGTCATCGACGCCGCCAAGGCGGTGGCCATCCCGATGGACCGCGAGGTCCTCCACGTGTTGCCCCAGCAGTACGTCATCGACGACCAGGACGGCATCCGCGATCCGCTGGGCATGGCCGGGGTCCGGCTCGAGGCCAAGGTCCACATCGTCACGACCGCCGTCACCAGCGCCCAGAACGTGGTCAAGTGCGCCAACCGCTGCGGCCTCCAGGTCGCCGACATCGTGCTCGAGCCCCTGGCCTCGGCCCAGGCCGTCCTCGAGGACGACGAGCGCGAGCTGGGCGTGGCCCTGGTCGACATCGGCGGCGGCACCTGCGACCTCGCCGTGTTCGCCGACGGCGCCATCGTCCACACCGCGGTCCTGCCGCTCGGCGGCGGCCATGTCACCAACGACATCGCCACGGTCCTGCGCACGCCGCTCGACTCGGCCGAGAAGATCAAGCGCAAGTACGGCTGCGCCACCCGCACCCTGATCGACGACGGCGACACCATGGAGGTGCCGTCGGTGGGCGGGCGCGGACCGCGGGTGATCCCGCGCATCACGCTGGTCGAGATCATCGAGCCGCGCGTCGAGGAGATCTTCGAGCACGTCAAGCGCGAGCTCATGCGCTCGGGCTACGCCGACAGCCTCGCCGCCGGCGTGGTGATCACCGGCGGCGCGACCTGCCTCGAGGGCACCGTCGAGGTCGCCGAGCAGGTGCTCGGCCTGCCCACCCGGCGCGGCTATCCCACCCGCGTCGGCGGCCTCATCGACGTGGTGAAGTCCCCGGCCTACTCCACCGGCGTCGGCCTGGTCCGCTACGGCGCGGCCCACGGGCGCGCGCTGGCGACGCGGGCCCAGGCGGCGCAGAGCGGCGACCGCGGCCTGTTCAAGCGCGCCTTCTCGCGGCTCGCCGAGATGTTCTGAACGCGGGCGCGGCCATCGCCGCGCTCACGTGACTGGTTCGCGATCAAAAACTTGCCCACGCAGATCCCCGGCTGCATGACGGATCAAAGGGGAGGAACGAAACCCATGGCTCTCATCGAATTCGCCGACGAAAACCACGCCAAGATCCTGGTCATCGGTGTCGGAGGAGGCGGCGGCAACGCCGTCAACACCATGATCAGCGGCAACCTCGACGGCGTCGAGTTCGTGGCCGCCAACACCGACCGCCAGGCGCTCGAGGCCAACCTCGCCCCCCACAAGATCCAGCTCGGCTCGGGCCTGACCAAGGGCCTGGGCGCCGGCGCGCACCCCGACATCGGGCGCCGCTCGGCCGAGGAGAGCATCCAGCAGATCGCCGACGCCATCTCCGGCGCCGACATGGTCTTCGTCACCTGCGGCATGGGCGGCGGC
>SXGT01620786.1_pt1 | contig 14622 bp, 7 predicted proteins | sample 3176221 | NCBI WGS metagenome assembly SXGT01 (sample SAMN11356862, study PRJNA531348) | freshwater metagenome | isolation source: freshwater sample F1-120 | place: China: Fuxian Lake, Yuxi | collected 2017-12-25
AGAGGGAAGAAGGCAGAGGGCGGAGGGCAGAGGGCGGAAGGCGGAAGGCGGAAGGCGGAAGGCTGATGGCTGAAGGCAGTAACCTGCCCCCTCACCATTCACCACTCACCACTATTCGCTATTCACTATTCACTACTCGCGGCCAGGATGGCCGCGCCACTCTCCACTTAACCCACCACGCGGCCAGGATGGCCGCGCCACTTACCGCTCGCCAGTATCTGGGCGGTAACATCCGCCGCCTGACGATTGGGTTTGACATCGTGAACCCGGAATATTCGTACCCCCTGCATCACCCCCAGTACCGTGGTTGCCACGGTGGCCCCCACCAGTTGTTTGGGGTCTTCCTCCTGACAGATGGCCCCCATGAAACGTTTGCGGCTGGCTCCGAGCAGTACCGGATAACCCGGTGCCACGATTGCAGTCAAGCAGGCCATCAATTCGAGATTGTCCTCGCGCCGCTTGCCAAAGCCAATGCCGGGATCCAGTATGATGTGTTCAGGCCGGATACCCAGACGTTCAGCCTGTCTGGCCCGATCCAGCAGATAATCCCGAACTTCGGTGGTGGTCTGCTCATAACGGGGGTTATCCTGCATGGTTTTGGAGTCCCGGCCCTGACGGTGCATCAGAATCACCGGGCAGTCGCGGCGGGCCAGCAGGGCCAGCATGGCCGGATCATCCGTGGCCGCCGATACGTCGTTGACAATATCGACACCCTCGGTCAGTGCCGCATCTGCCACTTCGCTCCGGGTGGTGTCGATACTCAGCAGGCAGGCGGCAGGCAGGTGTGTCCGCAGTGCCCTGATAACCGGCAGAACCCGTTGCAGTTGCACCGCTGCCGGTACCGGATCGGCACCGGGCCGGGTCGATTCGCCGCCGATGTCGAGCAAATCAGCCCCCTCGGCCAGCAGCGTCCGGGCCTGTTCCAGGGCGGCTTCGGGTGCCAGAAAAGCCCCGCCATCGGAAAAGCTGTCCGGGGTGATGTTGAGTATCCCCATGATGAGGGGGCGGGAATCCTGCAGACGTTGCTGAAAGGCTGTGCCAGGCATGTCAGTCCACCGGGTTGCGGACAATCGAACGATACAACTCCACGCATTCCGTGGCCTGGGTTTCAGCCAGACGCGGCTTGATTGAGGGTCGCTGCCGTGTGTAGGGTTCCGGGTTGGCGTCCACCTCGCGCAGGGCCAGGGCCAATCCCTCCGGACTGGATACATCGACCACACGACCGCTGACACCGTCCTCGATGGCATCGCCTACCGAACCCCGGTCGGATGCAATCACCCAGACACCGGCGTACAAGGCTTCCCGGGTCACCAGTCCAAAACTCTCGGGCCAAAGCGACGGAGCCACCAGCACATCCATCTGGCTGTAGAGCCGGTTTACCTCACTCTGTCGGGTTTTGGCCATGAACTTAACCGGTGTGGTACCCCAGCGATCATGGTAAGTCTCACCCGGTTCCAGGGCGTGATCAATAACCGTTACTTCAAGATTGTTAAAATTACCCTCGGTGACTGTTGCACGCAGCAAATCATAGCCTTTGTGAACGCTTATTCCTCCAATATGGGCAACCCGAACAAGCCCTCGATCATGTGGCTTTCGCTCGAGAACCTCAAATAACTCAAGGCCGTTTTCATTTGTTTCAAGACAGGCCGGTATCGCCGCTTCCCTGTGGATTCGACCGAACTTTTCAGATACAGCCAGTACCCGGGTGGCGTCCTGCAAACATCCGTATAACCGGTTTTTTCGTTCCAGCAGCCAGAGCATGTCATCCTGTTCAACATTGCTGCCGGAAAATGGATCGGATGGATCAACGGGATTCCCCCGGTTATCCATCAAAAACAGATAACGTGACAGCCACCAACCATCATGCAATGTAATGACATACGGAATCTCAAGTTCACGGGCAGCATCAACTACTGAAGCAGTCAAAACCTGAATGGAATGAAAATGAATCAAATCAAATTCATTTTTCCTGTAATATTCAAGACAAAAAGCATAAACCTTTTCATCCTGGTATTCAGCCCACTCGCGGGAAGGAACCCTCAGCCGAGTAACCAATGCATCACCGTAGTAATACTGATCTACCGAGTACGGCATCCAGTTTCCTGGATCGGCTTCTGTCGTCAGTACATGGATTTCAAACTCGTCGGCATGATGCTCCATAAGATGCCGGATATGCGATTCCATAATCCGGGTGGCCCCGCCAACCGACTGAGGCCAGAAAAATACGTTAACGAAGAGTATTCTGCACTTAGTCTTGACCGATAAATCAGGTTTTACAACCTGGTGTACCAGTTCCTTCAGTTTTCGACTGCCGACATCGGGATGATATAATCTCAGGCAATCCTGGCGGGCCTGTTCGCCGACGGCACCACGCAGTGCTGCCGACTGAATCAGTCGGGTCAGTTGTTGCAGCCAGTCAGCCGCCGTTGAAGCAAACAGGACGTTCCTTTCAGGCTCCAGGACATGGCGATAAGTGGCGGTAGGCGTTACGACGGAAGGGATACCGAATACCCCGGCCTCAAACCACTTGAGTTCACTTTTACAATCGGTGAATACATCCTGCTCCAGAATGGCGATATTGATATCGGCCTGGCGCAGGTGTCCTATGTATCCCATATAATTGGGGCTGGGTTCAAGTACGGTGATCCGCTCACAACTGGCTGCAAAATAGCGCGGCAGGGCAAAATAGCCAATCAGGGTAATGCGGAGCGTGTCATTGTCGTTGAGCAGACGGGCCAGCACTGGGCATAACAGGTCGTAGAAAACTTTTTTATGTGCACGGGTAGCACTACCGTAGAAAATCTGCACCGGCTTATCCCCTGCCTCCTTCGAGGGTTCTGATTTTGCATTTTTCAGATAATACTCCGCATTGATCCTGAGTTCTTCACTCAACAGATTCGGATAGATAAAAACCGGTTGCCTGAAACCGTCTATCCGGCGAATTTGCTCCGCCAGTGGCTGCGTGGAACACGTGACCACGTCTGCCTGCAGCAAGGCTGTCCGGAAGAGGGGATTATCCATGCGGAGGTGTACATGTAACTCACGGGTAATGGTTCCGCAGTAGGTGTCCAGGGGAGAGGGGAAATGTGCCTCATCGAAAATAAGGTCATCAATGTCATAGATGACCGGTATCCCCAAATTCCGGGCATAGTCCATAACGCTCAAGACGTCACAGGTTGCCGGCAGTCGCCCGATATACAGGATATCAACATGCATCAACTCCCTCTTCCAGCGATCCGGACTGGTCAGATCAGCGATATCCAGATAGCGACTTCTCCATCCGGAAGCCTGGGCATGATCAAGCTTCTGCTTGGTGCGGTAATAAAAGCACTGCCAAAGTGACTGTGAGGCGACAAACAGGATGGTTTTACGCTGAATTCTGCCAGTATGGTGGCCGTACCCGGTCTCCCGTTTCCAGAGTGTACTCATGCCCCGAATGGACTCGGCCAGATGGGTCAAATCCTGTTGCCGCTGATTCAATGCCAGACTGACCGATCCGGTCAGTGCAAGTTGCCGGGTGTACTCCAGTGCCGTGCGGGTATAGTGCTGCAAGAAGTTGTCCGCCAACCTGAATCCGACTGACTGCTGCGGATTGAGGACTATTGCAGTGGATAGCAATTGAAGCGTCTCGGCAAAATTCTGCCGATACAGATCAATTTTTTTCTGACAGATCTGGTTCAGTATGACACCTGCCTCGTAGTATACCTTCCACGAGGGAGAACCAAGATGAGCTGCCTGAAGGTAGCATTGCAGTGCTTCGTAGTTGTATCCCGTGTTTTGATTAAGCCGCCCCGCTAGGGCATAGTACTCCATGTTTTTGTGATGGCAACCATCACGTCCAAGTATGTTGACATAGTTGAGGGCAAGATGGTTGTCATTGAAAAGACTGGCGAGGCATTTGCCAACGACCTGAAGATAAGTGCTTATTATCCGGTATCGCTCTGGCGACATTGAACGGTCATTGCTGAAGCTGACCATCGCGAGATTAAAATTATCTATGCACGTCGGCCTGAGACATTTATCGTAATGGATCCAAAGGCTGTCCTGTATCGCGGTTTGTTTTCGGATTGATTTTCTGGTTCCGGCTAATTCAACATCCACCTGGCTGGCATCTGCATTCGCAGTTTCGTCCTGATCGTCACTTGATTCTTCATAAATTTCGTTCTCAGCTTCCGGATGGATGGTGCGCCTGCGCATTTGCAGGCTTTCCATCTCCCTGTACATGATGCCTTCAAACTGCTGAAGAAACGCCTCGTCCAGTTGCTTGGCGGCAAACCTGCTCAGGAGACTATATAAATGCAGCTCAAATACCGGCAAGCCATTTTGTACCCGATAATCAATAATTTTTTCATCAAGTATTGAGACTATTGCATCATATTCTCTGAACTGATACAAAAAAGCTAACTGATTCAGAACGCCAATGTATATATTTTCATTGTTGAGTGCTGAATCGACTCGTCCCTGAGTCTTATGTGTCAGCATGTCACGAATCAGTACCTGCCGTTCTTTGGTGCAGATGTCCGTTGCAGTGCCATCAAGCAAACTCTGGCATATCTTGTTGTAGAGTGATTTGGTAATCCTGATCGGACTTTGGCTGAGTTCCCTCTGGCGTTGGGGATCAAAAAATGCGCTGATTTGGAGTCTGGCACCTAATGCACACAGTCCACGAAATGTTACAAATTTCCAGGAAAATGCACATTTTCCATCCCCAAATCCTGCATCTTCAAGATCCCCCCTATAGTCGGATGCCTCTACGTCTCCCAAGGGGAAGGCATCGACGAAAAAATATACTACGGGTTTATGGTGGGAATCCTGTGGGTCGCGTGCCCAGCCCCTGATTACGCCACTCGCATCGACTGCCTCAAGTGTACCCGTCAGTCGCGTCAGGCATCCTGCCTCGAGTGTTTTTATCCAGGCATCATACTGGTCAGGAAGAAGTTCATAAGGGCTATTGGTCAATTCACAGGTGGCCTTGTTGTCCAGATAAGCATGGATTTTCTGACCCGGTTCAAGACGCTGGATATCACTGAGTGTCAAGCCAAGCGAAAAGCCCGCCTCACCATTTGATATACCTGCAACCTTGAGGTCTGCCCGTGCCTGAGTGGCCTGACACATCCCTATGGGAAATTCGTCAATGAACAGGTAGATCGCTGGCTTGTAGCTTATATCAGCAGGATCGCAGGCCCATCCGTACAACTCGCCCCTGCGGTTGATACCTTCAAAATAACAACTTACCGTCCTGCTCCTGGTCATTACGCTGGTATAGCCTTGCAAGGCCGGGTCGAGGGGAGTAACGGGTTGCTCGGGTTCTCCATGCCTGAGGCGAAGCGGACTATTGTTGAGTTCCAGCAGTCCGTCGGAATCAAGATATGTTCTTATTTCAACCAGTTCTGCAGTGTTGAATACCTGGGCACCTGAAATATCGACAGCGAATCCGGCCTCTCCATTGCGTATACCGGCTTCCCTTAAATCCTCCCTCATCTGATCGGCATTGACTATCGTATATAACTTCTGATTAATGTGGACATAGACACGGGCAGGTTCTTCCAGGCTATCCGGATTCAGAGCCCATCCATTAAGAACACCTTCCGCCGTCAGATTTTCCAGGTAGCCCCTGATGTCTTTTGTGTTGGTCATACGAGTACGGTTTTTCTCTCAGCTTTGGAGGATATCAATGAACTGCTGCTCTGATAGAATGGGGATGTCAAGATTTTGGGCCTCACGCAGTTTTGAACCCGGGGATTCGCCGACGATCAGGTGGGTGGTCGAGCCGGATACTTGCGTGGTGACTTTGCCGCCCAGTGCCTTGATTCGCTGTTTGGCTTCTTCCCGAGTCAGACTGGCGAGGGTTCCCGTGATGACGAAAGTCTGGCCTGAAAGGGATTGTTGATTTCGGGTTGGCTCAATCGCAGGCCAGTGTATCCCTGCCTGCAGCAACCGGTCGATGATGGCGCGGTTGTGGGCTTGCCGGAAAAAGGTATGAACGTGCTGCGCCACCACCGGCCCCACATCCTTCACCTTCACTGCCTGTAGTTGTTCGGTATCAGCCGCCATCAAGGCGTCCAGGGTACCGAACCGTTCGGCCAGACTGGCTGCGGTCACCTCGCCTACGTCGCGAATTCCCAGTGCGTACAGAAACCGCGCCAAGGTGGTGGTCTTGCTGCGCTCCAGCGCATTTATCAGATTGCGGGCCGATTTTTCGCCCATCCGTTCCAGTCGTGACAGGCTTTCTACATCAAGTCGGTAGAGATCCGCCACGGTGGCAATCCATTTACCTTCAAGCAGTTGATCAATCCTTTTGTCTCCCAGTCCGTCAATATCCATCGCCCTGCGCGAGGCGAAGTGTTTGATGGATTCCTTGTGTTGGGCTGGACAATACAACCCGCCACTACAACGGGCAATGGCTTCCCCTGGTTCCAGTTCAACCGCAGAGCCACAGGCCGGGCACTGCTCCGGCAATCGGAAAACTACCGCATCTGCGGGGCGCTCATCCAGTATTACCGATTCGACCCGGGGAATTACATCCCCGGCCCGCTTGACCCGCACGGTATCACCGATACGAATATCCTTGCGGTGAATTTCATCGATGTTGTGAAGGGTGGCGTGGGTAATGACTACCCCGCCGACCCTGACGGGCTCGAGCACGGCAACCGGGGTCAGGCTGCCGGTACGTCCAACCTGAACCTGAATATCCACAAGTCGGGTAGGTACTTCTTCGGCGGGAAACTTGTGGGCAATCGCCCAGTAGGGATCATGAGAGCGATATCCAAGCTGTTCCTGCCAGTCGAGTCGATTGATTTTATAGACAATGCCATCAACCTCATAGGGTAATTGATACCGCCGTGCCTGCAAACTCGCATAATACGCCAGACAACCTGACACTCCTTGCACCACCCTGATTTCAGGCGAGACCGGCAGTCCCCATTCAGCCAACTGATCCATCAGGGTTTTCATCTCCGCAGGCAACCGTTCGCGGGGATAGACGCCAAAACCATAACAATAAAACCGGAGCGGACGCGCTGCCGCAATCGCGGGATTGAGTTGTCGCAGGCTTCCGGCTGCCGCGTTGCGCGGATTGGCAAATACTCTTTCGCCCAAAACCTGATGGCGAGCATTGAGGGCCAGAAAGCCCTCCCGTGGCATAAATACCTCCCCCCTCACTTCAAAACAGGACGGGTATCCTGAACCCGGTAAGCGTAGTGGAATATTGCGGATGGTTCTGGCCGTATGGGTGACATCCTCACCCTTTGTACCATCGCCTCGAGTGGCTGCCTGAACCAGTATCCCCTGTTCGTAAATCAGGCTGATCGCCAAGCCATCCAGTTTGGGTTCTGCCAGGTATTCAATCCCGGTTTCAGCCGACACCCCCAGGAGTTTGACGATATCCTTTTGAAAGGCCACCACGTCGCCCTCACTGAAGGCATTCTTAAGCGACAACATCGGAACCCGGTGGATGACTGCGTTGAATCCAGCTAACGGAGTTGCGCCAACCCGTTGCGTGGGCGAAGTGGGTGTCTGTGATTCCGGATGCTGCTGTTCAAGCAGTATCAACTCCTGCATCAGCCGATCATAATCGGCATCATCAATCAGGGGGTCGTCGAGTTGATAATATCGCTGATTGTGATACTCGATCAGTTGCCGGAGTTCAGCGATCCGGGCTTGCGCGGCTGCCGGGTTATTCACGCGGTTTCATAAGCCTGACTGAGGCGATGCCTCATGTCGGCTATTTTGCGCAATGTCAGCGGTTGGCGGGTTTCATCCCATTCAATGCCATCCAGTTGGGCACTGAGTTCATGGCAGGTATCCAGCAGGTTATCGAATACCTCAAGCGGAGAGGGTACTCGCGCAGGCTGATAAAACAGCACGATTCCGGGACTTTCAAACCGTTCCATGGTATCTGCAGGGAATGTACCGGGCTCAACCAGGCTGGCCACACTGAATAAGGGCTGTTTCAGCGCATGATCCATACGATGGTAAATGCCCATCTCACCGTGTACCAACCCCAGTTCATGCAACGCCGCCCTCAGGGCACTGCCAGTGAAAGCTTTTTCAGTCTTGCTGACAATACTAACCTGAATCAGGAAGGGTGCACCGAGTGGGTGCGTCCTGTCCTGCTGCGGTTGATTGTGACTGGAAGGAGTCCGTGGCGACTGTGGCGTAGCAGAGGGTTCCGGTTGCCCACTGGCTGCCGCACTCCATCGATCTGCCTGGGCGGTGCCTGAAAAATGCGGCTCCCGTCGTTCAGGTACCCGCTCCTCGCCGTATTCATTTTCGTCGTAGATATCAATGCCATCGTCCTGATCGGCATCAAATTGTACTTCGTCAAAATCACCACGGCGGAGCAGAAAATCCATGATTTTCTCCCGGTATACCCCCCATACATAGACGCCCGCTATAACCAGCAGGCCTGTTATCAGCAGTACGGTACGCACTGTATCTCTATCCACGTTGTCTACCTTCAGTTTTCAAGCTGCCGCAAGTTCAACCGCTTCGGCAATATCCACAGCAACAATGCGGGATACGCCGGGTTCTTTCATGGTCACACCGGCAAGATGCTGGGCGATTTCCATGGTTACCTTATTGTGTGAAATAAAGAGGAATTGCACCTTCCCGGACATTTCCCTGACCAACTGGCTGAAACGTCCAACATTGGCGTCATCAAGTGGCGCATCAACCTCATCCAGCAAACAAAAAGGAGCTGGATTCAGTTCAAAAATGGCGAACACCAAAGCCACCGCTGTCAGGGCTTTTTCACCACCGGACAGCAAGTGGATTGAGCTGTTACGCTTGCCGGGGGGGCGAGCCATGATGGTCACCCCTGCATCCAGCAAATCACGTTCAGTCAGTTCAAGATAGGCCTGTCCACCACCAAACAGCCTGGGAAACATGCCCTGTAGCCCCTGATTGACCTTGTCAAAGGTTTCCCGGAATCGCGAACGACACTCCTGGTCAATTTTTTCCATTGCCTGTTGCAGGATATCGAGTGAGTCACTCAGATCACGGTGCTGTTCTTCCAGAAACGCCATTCGCGCCGCCTGTTCCTGGTATTCTTCCATGGCAGTCAGGTTGACAGCCCCCAGTTGGGCCAACTCTTCCGCCAACTGAGTCACCCGTTGCTGCCATTGTTTTTCATCTGCCTCGTCCGGCAGGTCAGCCATGACCGCCTGCGGGCTCAGATTCAATTCGTCGAATTGCTCCTGCACTGTCTGTCGCCTGATTTCATTGGCCTGCAGTTCGCCCTTAATCTGTTCCAGTTGATGTCGGATTTCTGCCAAAGCCCGTTCCTTGGCCAACCGGTTTTCCCCCAGTTGACGCAGTTCGGTTTCTGACGCTCTGACCTTTTTACGCTGATAGTCCAGGGTTTGTTCAATCTCGGCACGTGCTTCACGCAGTCTCAGCAAATCAGCCTGTTCGGCATCCAGTGGCTGGCTGCCTTCATCAAGTCTGGCACTGACCGCCTCCAGTCTTTGGGTTGCCTGATTTAGCAGATTCTCTGCCCGATCGCGCTGTTTCAGGGTCAGGCTTTCCTTGACCCTGAGACTTTCCAGTCGACTGCGAGTCTCCTGAACAGTGGCCTGCACCGTCTGTAATTCCGCATCAATTGCCGAGAAATCGGTTTCAGCCTCCTGCCGCTGCCGGGTCAGTTTCTCCGTCTCGGGTTCATCCTGCTGGAGACGATATACCGCATCCTGCATCATCTCCCGGGCCTCCGCCATTTGTTCAGCCAGCGTGAAGCGATTTTCTTCGATATCGTCCGTTTCAAAAGTCAACTGGTCAAGACGCCGTTGGGTTTGTGCATGGCGTGCCTTGATTCCACCCAGTTCTACACTGACGCGACTGGCTTCGTTGCCGAGTCGCCGTTCTTCAAGTTCAGTGATTTTTCTGTCCTGTTCTGCCTGCTGGATGCTTTGTTCGGCGTCATCCTGTTGACCTTCGAGTGACTGTAGCCGGACTGTCAGTGAGTCGGCCCGTAGCCTGGATTCGCGCAGTTCCCGCTCCCTTTGCAGCAGACCGGAGGTGCCATCATCCCGGGACGGTATAACCACCCAGTTTGGCCCGATCTGTCGGCCATCCGGCATAACCAGGCGTTGGTGCAGGCCCAGTCGGTGGCGTCTTGCCTGGGCACTACCCCAGTCATCAACGCAGTAAATACCACTCAGCAGGGTATGCAGCGGCCACGGTGCGCTAACCCGATGAAACAGCCAGGGCTCATCCGTCGCCGGGTCATCCCCTGACCGGATTGTCTGTCGCGTTTCGTACAACGCAACCGCAGTGCCGGGCAGTTCACCGTCGGGCAGACAGGCGGTGACATCTTCCACACACAGGGCTTCCAGATAAGAACCCAGCACACTTTCTACCGCACGCTCCCAACCGGATTCAACCCGCATTTGCTCTGCCAGACGGGGGGCACAGGTCAATCCCCGATGGTTTAACCAGTCGGCCAGGCCTTCGCGATTTTTACCCATGGCCTGATGCTGCAAGGTTTCCAGTGAACTCATCACGCCGTTGAGGCCGTGTAATTGTGCCCGGGTTTCGTTTAACTCCTGCTGACACTGGCGAAGCCTGTCCCGCGCCGATTGCAGGGCCAGTGCCAGCCCAGCCAGAACCTCCTGGCTTTCCTGGCGTTCTGCCGCCAGAGCCTGAAGGGTTTCACTGAGACTGTCCATTTCTTCCTGATCCAGGCCGTCCTCCAATTCCTCCCGCTCGGTTTCCAGTCGCTGCCGCCGTATTTCCAGTTGCCTGTGCTGTTGCTCCAGTTGCTGTACGCGGGTTTGGTGCAAATGAACGTCATGGCGGATACCGGCCACCAGCAATTGCCGTGACTGCAATGCCTCCCGGACAATTGCCAGGTCATCATGGGCTTTTTTTCGACGGGCAACCCAAAGTGCCTCCTGTTTGAGTTGATGTTCCAGTTCAAGTCCAACGTCCCGCAGAGCTTCCCTGATTTCAGTCAGGGTTAACCGATCCTGTTCAAGCTCATGCAGGGCTTCTGCCTGCTCGGTTTCCATTCGTATCCGTTCCCGTTGTAACTGCTCATGGGTTTTTTGGGCCTGGTCGATGACGTGTTCCAGACGACCGATGGCCAAACCGGCTTCATAGTAACGTCCCTGGATTTCATTGAGGCTTTCCCGCTGGCTCTCCAGCCGATTTTGTAATTCACCGAGACTGGCCAGGAGTTCGTTGTCCTCAGTCACCCATTGACGATACGTGAGTTCCAGGCTGGCCAGATTGTCACCCTGTATCTGAAACTGTTGATCATATCGGCGCCAACGCATTGCCAGCAATTGCGCCTTGTGGCGCAATTCCTCCTCTTTCAGAGCCTGATATTTTTCTGCCTTTTTCGCCTGTCGCTGCAAGCTGTTCAGTTGTTTGCCGACTTCCTCACGCAGATCGTCCAGCCTGGCCAGGTTGTCACGGGTATGTTCCATTCTGAGTTCTGTTTCATGGCGTCTGTCCTTGTAGCGTGAAATGCCCGCCGCTTCCTCGATCACTGCCCTCAATTCATCCGGTTTGGCTTCGATCAGGCGCGAAATGGTACCTTGCTCAATGATGGCATAGCTGCGGGCACCCAACCCTGTACCCAGAAAAAGATCGGTGATGTCTTTCCTGCGGCAGCGGGTTCCGTTCAGCAGGTACACCGATTGACCATCGCGGCCAACCTGACGCTTGATGGATATTTCCCGGTACTTGGCAAACTCTCCGGGAGCCTTACCCTCTGAATTGTCAAATACCAGTTCAACGTGGGCCATGCCAACCGGTTTTCGACTACTGGAGCCATTGAAAATGACATCTGCCATTGTTCCGCCCCTGAGATGCCGGGCGGAACTCTCCCCCATCACCCAGCGCACCGCGTCGATGATATTCGATTTTCCGAACCCGTTCGGCCCCACGATGCCCACCAGATTGCCCGGCAGTGGCACCACGGTAGGATCCACGAAGGATTTGAAACCAGCCAGCTTTATTTTTTCGAGTCGCATCGAGCAGGAGACAATTTTGAGTGTTAACTTGCGCCAGCAGACAATCAGGAGGCTTCGGTTGAACAAACTGGAACAGTTGCCGGTCTACTTCAGGCCGACAGCCTGAGGTAAACGGCAACCAAAGATGATACTATCGGTTCGCCTTACACAGGTATCACTGTTATTTTATTCGCCCTTGATGCTGAACCATGTCTACCCCAACCAATCCTGTACTCGAAACATTCCTGAACCCGACGCCCGGACGTACCTACACCATTCGTATTGAGGTTCCAGAATTTACCTGCCTCTGTCCAAAAACAGGCCAACCTGATTTTGCAACGCTCCTGCTGGAATATATTCCCGATCAATACTGTGTGGAGTTAAAATCGCTCAAGCTGTATGTTTGGTCATTCAGGGATCAAGGCGCGTTCCACGAAGCCGTCACCAATCGTATTCTGGATGATCTGGTCAGGGTATCCAGCCCCTGCTATTTCAGGGTAACCGGACGCTTCAACATCCGTGGAGGCATCCAGACTACGGTTATTTGCGAATACCGAAAACCGGGATGGATGGCACCGGAGCCGGTAGCACTACCCTGAGTGCATCCTGTCCGGCATCAGGATGGCAGCGTGAACTACGCTGCCATTCCCCCGCACGGTTAATCTTCTGTCCGGGTTTTGGATGGCTCCCTGATTTGCACATCAAACCCCTGTCTCAACTGGGCAATCCAGGCGGTCAGTTCGCTTTGCCCCCGGGATTTGGTCAGAAGCTTGCGGGCCTCGTCCTGTTCATTGGCACTTCCGGGGGCGGCCGTTTTCTGTGACAGTATCTGGAACAGTACCTGCGATCCATTTTCCAGTTCGACGTTACCGATGGGAGCCTTTCCGGTGGAATCAACCGGCGTATTGAATATAGCCTCTACCAAAATTGGTGAGTATTCGGTGGTATCCCGTTTCACGCCAGCCATTTTGCTGTAAAGCAGTCCTTTCTGGCCCCTGCTCAGCATCTCCAGTGATTTCCCTGCCCCAGCCTCTGTCATAAAGCCGGTCGCTCTCTCCAGGGTTTGTTTGCGGGTATCTTCCTCGTGCATTTTATTGATGATGTCGCTACGGGCTTCCGCCACCGTTCTGCTGCGGGCCGGGTCATGATTTTTAAGCCGTAGCACGACGGCCATCTCGTTATCAAGTTCTACCGGCTCACTATTACGCCCACTTAATACATCATCACTGAAAGCCGCCTTCCTGATTTCTTCCCTCTCGGCCAGACCAGTGCCTGCATCACGGGTGAAACGGGACGTTTCCTGTATTGTGAGGGTGAGGGACTTTGCGGCCTGATCCAGACTGTCCGGGTGTTCAAAAGCTAACTGGGTCAGTTGTTGGCCTTGTTCATAAAACCGGTTTTCCGCAGCGTTGCGCTGGAAGGTGTTGGTAAGTTCAGCCTTGACCGCTTCGAAGGCCTGAACCTTGGCTGGCTCAATGTGTAGAACCTTGATCAGATGATAGCCGAATGATGTGCGGACAGGTTCGGACAGTTCGCCTGCCTTGATGGCAAAGGCACTGTCGGAAAATGCCTGTTCCATCGCCCCCCGGGTAATGATGCCAAGATCACCACCCTTCTGCCCAGATACGGTATCAGCCGAGTTTTCCCGAGCCAGTTTGGCAAAGTCTTCGCCCTGAACCAGCCGGTTTCTCAAGGCCTGAATCCTTGTTTTGGCTGACGCTTCCGCATCGGCACCCTCTCCTTCAATTGCAATGAGTATATGACTGATGCGCCGACGTTCATCAGTGGTATACAAGGCCTTTTGTTCTTCATACAACCGGCGCAACTCATCGTCTGTTACTGCAATACCCCGGGCAATCTCAGGCAAACTTACGGCGACATACTCAACGGAAACCTGCTCCGGACTCTGAAAGTCGGCAGCATGCTGACGGAGATAGTCTTCCAGTTCAGAATCCTGATACACCTTGCCGGATTGAATCGGGCTGATGGTCAGATATTCGACTTCACGCTCCAGATTTCGCAGGCGTAGCAGGATATCGGTTTCTCTGGCTGTCACAAATGCACTATCCAGAACACCACGCTGAAACTGCTCCAGAATCAGTGCCTTGCGTACCTGGGGAATGAATGTCTCCGGCGTCATTCCCTGACTGGACAACATAATCCGGTATTTCTCCTTGTCAAATTTACCCTCGGTCTGAAAGTAGGGTAATGTCTGGATAAATTCGCGTACATCATCGTCACTGACCACCATCCTTTTGCGTTCCGCCAGCTGGGCCAGCATTTCCTCCCGTACAAGTTTTTCCAGGGCTTCGCGCTTCAGTTGCTGTTCATCAATTTGATCCAGGCCAACCAGATTCGCCAGATTCTGCTCATGCACCCGATTGACGTCGCGCTCAAAAATATCGCGATCGCCTACCGTGGCTACGGGTTGTTCCCTGGCGGAATCAAAGTAGTTTTGAATTCCCCATAGTGCGAAGGGTACACCAATCATGATCAGCATGACCCAGGCTACTACTCCCTGAGCCCGCTCTCGAATCGCTTGGAGCATAAATCAACCTTAAAGTATTCTGAATTGCGGAAAATATGCCTGCACAGTCAGCCAAAACCTGCTGGCAAAAAAAAACCCGCTTATCGCTAAGCGGGTTTAATTATTTATGGCGGAGCG